>Ga0172381_10007661_pt1 | contig 10651 bp, 10 predicted proteins | sample Leawel6488metaG_FD_119754 | JGI IMG/M metagenome (GOLD analysis project Ga0172381, IMG submission 119754) | Leachate microbial communities from a municipal landfill in Southern Ontario, Canada - Leachate well 64-88 metaG | ecosystem: Engineered > Solid waste > Landfill > Unclassified | place... | reverse complement strand
GAAAATGGATCCCGGATAGAAAAAGAGAATATTGGCGGAGTGGGAACAGGGTTTCTTCTAACTAACGGTATAGGCGGATATCTTTGGCTATCGGAAAAACCATCCAGCAGGTATCAGGGATGGTTTTTTAATTTTCCCGGATCGATCGGTTCGACCATTTTTAAAGCGATAGACGATATCAGGATAATCGGCGCTCCGGAAGAACCGGAAGAAGTAGAAAATAATTTTTGGTCGGTCGAGAGGAAGAGAGGGGAATACCGGGAAAGTTTTTTCCTCCCATCCGGCCTTAATTCTTTTGCGTATGAGGTCGATAAGAAAGCGGAGCTGGAATTGTCCTTGGACGTAAGGGAGTTTAATAATTACAGCGATAACGGCCGCTGCTATAAGATATCGAAAGAAAAGGATGCGACGGTCATCAGCTATAGCCAGCCCGGGATGGCCGTTCCGAAAATATTTTTAGCGATAAGAACGGACGGGAAGGATATGGAGAGGCCGAACGAATGGATAAAAAGGGGGTACGGCTATGATCGCGATCGGAACTCTTATCCTTCCAGCTTGTATGTTTTTAAAGCCCTGCGCGTAAAGGCGAAAAAGATGGTCTTTTCGGTGTCCGAGAAAAAGGGAGAAGCTATCAAAGAGGCCGAATTTGTTTTTAATAATCTTGATGATTTGAAAAGAGAGAAAAGAAAAGAGGATGAAGAGTTTTTTTTAAAAATTTTATCGATGCGCCAAGAGGAACGCCGGGGATTATTTTGCGCCGAGTCGGCCCCTTTATTTTATTGCGCTGCGAATTCATTGCGGTCGCTGTTGGTTTCAAAAAAAGAAGGGAATTCCGCGGTCGGACTTTTTGCCGGGCTTCCTTGGTTTTTTCAGTTTTGGCTCAGGGATGAATCAGTATGCTTGAGATCTCTGGCCGAGTGCGGCGAGAAAGAAGCTAAAGAGATCCTGAATACGAGGATCGCCGATGCAAGAAGATCGAATTGGAGATCCGGCTCGGCTGACGCGATCGGCTGGCTGCTTTTCCGTTTGGGAGAGGAGGCATCGAAAAAAAGATACGCCGATGCGGACAGAAGGAAAATGGGAGAGATATTGGAAGAAGCTGCTTGTTCTCTGGCCAAGGAATTCGATAAAAGCAATTTTTTTATCAACGGTCCGAAGGGAACCTGGATGGACAGCCTTGACCGTTCCGGGGCCAGACTGGAGATACAAGCTCTTTATGCCGCGGTCTTTAGATTTGCGTCCGGCTTGGTCAGGCTGCCGGCCCAGAAAGAATATTTTAAAAATCTGGAAAAAAAATTAGCCGGGGAGGCCAGGAGGGTTTTTTGGAACGGAGAGATCCTCGCGGACGGCTTTGATCCGGAAACAAAAAAAGTCGACCTTACCGTCCGGCCGAATATATTTTTAGCCGCCTATCTTTATCCGGATCTTTTGTCCCGGGAGGAGTGGAAAAAATGCTTTAATAATATTTTGCCCCGCCTTTGGTGCGATTGGGGAGGGATGTCCAGCATAGATAAAAACGACCCCGCCTTTTTGTCCGAGCATACAGGAGAGGACCCGGCCAGTTATCACAACGGGGACAGCTGGTTCTATTTGAACAATATCGCGGCTATAGCCATGCAAAGGATCGATCCGGTCCATTTCGCTTTTTATATATTGAAAATTTTTAAAGCCAGCTCATCTGATATTCTGTGGCGCGGCATGGTCGGAAGGCCGAGCGAGCTGAGCTCTGCCGGACGGTTCGCGCCGGGAGGGTGCCTTTGCCAAGCCTGGAGCGCGGCGACATTTTTGGAACTTTTCAAAGAACTTCAAAGTTGATAATAAACCGCCAGATCAATAAAATTTATATTTTTTATGTCCAACAGCAAAAGATACATCATCGTTATTTTGTCGGTTGCCGCGATCGCGGCGATAGGGCTGTTTTTTTATACGCCGGGATCAAAGGAGATCGTTCCTCCGGCGCCTGAAGATCTGAACGGTTCCGGCGCGGCGACCTCCACTGGGCAAAATGATCTTGGAAAAACAGATCCTGCCGTGACGATCTCTGTTGATAAAAAAGAATATGACGAGGGAGAGACCATAAACATAGGTATAAACAATGGCTTGGGCGATCCCGTCCTATATTATGGAGACGGGGATAGGATTTGGGGTATCGAATATTTTAAAGATGGAGAATGGACCGATCACGAATGGTTCCAAACAGCCAGAGAAGAGAATATCGGCGACGATTGTTACGTCGTATTTTATGAAAGGATGGAACCGGTCGAATTGGCGGCAGGATCGGGTATTACCCGCCAATGGGATCAGGAGCTTTGTCCCGACAGCGAGGAGGCTCCGGACAAACCAAGAACGGTTAAAAATATTGAAAGCGGCCAGTATAGGCTTACTTTTGTTTACGGTTTCGGAAAAGATAAAGAAGATCCTTATAAACTTTTAGATTACAGGACCGTTTATTCGGACAGTTTCGTCATAAAACAGTAGGCTCTTCATTTTGTCGGTGAGAGAAGCGGGTTTTGACAAAAAAGAGCGGTTGTTTTAGTATTAATTCACAAATTAAATATCAATCGTGGAAAGCGATCGCCGCGGCTACCAACCGCGGATCCGCCTATCGGCGGAAGCCTAAAAACCCAAACGATCCGCGATCATTCGAGAGCCCGCTTTTTTAGCGGGAAGCTGGGTGGAACCGCGGGAGATCCTCGCCCTAGTGTTAAAGAGAGTTTAACATTGGGGCGAGGATTTTTTATTAGGTCAAATTAAAATTATAAAATTTATTAACAATTAACTTTCTAAAATTATGGAAAAACAACCAATCGAGAATATAAGACATTCGCTGGCGCACGTTATGGCGGCGGCGGTGCAGGATCTTTATCCGGGCGTGAAATTCGGCATGGGTCCGGCGATAGATAACGGCTTTTATTACGACTTTGATCTGCCGGAGGGGAGAAAGATCGTGCCCGAAGATCTGGCGGCGATCGAAAATAAGATGCGCGAGATATTGGCCAGCGGCGCAAGTTTTGAAAGGGAAGATATCCAGATCGGCCAAGCGGAAAAAGTTTTTAACGGACAAAAATATAAACTCGAGATAGCTGCCGATCTTAAGGCGGGGGGAGAGGAAAAAGTTTCCATTTATCGCACCGGCGAATTTGTTGACCTGTGCAAAGGGCCGCATGTCGTATCGGCCAAAGAACTTCCGGCGGACGCTTTCAAGCTTACCAAGATAGCAGGCGCTTATTGGAAGGGGAGCGAAAAGAACGCGATGCTGACGCGCATTTACGCGGCGGCTTTCGCGAACAAGAAGGAGTTGGAGGAGTATTTGAAGCAGCAGGAGGAAGCTGAAAAAAGAGACCACCGCAAACTGGGGAAGGAGCTTGACCTGTTTGTCACTTCCGACCTAGTGGGAAAAGGGTTGCCTTTGTTGACGCCGAAAGGATCAATCATCCGCCAAATACTGGAGAGGTTCATTGTCGACGAGGAGACCAGGCGCGGATATTCCCGCACTTATACGCCCGACCTGGCAAAGGTCGATCTTTATAAAAAATCCGGCCATTGGGACCACTATAAGGAAAATATGTATCCGCCGATCACCGTGGACGGAGAGGACTATGTGTTAAGGCCGATGTGCTGCCCGCACCAGTTCATGATCTATAATTCCCGGCCGCACAGTTACCGGGAACTGCCGATCCGCTATGCCGAGATCGCCAAACTTTACCGCAAAGAGCAATCCGGAGAATTAAGCGGATTGATTAGGGTAATGAGCTTCTCTTTGGTGGACGCGCATATCGTTTGCCGTCCCGATCAAGTCGAAGAAGAATTCGCGCGAGTGATAGATCTGATCCAATACGTAATGAAAACTTTGGGCATCAAAGATTATTGGTATAGGTTTTCCAAATGGGATCCGGCCAACAAAGAAGGCAAATACGTGAATGATCCCGCTGCTTGGGAAAAAACAGAGGCGTCGATGAAGAAGATCATCGACTCGATGAAGCTGGAATATATCGAGGCGGAGAACGAAGCGGCGTTCTATGGTCCGAAGCTGGATGTCCAGTTGAGGAACGTGAACGGGAAAGAGGACACGGCGTTTACCGTTCAAATAGACTTCTCAATGCCTAACAGTTTCGATATGACCTATATCGACCAAGAGGGAAAGGCCCAAAGGCCGATGGTCATTCACCGTTCTTCGATCGGTTGCATTGAAAGGACGATGGCGTTTTTGATCGAGCAATACGCCGGAGCGTTCCCGGTTTGGCTGTCGCCGGTGCAGGCCAAAATATTGCCTGTCAGTGAAAAGCACGGAGAGTACGCCCGCAAGCTGGCCGAAGAATTGATGCGCCAGGACGTAAGGGTCGAACTGGATGATTCCAACGAGACAGTAGGGAACAAAATAAGAAAGGCGGTTGCCGAAAAATCTCCTTACGTTTTAGTGATCGGTGATAAGGAAATAGAATCGGGTAAGCTGAGCGTCAGGGACAGGGGGTCGCGCGACACCCGCGAGATCGGAAAGGAGGAATTCGTAAAAGAGATCAAGGACCAATTTCCGGGAAAAGGCGCTTAGCCAAAAATGATCAGAGAAAAGAAGGGCGGACAACCGTCCTTCTTTTTCAAAACAGGGAGACAGGGTATAATTGGTTTGTTATTTTTTAATTCCAGAAGCACTTATGGCGAAAAGAAAAGTTTACGCTTATCTGGTCGGAGAGAAGAAGGGGATAACCGAAACTTGGCCGGAGTGCCAAGCGATCGTTTCCGGCCGGCCCGAAGCCCGGTTCAAGGGGTTCGAGAACTACGAAGCGGCGGAAAAATGGCTGGAAGCGGGGGCGGATTACAGCATTAAGCATATAGCCGCCGAGGAGGGGATATATTTTGACGCCGGTACCGGCCCGGGCAACGGCGTGGAGGCCAGCGTTACCGACGAGAAGGGGAGAGCGTTGCTTAAAAAGATCTTGCCCCCGGAAGCGCTTAACCGCGAGGGCAGGCAGTATGCTCCGCAGGGAGCGACCAATAATTACGGAGAATTGCTGGCCTGCAAATATGCCTTGCAGATAGCGGAAAAAGAGGGAGTGAAAAAGATATTCGGCGACAGCAAATTGGTGATCGATTATTGGTCGAAGTGGATGGTCAAAAAGGGGGTCAGCGAAGAGACGGTCAAGCTGGCCAGGGAAGTTTCGAAATTAAGAGAGGTGTTCGAGAAGGCGGGCGGAAAAGTAAAACGGGTTTCGGGAGGAAGCAACCCGGCCGATCTCGGATTCCATAAGGGATGAATATATGAATTTCAAATATCTTATTACTGATGTCGACGGCGTGATCTTCGACAGGATGCCGGTCTATTTATCTGCTATAACCGAAGTATTGAAACCGTTCGGTTTTTCCAAAGAAGCTATCCGCTCCTATTTTTACGGAAGCCTTGGCACTCCGGTCGGAATTCAAATAAAAGGGATATTGAACCGGTCCGGCTTTGATATCGGCGACGGCCAGATGGAAAGGATGCTGAAGGAATTTTGGGCTATCAGCGCGGGCAATAAAACGAACCTTTTTCCGGGAGTAAAAGAAACCCTAGAAGAAATGAAGAGCCAAGGATTGTTCATTATGGCCAGCAGCGGATCGAACACGGACGAGATCGGCAGATCGTTCAAGGAGCATGGGTTGCCCTATGATTTTTATTTGGGATCCGACCAGGTATTGAAAGGGGACGAGCATATTAAAATTTTTGCCGGTAATTTTTCATTGGATCTGGCCGATTTTTGCCGGCAGGCGATCTTTATCGGCGACGGGACGACCGATATGCAGATCGCTTCGCGCAACGGCATTTTCGGCATAGGGATAACCAATACTATTCCGGCTGAAGATCTTTTGAGCGCCGGAGCGAAAGCAGTTATTTCGAATATAAGCGAGCTGTCCGGATATTTACGGCAGGAAGAGGAGTCCGTTTTTTAACTTGTTTATTCCAATACGGCGGAATTGGTGTTAAAATCACAGTATGAACAGCAAACAATCTCAAGCCTTGATCCTTCCTTTTTTGGCCTTGATCGCCATACCCGCTTTTCTATTGTTCAATTTTCGGACAATGAGGTTTGAGGTCTTTTTTTTCGATATTTTTCTCGGATCGGTCCTTTGTCTGGCCGGTTTGGCCATACTGGCCGTCACGACGAATGCTTTGCATAAAATAGGGGAAGGAACGATCGCTCCCTGGGATCCGACCTTGAATTTAGTGACTTCCGGTTTGTACGCCTATGTCAGGAATCCGATGATCGGCGGGGCGACCCTGGTCTTGGCCGGAGAGGCGATGATCTTTGGATCGGCGGAGATACTGGTCTGGTCGTTTTTCTTTTTTATATTGAACAGTTTTTATTTTAAATTCATCGAAGAGCCTGCTCTTGAAGAGAGGTTTGGAGAAAAATACCGCGATTATAAAAAGAACGTCCCGATGTGGGCGCCAAGAAAGGAGCCGTGGAAAAAAGACGGAGAAGCTGAAAAATAGAACATCCTTTAACGGTTTGTTGCAATGCCATGCTTTGCAGCCGTTTTGAACAGGGTAAAAAATAATAAATTAATCCTTTAGCAAATGGTCATGGAGAAAAGATTTTTAATATCAACGGGAATAATTTTCATGGCACTGGCGTCCGCCGCCGGGTTCCTTTTTATTTCCGGCCAGCAAAATCCGGAACCTGTCCCGGAGCCTTTGCCGGAGATCCCGGCTCCTGTGGCGTCCAGCAGCGAATCCACCATTGAGGGCGTCCCGACGGTTCTTAACGAAGAGGGAGCCACTCCGGAAGCGACAAAAAAAGCGGCCGATGCCAACAATGAATTCGCGGCAGCCTTTTATTCGAAGATAAAAGACGAAGGAAACGTTTTTTTCTCTCCTTACAGCATCTCGTCCGCGTTCGGGATGGTCTATGAGGGGGCTGCCGGCAAGACGGCGGAAGAGATAAGATCGGCCTTCGGCTTTTCGGATAGCTCCATTGAGCGCAGAGCGTCTTTCGCTTCCATCTTCAATCAGCTGAACGGCGAGAACAATAAGTACGATCTCCGGACGGCTAATTCTCTATGGGCCCAAAAAGATTATTCCTTTCTGGACGGCTATGTGGATGTTTTGAAGAACTTTTATGGAGCCGAGGCCAACAACGTGGATTTTAAGGGATCGGCGGAAAATGTCCGCCGGGAAATAAACAAATGGGTCGAGAACAAGACGAACGATAAGATCAAAGATCTTTTCGCTGAAGGGTCCCTTAATGATATGACGCGCCTTGTCCTTGCGAACGCTATTTATTTTAAAGGATCGTGGGGCTCGGCGTTCGAGGAGAAGGCCACGAAAGATCAGGATTTTTATCTTGATTCCGGCAGTACGGCAAGCGTTCCGACAATGAACAAAAAAGACGATTTCAAATATGCTGAAAGCAACGGAGTGAAAGTTTTGGAAATGCCTTATCAGGGAGAAAAATTATCGATGCTGGTCTTTTTGCCGGCCAAAGGATCAACGAAATCTTTTGAGTCGTCGCTTTCCGCCAAGAAGATAGCCGAATTAAAAGGCAAATTAACAAGCAAAGAGGTATCGGTTTCCATCCCTAAATTTAAATTCGACAAGGGCTATTCCCTGAACGATAGCCTGAAAAAAATGGGGATTTTGGAGGCTTTTGAGCCAGGGCTGGCCGATTTTTCGGGGATGGACGGCACGAAAGATCTCTTTATCAGCCAGGCCGTTCATAAGGCGTTCATCGAAGTGAACGAAGAGGGAACGGAAGCGGCGGCCGCGACCGGCGTCGCCATGGCGGTCACAGCCATGCCGATAGAGGAAGAACCCCTTGCGTTCAAGGCGGACCATCCTTTCATATTTTTGATCCAGGACAATGAAAGCGGGAATATTTTATTCATGGGCAAAGTTGCCGATCCTAATTCGTAAAATTTAATTTATGATCCTATCAGATAAAGATATCAGGAAGGCGATCATCGGGGGAGAGATAAAGATAGACCCTTTTGACGAGCAGTGTTTGCAGCCCGCTTCGGTGGACCTCCATTTGGACAAACATTTTCTGGTTTACGATACCAACCAAAATTACGTCATCGATCCGAAGCTTCCGATGGAACAGATGATGGATGAGGTCGTGATCGATGAGGAAAAGCCTTTTGTGCTTCAGCCTGGAGAGTTCGCCTTAGGGATGATCTACGAGACTACCGGTGTTTCCGACAAAATGGTGGGCAGGCTTGAGGGGAAAAGCTCGGTCGGCCGGATGGGATTGCTGATCCATGTCACGGCCGGTTTTCTCGACCCGGGCAATTGTTTGAAGATGACCTTGGAGTTGCACAATACGGCAAACCTGCCGATCCTGCTCTATTACAGGATGCCCATCGCCCAGATGGCTTTTGAGACCCTCTCTTGCCAATGCGAGAGATCTTATTCTCAAAAAATGGGAAGCAAGTACGTAGGAGATACCAAGCCCAGGCCCAGCCAGATGTGGAGGAACTTTCAAAAAAAATAAAATAATAAAAAATTATCCAATATTTATGAATAAAAATATTTATTTGATATCCGCTTTGATCCTGGTCCTGGCCGTTGGAGGAGTTTTACTCGCCTGGCCTAAGGGAGAAGACAGGGCGGGACAAGAACAGCAAGCGCAAACACAAACGCAGACGCAAAATCCGACTTCCAGCCAAGAGGCGGAAAACCAGCCGGCGGAAGATAATCAAAATAAAGATGATCAACAACCAATGGAAATAAAATTAGACGCTAAAGTTAATAACGAGATAACCGCCAGCGAAGGGCCGGTGATGCAAATAGACAAAACAGCGGATTACGTCGCGCTGTTAAAAACCTCCGAGGGGGAAATAAAAATACAGCTCAATGCCAGCACGACCCCGATCACGGTAAACAGTTTTATATATTTGGCGCGCAAGGGTTTTTACGATAATACGATTTTTCATCGGGTACTGAAGGGATTTATGATCCAGGGAGGAGATCCGACCGGAACAGGCACTGGCGGGCCGGGATATAAATTCATCGATGAGCCTTTTACCGGAAAATACGACCGGGGGATCGTCGCCATGGCCAGACCTATGACCCCCGACAGCAACGGCAGCCAGTTTTTTATAATGCATAGCAATTATCCGCTTCCGCCGAACTATATTATTTTCGGCAAGGTGATCGAGGGGATGGAGGCGGTCGATAAGATCGCTGAAGCGGAAACCAAACTTAACGAATATGGCAATGAACGTTCGGTCCCGGTCAATCCCGTGAAGATCTTGTCCGCCGAAATATTCCAAGTTAATCCGGCCGAGTGATCATCGAAAATGGCCAGAGTTTTTGACGAGGCCATAGAAAATTTAAGGACCAAGCCAACCCGAAAAATCTGGCCGGGACAGCCGGCGGCGTTTTGAGGGAATTGCAGAATAAAAAGCTTGGAACCTAATTGTTTTTTGAAAGTCTTTGGGTTATCCTTATATTGCGGCAGTAAATTTTAAAAGCGGCTTCAAAAAATGGATAAAAGCAAGGCCATAATAATAGCAACGATCTTGGCCTCATTCGCGGTCGGTTTTTGGGCATATCCTCAAATGCCGGAGATGGTTGCGAGCCATTGGAACGAGAATGGGGAAGTGAACGGTTATATGCCTAAATTTTGGGGCGTATTTTTGATGCCTATCCTTTCGCTGGTAATGTCGTTTCTTTTTATCGTTCTCCCCAAGATCGATCCGATGAAGGCTAACATTGAAAAGTTTAGAAACTATTATAACTCTTTCATCTCAGCCATAATTTTATTTTTGTTCTATATCTATCTGCTTACCATAGAGTGGAATTTGGGACATCGGTTCGATATGGTCTATTTCCTGATCCCGGCCCTTTCAGCGCTTTTTTATTGGAGCGGGATACTTGTCGAGAAAGCAAAAATGAATTGGTTCATCGGCATCAGGACCCCATGGACAATGAGCAGCGAGGCTGTTTGGGATAAGACCCATAAGCTTGGGGGCAAGCTTTTTAAAGCTTCGGCCTTGATATCGCTGGCTGGGCTGTTCTTCGGCCCGCTGGCTTTTTGGTTCACGATCCTTCCGATAACGTTTGTCTCTTTTTATTTAATAATTTATTCTTATCTTGAGCATAAAAAAGAAATTAAAAAATAAATATTTAGAAAAAAATGGAGAAAAAAAATTTGATCATAATAACGGCCCTAGTTATCGGATTGATCCTCTTGTCTTTTCTTCTTTTCGGAAAAAAGATAATGTTCGGCCAGATGAATTTGAGCGAGCAGGCGCAATCGGCCGGTTCGGAAGAAAAACCGGTGCCATTTTTCGACCGCCCTCAAAACCAGGGGAAGCCCGTTGTTACCATAAAAGATGGAGCCTTTGACCCTGCCACCATTACGGTAAAGAAGGACGGTTCCGCGATTTGGGTCAATAGGGACGTTGCCACGCGCTCCATCAGGTCCGATTATTTTAATGTTTCCAGGATTCCTGCCAACGGTACGGCGGAGATGATCTTTAGCGAAGTGGGTACATTTGAATATCATTGCGGCAGTAATCCTTCCATGAAGGGTACTGTAATAGTGGAGGAGTGACGATCCGGCGACAGGACGTTGTCATGAAAGAAAATTTCAGAGAAAGAGTATATAAAGTTGTGGCCGGCATACCGGCCGGGAAAACTTTGACATATAAAGAGGTCTCCGGATCAGCCGGT
>Ga0172381_10007660_pt1 | contig 10652 bp, 12 predicted proteins | sample Leawel6488metaG_FD_119754 | JGI IMG/M metagenome (GOLD analysis project Ga0172381, IMG submission 119754) | Leachate microbial communities from a municipal landfill in Southern Ontario, Canada - Leachate well 64-88 metaG | ecosystem: Engineered > Solid waste > Landfill > Unclassified | place... | reverse complement strand
TATAAAATTAACTGGGGAAGAAATACGATCCGACGAAGCTTCTTCCCTAGATAACTTGCGAGCACATGCTCGAGCTTGGGGAAGGCGCAGGTAAAGGAATGAATCCCGTTAGAAATCAAAAAGTTTATTTAGATTCTAGGGGATAAAATAAAACATGAAAAATAAAGAAATTATTATGAATAAATTAACTACGGAAATCTAAAGATTTCCTATTTCTAACGAGATGAATGCAATATACATCCTTTGGATAAGACAAGTTAAAAAGTATTGGAGATCTAAACCAAGAATCTTGGGTTCTTTGGGGCAGCCGCTACTTTTCTTGCTCGTTTTCGGTTTTGGTTTTGGTTCGATTTTTTCCAAAGCGGGGGGTGGAAATTATATTCAATTTTTAGTACCCGGAATTGTGGCGATGGGAATAGTTTTCACAGCAATTTTTGGAGGCATTGAACTTATTTGGGATAGGCAATTTGGATTCCTAAAAGAGACAATGGTGGCGCCGGTTTCTCGTTTCAACATTATGCTTGGACGTACCTTGGGTGGAGCGACGGTGGCGGTTTTTCAAGGCATTGCGGTTCTCTTAATTTCTTTTTTTGTTGGATTTAAAATGCCTCACTGGTTGATGATTTTCCCAGCCCTTATTTTTATGTTTTTAACAGCTTTTCTTTTCACGGCACTTGGTACGGCGATTGCTTCCAAGTTGACTGATATGCAAGCCTTCCCGATCATTATGAACTTTCTGGTTATGCCATTGTTTTTCCTTTCGGGCTCAATTTTCCCCCTAAATACCGCCCCGAAAGCTCTTCAAATAATCGGTAAATTCGATCCGCTGACCTATGGCATTGATGGCCTGCGCTACACTTTCACCGCCACTTCAATACATAATCCACTCATAGATTTTGCTGTGCTTCTGGTTGTTTCAGTAGTTATTCTTCTCATCGGCCGTCAGTTGTTCGAAAAAATGGAAGCGTAAAATGTCTCCTTGTTTATGATATAATTTATTTATGTCAAAACAATGTCAAAAGTGCAAAAAAGATTTTATTATTGAGACGGAAGATTCTAATTTTTATAAAATGATGAAAGTTCCGGAGCCGACTTTTTGTCCGGAATGTCGCTTGCAGAGAAGACTTACTTTTAGAAATGATCGCACGCTTTATAAGCGCGAGTGTGAAATGTGTAAGGAAAGCGTTATTTCAATCTATCGATCCCATTCGACAAGCTCAGGGCAAGCCGGAGGTGATACAAAAATTCTTTGTCAGAAGTGCTGGTGGAGTGATAAATTTAACGCTACAACTTACGGACGTGATTATGATTTTTCCAAATCATTTTTTGAACAATATCAAGAACTAATGAAAGAAGTGCCATTTCTCGCTAACTTTGTGGTGGACGAATCGCGGATGGTAAATAGCCCATATAACAACATGGTGCTTGATTTGAGAAATTGTTACATGATGTTTGATTCCGATTTTAATGAGGATTGTGCTTATGGTTGCGAGGTAGAGAAATCTCGCAATTGTGTGGATACTAACTTGATTGAAAAAGGAGAGATGTGTTATGAATGTGTTAACATTACCAATTGCTATCGGGCATTTTATTCACTGGATTGTGAAAATTCCAATGATATAAAATTTTGTCGAGACTGTAACGGCTGCACTGATTGTTTTGGCTGTGTAAATCTACGTAACCAAAGCTACCGTATTTTTAATGAACCCATGGGCGACAAGGCTACTTACGATGCGAAAATAAAAGAAATGAATTTGTCTTCTCGTAAAAATTTGGAAGAAATAAAAAAGAAGGTGTTGGAAATTTGGAAAAATGGAATTACTAAATTTATGCATGAAAAACAGACAAATGATGTAACAGGGGACTATATTTTTAATTCCAAAAATGTAAAAGATAGTTGGATTGTGCACGAAGGATGGAATATGAAATATTGCCAATATATGGTGGCCAACAACGTGAAAGATAGTTATGACGTGACTCAGTTTGGGAATAATATTGAACGATATTATGAGGTCCTGCAAGGCGGGAATGGTGGTTCTAATGTTCGCTTTTCATGGTTTGGAGTAAACGAAAATAGTCAAATTGATTATTGTATGCAAGTGATGACTTCACATGATATGTTTGGATGTATCGGGCTTCGTGGCAAAGAATATTGTATTTTAAATAAAGAATATTCTAAAGAGGAATATGAAATTTTGCGTGGAAAAATAATCAAAGAAATGAAAGCGATGCCGTATCTTGGTAAAAATGGAATTGGATACTCTTATGGAGAATTTTTTCCGAGTGATTTGTCTCCTTTTGCTTACAATGAAACAACCGCGCAAGAATATTTTCCACTTACCAAAGAAGAAGCAATTAAAAATGGCTTTTCTTGGTTTGAAAGAGGAGAAAGAAACTACCAGCCAACTATTAAAGTAGCAGATATCCCAGATAACTCAAAAGACATACCAGAAAACATTACTAGTGAAATTTTAGAATGTATTAATAGTAAAAATAATATTGAAGATTGTACAACTGCTTTTCGGGTGATAACTGACGAAGCTAGTTTTTATCAGAGATTCAATTTGCCACTTCCCAATAAATGTCCAAACTGCAGACATCGAGAACGGATGAAGTTGAGAACAACTCCAAGATTTAAAACGGTAGCGTGTGCCTATGACAGCTGTGAGACAGAAATATTAACGGCCTACGATGAAAAAACTCCAAATTTGTATTGCAAGGAACATTATCTACAAGCGGTAGTATAAAAAGAATCAAAAATAAAAAGTATTGACACTCTATTTAGATCGTAGTAGTCTAAGAAAAAAAGTAATTTACACAATAAATCTTACAGACATGGAAAAAGATCGCGACTTCTCTCAAGAGAAAATTACAATTCCTCCTGGAAATCTTTCTTGGGGGGTTGAAACAGAAACAGGAGTCCTTGTACTTATTTCTGAAGAATTAGTAGATAGTATAGAAGAGCAAAGTGGGTGTTAACCTCTCTTTGTTTTAAAAGCTGGCAATTCTCCAGCTTTTTATTTTATTCCCAAACTGCTTAAAAAAGTTTCGAGTTCTTTGTCTTTAATTTCTCGTAGAGAATTTGGTTTTAAGTTGCCCAAATTTATATTCATTATGCGAATGCGTTTTAAGTCCGCGACTTCTTGAAAAAGATTCGAACACATCCGACGGATTTGATGTTTCTTGCCTTCGGATAAAATTACCCGAAAACAGTTTGGATTCATTATTTGAACTTTACATTTTTGAGTGACGTAGCCTTCGATATTCACCCCGGCTTCCATTTTTTGTTTAAAATTGGAACGAAGTTTGTTCGAAGTTTTGACAATATATTCTTTCTCATGAACATATTTGGGATTGAGTAATTTGTCAGTGATCCTACCATCGTTGGTGAGAATGAGGAGTCCATAAGAATCTTTATCTAAACGGCCAATAGGGAAGGTGCCATCCACCGAAATATCCGAAGTGATTAATCCGACCGGTTTATTGTAGGCATAATAAATATATTTTTTGAAATCTTGGTTTCCCCTTACTTCTACTTTATCTTTTTCAGTTACTTTACTGCCCAAGACGGCTAATTTTCCATTAATAAAAACCTGCTTTTTGGAAATGAGGATATCGGCTCCTTTGCGCGTCGAGATATTTTTCAGTGCTAAATATTTATTGATCCGCATTGGGAATTTCTCCATATTCTTACCTTAACATAAATGTTTTAAATGTTTAAATAAAAATCGTCCTTGGTCAAAATAAGGACGATTTTAAATTTATCGCTTATAATGTTCTATTGCTTAGAAGATGTTAATGAGTTTGGTTTTATTGATATAGTTTCTGCATTAATACTCCCATCAATATTAGCTTTACCATTAATTGTTACTTCATTCCCAACCACTAATTCGCTTAATAAGCCGGCAACATTTTTATAGACGGGTGTTTTTTCTGTGTAAAAAATTATTTTAGAACCACTGTCCTTAAGTTTTAAGGTAATGCTTTGTGCGTCCTTAGAAATAATTTCACCCGTAGTTAAACCTCCAAAAGCTCCGCCATTTTTTACACCACCCGTGCTTCCTCTGTCGTTTTGACCAAAAGTCTTACCCCTTTGATCAAACTGGCCTACGTCTAGTATTTTACTCTTACTATAAACCATGCCACAATAAAACACCCCTACTAAAATTATAATTCCTACAATTACCAAGATAATTTTTTTATTTTTTTCTATTTTCATTTTTTGTTTTACTTATCTTATAATGCTAATAATAATTACTAATAATTTTTTACTCATACCTAAGGGCATCTATCGGATTAAGTTTGGAGGCATGTTGTGCTGGGTAATAACCAAAGACAATACCAATAAGAGCAGATACTCCAAAAGCAAGTAAAACAGATGATAAAGATACCTGCGCCTGTACTATGCCTAACAAACTTAATGCCAGAGATATCCCCCAGCCAAGCAACACACCAATAATTCCCCCTATAAATGTAAGCATTACTGCTTCAATTAAAAACTGTTTATTTATATCTCTTTTTTTTGCTCCGATAGCTTTTCTTAAACCTATTTCCCTGGTACGTTCAGTCACAGTTGTTAACATCATATTCATAATTCCGATACCACCAACTAATAGTGATATGCCAGCAACTGCTGCAAGAAGAGCAGTAAAAGTACTTGTAACAGATGAAGCAGTTGCTATAATGTCCGCTTGATTCATTGTGCTAAAATCAGCCTTAGTTGTATCCGTAATATTATGACGATCTAATAATAGAGTTGTGATATCAGCTTGAACTTGTGTTGAAACCTCTGAACTTTCTGCTGAAACATCAATTTCACTTAGATATTTATTCCCTGAAAGATATCTCTGAGCTGTTGTATAAGGAACATAAATCGCATCATCACTATTACTCATACCAGAACCACCTTTCGTTTTGGTAATACCAATTACTTTATATTCTGAACCAGAAATACGAATCTTTTTCCCAACTACATCTGTAGCATTTTCTCCAAACAAATCATCTCTTGTGGTAGGTCCAAGAACAGCAACTTTTGATCCGCTTGTTACATTGTATGCTGACAAAAATACACCTTCATCGATAGAAACATTTCGAACTGTCATATATGAAGGTTCTGTTCCTGTAATACTAGTATTTGTATTAGTGCCAGTGGCAACAACTTGCTTACGAGCAGTCACCTCGCGAACAACAGCTGAAACTCCTAAAATCTGCGAGGCGATAGAGTCAGCGTCTTCTAGTGTTAACGACTGAGCTCCACCACGTGCAGCGCTTGGTCCACCGAAAGAACGCTGAGCTCCAGGCGTAACCATAATTAAATTTGCACCAATTGACTGAATACTGGAAGATATGGAATTCTGAGCACCTTGGCCGATAGCAGTCATGGCTATTACCGAAGCTATACCAATAACAATACCAAGCATAGTAAGTCCAGTACGAACTTTGTTTGAAAAAAGTGCTGTAAATGTTTCATTTAAAATATCTAAAATTTTCATATATTATTTTTTTATTATTCTTTTAATATGAGTGGTTTTATCTTCCACTAACAATCCATCTCTAATAAAAAGTATTCGGTCAGCATGTTCAGCAATGTCCTGTTCGTGGGTAATAAGAACAATGGTTCGCCCAAAATCTTTATTTAATTTTTGAAAAGTTCCTAAAACTATTTCTCCTGTTTTTGTATCAAGATTTCCTGTTGGTTCATCAGCCAAAATCAGTGATGGGTTATTTACTAATGCTCTAGCAATAGCTACCCGTTGAATTTGTCCTCCAGAAAGTTGATTAGACAAATTATGGAAATGTCCTTCATCAAGACCTGCAGAGATAAGTGCTTCTTTTGCTCTTTTTTCTCTTTCTGTTCCGTGAACACCGTCATAAACCATTGGTAATATTACATTTTTCAAAACCGTTGTCCTGGGAAGTAAATTAAATGTTTGAAAAACAAAACCAATTTTATCTCTACGAATATCTGCTAATTGATCATCAGATAAAGTTGAAACATCTTTTCCGTCTAAAAAATAAGTTCCAGAAGTGGGACTGTCCAACGCTCCTAAAATATGCATTAGGGTTGATTTTCCTGAACCAGAAGGACCCATTATGGCCACAAATTCTCCATCTTTTATATTAAAACTGACACCTGCCAGTGCTTGGAAGGCGACATCACCAGTTTGATATGTTTTTGTGATCTTTTTAACCTCTATCATATTAATTTGGTGGTCCACCTCCTCCCATATTACCTAAAATACTTTTTGTACTTGTTGTCTTTGTTGCAGTTGATGTTGTTCCTATAATGGTTTTTGTCACAACAATATCTCCCTCTTTAAGCCCAGAAGTTATTTCAGTTTGAGTATCATCTGAGATTCCAACTCCCACAGTAACTTTATTAGGGACCACCGATGAGACTGATCCCTGTACTCCAATTTCTGCTCCAGATAAGGCGGTATCAAATATCTCAACATAATTCTGATTGTTTTGTGTTTTAACTGCACTGCTTGCAATAACTATAATATTTTGACTAACATTTGTGATTATTGCAGCAGTGGTACTCATTCCTGGTTTTACTCTGTCGTCTTGAGTATCAAAACTAATTTTTACATTGTAATTTACAACACCAGATGAAACAGTACCAACGGAATCTATTTCAGCAACTTCCCCCGATATGGTTAAGTCCGAGATAGCATCAAAAGTTAGAGTTGCTTTTTGGCCAACTTTTATTTTTGCTACATCTACTTCATTGAATGGAATCTCTGCTATTTGTTTTTCAGTAATCAAACTTGCAACCACAACACCAGAGCTTACTGAATCTGATTTTTCAATTGAAATATTAGCAATACTTCCATCAAACGGAGCTCGGACATAATAATTAGACAGGTTATCCTTCAAATCCTGCAAGGCATTTTCTTTTTGCTTTACAGAAATTTCTGAGCTTTGGATATCCAGATTACTAGTAGAGGTGTTTTCCTTGTTGTCTTTTATGTCTTGCTTAGCTGAGAATAAACTAGTCAAATGCCCATTAAGTGTGTTTGTATATCCCGTAAGTAAGTCTTGAGAAGTTGAGTAATCAGAAGCTCTATTAGTGTCATCAATCATATAATCTACAAAATTTTTTGTACTTTTCACCATGTCAGAAAATGTCTTAGTTGTATCATAAGTTTCATTGATTATATTTTCTACATCTAATCTTGATGAACTACTACTCATTTTTCTAAAATTGCTTCTATTAGTTTGAAATACTTTATAGGCTTGATAGTACAATGATTCTGCTTGGCTTCTATAATTTACTGCTACACCCCCACTGTTTCTGGCAGAATTTTCTGATAAATTTTCTTCTGATAAAATATTTTCTACTTCCATTAGGATTGTTGGCAGGTCAAGAAAAACACTAGAAACATTACTAAAGCCATCTTCATAAGCTTTCTCTAGATCGGCATTTATGTTTTCTTCAGAATTTTGGAGTTTAATTTTTTCTAAGGAGATTTTTGAATTTTGTAAATTTAGTTCTGCGTCTCGTAAAGATTTTTGAGCTTCTTCAGTATTAATCTGGGCAATTAAAGTTCCAGCGGAAACTTTTTGTCCACTAACTACTCCTATGTAAACAATATCCCCAGAAGCTTTTGTTTTCAAATCAACCTGGCTAGAAGCAGAAACTTGACCGGTTCCATCAACTGAGGAAACAATAGTTCCCTTTTGTACCACTGAAGTGACATAACGGATTTCATTAGAAGTGTTCGTAATTTTTTTGTAACCCCAATAACCGAGTAAAAGAAGTATAATTAATCCTACAACGCTTAAGGTTTTATGCGTGATGACGCATGTTTTAATTTTAATTAAGAAATTTTTCATATTAATTTGTTGGAGTTGGTATTGGTGGTTGAGGAGGGATAGGCATGCCGGCGGGCATTACTCTGATAAATTTTGCTTCGATTTGACCTTGATCATTGGGGGAGCCGATGACGACTACAAAATCATCAACCCTTAAATTGGTGGAAGTTAGAGCTTCCCGCGTTTTTTGTATTTTAGTGTCATCCTTTATTAAAACAACTTTCTCTGTATTGTCTTTATCAGTAACAATAATGGTTGGTAAGGTTATTTTAATAATTTTACCAATAGCCCCATGAGCATTCGGCAAGTTATTGTTATCATTAAAACCATTAAGATCAAATGAAACTGGTCGCATCATTCCAAAATTGCGATTGTAGTTTTCACCCCAAGCGCGCCCAAAGGAGGCTTTGTGAAATCCGACTGAAATTCCAGCAGAAAAAACAAGTATCAAGGCTATTATTATTCCAATTCCATGTAAAATTCCAACAAAAACCTTTGATTCAAAAACTCGCACTAATTTTTCATGTATTTTTTTCATTCCATTAAAAATTTTAATTAATAATCTTTCCCCTTTTTGTCTCGTTAGTTGAATTTTTAACGGGACAAGTAATTTTTATCTGCTATCTAAGCTAAGCTATAATTAACTTTAATAAATTGTTTCATTACATAACGCATTGATAAAAACAAAATAAAAATAAGAGCAAAAGTGAAGAGAATATTTATTACGGGCAATGATTCAGCGATAGAATAGGAAAGCTCTTGCCAAAAAGAAGAGATAGATCCGTTACTTGAAAAAGCAATGGATAAATACTCATAGAATCCAGAGTTTGAAAAACTCGTGGCCAAGGCTTTAACCGCAGGCACAAGTCCAGCTAGAGACAAAACTCCCGCAGTAGAAAATATCCATATTTTTAGGTGTAAAATACGTTTTTCATGTGTTACTATTTTGACCCAAACATTATGAGCCAAGGCTTCTTGTGGCTTATATTTTGCGTTAATAAAATATTTTTTTAGATTTTCTCCCATATCTATGTATACGGAAGAAAAGTACTTTTTGGTGCAACAAACAAAGAGTTTGTTGAGAGACCTTATTTCTGAAGTTAGAGCAAAACAAATTATTTTGATAATCCTAAATTATCCTCATTTTCTTTTTCAATTCTGTAATTGCTCGATGGTGATAACTTTTAACAGTGTTTAGTGGTTTGTTTAAAATTTTGCCAATTTCCTCGAAGGTTAAGTCTGCTTGATAGTGAAGTACTAGGATTGTCTTGTAATTTACCGGAAGCTTTTCCAATAATTTATTTAAGGCTTCGGCTTCTTGCAATTTTTGTAGGGCTTCATCAGGCAATAGATTTTCGTCCGGGATTGTTTCAACAAAAGATTCCTCTTCTTGCTCGTCGAACGTTTCCGTGAAAGTCGGAATTTTTTTTCTTCTCAGAAAATCAAAAGCGGTATTTCGAGCGATCGTAAAAAGCCAAGTTTTGAAACCGGCTTTTTCAGCGTCAAAACGATCTATTTTTCTCCACACTTTAATAAAAATTTCTTGCACTAAATCGGGGGCATTTTCGCGACCGGCCAGGCGTGCGGTGAAGTTGTAAATAGAGGCGGTGTATTTCTCGATTAAATATCGAAAAGCATCCCGCTCGCCGCTCTTATATAACGCGATGATTTCTTCGTCACTTTTATCAGGTAACATATCAAAATAATAACATAAAATTAAGTAGACTTTTTATTAAAAAATGTTAACCTTTCAATATAAAGCTCTCGTCGTTCAATGGATAGGACATAACTTTGCGGAAGTTATGATGCAGGTTCGATTCCTGCCGGGAGCACATTAGAAACCCAAAGACTCCATGATATGTTCGGATGGATGTTCCTTCATTTCTTCTTCTATCACATTGCTAGCCAGCATTTTAGCTTTTATTTTTTCTCCCAAAGCGTTTTCAATCGGGACGGAAAGTATTGGCATGACTAATCTTTTGGATTTAACAAAGAGAGTTGGCTTCAACACTTTTTCATTTTCGAAGGATTCCTTTTGCACCCAAAAAGATTTGATATTCTCATAAGGGTAAAGGCGGGATTTAGTTTTAAATCCTTTGTCATTCAATTCGTAGAAAAAAGTTTCTGGTTTTTTGATGGCAAAGTAGGCGAGCAATCCACCTCCCAGCAAAAGAAGGATGGCAAAAAAATAATTGGAAAAAATAATAGAAGTGATTGATCCGGCCACCACGATGACACCGAGCGCCCAAAACCAGTCGTTGTTTCTTTCTTTCTCTTCGTATTCGAGCGCAGACCATTCTATTTTTTCGTTTGGATTCATCCCATTAAAAATTTTAATTAATAATCTTTTTTCTTTTTGTCTCGTTAGTTGAATTTTTAACGGGACAAGTCTTTTAATTATACCACTTTTATTGTTTAAATAGAAAGGGATTGAAGTTGGTATTTCGATCGTAGAAATCTTCGGCTTCTTTTTTCTTCAAAAAATTGATCACTTTGTAAGTGAGGGGAGTAAACAGTATTTCCACTAGAGTTTTGAAGATATAATTTGAAATTATTAAAGTGAGCAGCAGGGAACTGGGTAAAACTCCTAGGAAAGCGATCATGATAAAAATAAAACTATCTACTAATTCACCGACAATAGTTGAGCCGATAGTTCTGGTCCAGAGCATTTTACCTTTCGTCCAAATTTTCATTTTAGCCAAAATAAAAGAATTGGAAAAACTTCCACACCAATAAGCCAAGAGACTTGCCAGAACGATTCTTGGAGCTTGGCCTAAAATTAAATCATAAGCAGCTTGATTGTTCCAGCCGGAAGCCCCGGGCAATTTGCCGAC
>Ga0172381_10007659_pt1 | contig 10652 bp, 14 predicted proteins | sample Leawel6488metaG_FD_119754 | JGI IMG/M metagenome (GOLD analysis project Ga0172381, IMG submission 119754) | Leachate microbial communities from a municipal landfill in Southern Ontario, Canada - Leachate well 64-88 metaG | ecosystem: Engineered > Solid waste > Landfill > Unclassified | place... | reverse complement strand
CCAGGGGGGTTAAGATAATCGGCGCTACAGCTCATTTTGTCAGTGAAGAGCTTGATGCCGGGCCGATCATCTCCCAGGCTGTTGAGCGCGTAACGCATAAAGATAATTTGGAGGCTTTAAAGCGTAAGGGAAAGAATTTGGAAAAACGAGCGCTTTCCGACGCGGTCCTGCATTATGTCGAACATCGTATTATAAGGCATAATAATAAGACGATTGTTTTTGAAAAATAGCCGCCTTTGTTCCTACCAACGTAGCCCTATCCCGCCAACAATCGAGAATTCTTTTTTTTCTTTAAGTGTTTCCAGGAAAACCTGGCCCTGGCCTTTGAGTATGGATCTGGAAAGCCTCAAGGTTATCCCTAAATCGCGGTTGGATTCGTTTTTTAGCCGTAACTTTAAGGCGTAGCCGTTGGTAAGTTCGCCATCCGCGCCGAAAACGATATCTTTTGAGCCATTTTTTCCGGTAGGTATTTCAAAGATCAACCCAAGCCGCTCGTTTATTTTCCATTTTCCGAAGATAATAAAGATTTTTTTAGCGTCAGCCGTCCCGAATCCGAGCTCATACTTTAAACCGCGTTTATCCGGTTTTCCGAGGCTCACCTTAAAATTAAATTCAGAATTAATTTTTTGGTCCAATATATATATCAGCCGGTATTTATCGGTTATGTTCCAATAGCCGCTTAAGGCCAAAGTTTGGGCTATCCTTGTGCCGCGTTTTAGGCCGGCGCGGGTATAGCTGTAAATGATCTCGTTATTTTTGTTAACTTGCCATGACGCGCGGAACGTTAAAGTATCCGGCGGGCCGTTCTCTTTTGAGGCCTGAAAGCTCAGGCGGTTGTATTTATCCGCCTGCCATTTGCCGCTTAGCCTGAGAATATAAAAATGCTGTTTGCCCGTGGAATCTCCGGTAGTTACGCTGAATGCCAGTTCATTGCTGCTTGCGCCGATTATCCGGGTCTTCAAGGTGAGCCGGTTCCCTGATAGCTGGTTATTTTCATTATTTAAAGTCAGGGTAAGGTTATGGTCTTTGTCCAAAGAATAATTTCCTTGTAGTTTAAGTTGTCTGTGGGAGGAGGATGATTTTAGTTGATAGGCGAGCGAATTGTTTTTATTGATCTTAAATTCTCCGTCAAGTACGCTGCGAAAACTCGGGAGCAGTGATCTCTTGCCGGATCTAGATATCAGGCGGTTAAGAGGGTCGATCTCGTATGTTAACTTGAGGCTCTCTGCCATAAAATTATAATACCATATTTGCCGCAGGCGCGCAATGATGCCTAAAAACCCCTTTGGTGTTTTGCTTTGGTGTTATATAATATAGAATAATTAATGAATAGAGGAGAAGCGGAGATGGCGAATTTTTCTTTTGAGATCGTTTCGGAAGTTGATCTGCAGGAGATGGATAACGCGGTGAATCAGGCGTGTAAGGAGCTCTCTCAGCGTTATGATTTTAAGGGCAGTAAAGCCTCGATAGCTTTTGACCGTAAAGAGAAAAAAATAACATTGATAGCGGATGATGATTTTAAATTGCGCGCGCTGACTGACATTCTGGCCACGCGTATGGCTAAAAGAGGGATTCATTTAAAATCTCTCAAATTTAACGATCCGGAACATGCTTTTGAGGGGTATTTGCGCCAGAAGGTGGATATTTGCATGGGGATTGACCGGGAAAGAGCCAAGGAGCTTACCGGTATTATTAAAGCCCTGGGTTTAAAGGTTCAGGTTCAGATCGAAGGCGAAAAGATAAAAGTCAGTTCTGCTAAAAAAGACGAGTTGCAGTCGGTTATTCAGCACGTACGGGGAATAGAATTTCCCGTACCGCTGCAGTTCGGCAATTACCGTTAAGGGGGAGATAATGTTTAGAAAGGCGCTTAAGTTAGCACTGGCAGGATTCTTATTCTTTAATATATGCGGTTTTGCTTTTATTGCTGCCGGAGTAGCTGAGTCCCAGAAAATCAAACAAACATTCAATGTTTCTTACGGTGACGCGTTAGTGGCGGTTAAAGACGCTTTAAAGACTTCGGATATTCATTTCAAGAACGCGCAAATAACCGAAACAGTTACTAAGGTCAGGGCTTATGCCGGCGACGCAGGCGTGCGCATCTGGATATATAAATTAAGCGAATCAGAATGCCGTATCGAAGTACGGGTGGGTAACAGCGAAGAAGATATGCCAGAGTCGCAGAAATTGATGGATGCAATCGCGCTGTGCGTGCCTGGTAATCAAGATGATGCGCAAAAGCCCTGATCCGAAAGCGCAGGATATCGCGCAAAAAATAGCCGTTTCTTCTAGCGGCAAGTCGGATGAGTTTCGCCTGGAGCAGGTCAGGGCCTTTGCCGGCAACATTCTGAAGAAGTTAAAGTGATCCGGAGGGATATATGAAGATGTTCGCGGCATTCCAGTGGTTCTTCTCAAAGATATTTAATTTTCTTTTCGGCAAGACCGGAATATTTATTTATGTGTTCGGTTGGTTCCTGGTTATTACTGCGGCCATAATGCTCATTAACCCTGAAAGGGCCAGAAAAAGCATGTCCGGGCGGGGTTTTGGGTACATTAAGTTTTTTTTGAACATTATCGCGTTATTTCTGGTGATGTTTTTGCTAGCCTTTGGGTTTAATACCGGGGGAACTTGGCCAAAATGGGCGATGTTGATAGGATTGATCGTTGTCGCCGTTTTATATAAATTTTCTTTAAAAAGGATCGCCAATTTACTTGGCGATCTGGCGCAGATAGTGCCGGTAAATTATTTAAAAGCATACGCTCTGCTTCAGCTGGTCATCGGTGGCTTGATGGTCTTTTTGCATAAAAGGATATGGTTTTAATTTTGCGGAGGTGTCTATGGAAGCTAAAATAGGCCATTTGAGCGCGCAAATATTTAAAATTAAGAATCGCAACGGTTATGCCGCTGTATGCTGCGACCATCTTACCGAAGGTAAGACTACGCAGGAAGCGTATGATCGTATGGTCAAGGCCATACGCAGAAGTAACCGCGGGAAATAAACTCAATGAATATTAAACTTAATTTTTATCCTGTGGCAAAGGATATTGAAGAGCAAATTGCTGCTGCTTTTGCCAAAGCAATAGAAAATCGCGCTGATTTTATTGAAGTTTCTTACGGCGATGCTTCGGATAACATAAAAAAACGTATTTTGAATACGTTGAATAAGAAGGAATACCGCCAGGTTTACAACCGGCTGGAAAAGTCGCGTAAGGGCTGGGGAAGGGTGTATGTCCATTTTAGATGGCATCATATCAGAGGGAGTTTAAGTAAATGATCAAGAATATCCTAAAAGCGCTTTTTGTTGCGGTAGCCATTATCGCGGCAATATTCGTAGTGTTTAATATTTACGCTAAAGATTTTATTGTCGGCCGCGTGGAAAATGCTTACGGGATAAAAGTGGGCCTGGAAAAAATATCCCTGAATTTTCCTTTATCGGTCGAATTAAGGGGGTTGAAACTAGGGCAGGCTTTGTCTGCCGGAAGAATAAATGTGGCAGTAAATCCGTTTGGATTTATAGCCGGGAAGATCCTTTTGGATAAAGTACTAATTGTTGATCCAATCGTAGCCATAGAACAGTCTAGCCAAGGTAAATTAAATTTGCCTAAATTTTCGGAGAATAAAGGAAAAACCGTGCAGATATTTGCCTCGCGGATCATAATCAAGAACGGCGTTGTTGATTTTACCGATAAGAAGGTTGTACCGGAAGGTTTTAAGGTGGTTTTAAATAAAATCAATGTTGATGCGGCCAAAGTAATGCTGCCGCCTACTTCGTTGAAAACTAAATTTAATGCCTCTTGCGAAATGGACCGGCCTGATTCGCAGGTATTAGGTAAGTTGGCCTTAAACGGTTGGGTGGATTTCGGATCCAAGGACGCGGAAGCTGTCTTTACAATGCAGGGCCTGGAGGCAACGTATTTTACTCCTTATTTTGGTGATTTTCTTTCAAGCAGGAAGTTGGAATCAGCAACGGTTGATTTAGTTTCTCAACTGAAGGCGCGGAATAATGATTTGACCGTCAACAATGATTTCAATCTTTCCAACCTGAAATACGCGCAGGAAGAGGATATACCCGGCCCAGGAGAATTACCGGAGTTTGATTTGACTAAAAAAACCCTGGATCTTTTTACGGATAGGAGCGGCAACCTTAAGCTTAGTTTTGAAATCAAGACTAAATTGGATCAGCCTGGCATTTCTCAGGAGGAATTGAAAAAGATCATGCTTAACGCCGCGATGAAAAATTTGGCTAATCAGGATCCGGTGGATATATTTCAGAAAGTGAGCAGTATTATAGAACAGGCTTCTAAATATGGAAAACAGATGAAGGATATATTTACCGGTAAGGCGGATCCTGATGAGCAGGTAACGGGACAAAATCAATAGAGAGGAAAATATGTTCAGAGATAAAATCAAAGTTTTGGATTGTACTATAAGAGACGGCGGGTTGATCAATAACCATAAATTTGACCTTAAATTTGTACGCGCGGTTTATAAGGCATTGTCTGAGGCGGGCGTGGATTATATGGAGATAGGATACAAAAATTCTAAAAAGCTGTTTTCCCCCAAGGATTACGGCGCCTGGAAATTCTGCGAAGACGATGATATTAAAAAAGTAACCGAAGGGATAAAATCCAATACAAAGATATCCGTGATGGTGGATGTTGACCGTGTGGATATTGAAGATATCAAGCCGCGCAAAAATAGCCCTGTGGCCATGGTCAGGGTTGCTTCTTATGTCAAGGATATCGATAAGGCAATACACCTGGTAAATCATTTTGCCGATAAAGGCTATGAGACTACGGTGAACATTATGGCGATATCCCGGGCGCTGGATAATGAGCTTACCGAATGTTTCCAACAGCTGGAAAAAGAATGTAAGGCGGAAGTAATATATATTGTTGATAGTTATGGCGCCCTTTACCAGGAGACAACCGAATTCCTGATTAAAAAAGCGCAGAGTATAATTAAGAGCAAAGAAATAGGGATCCACGCCCATAATAATCAGCAGCTGGCTTTTGGTAATACCATTGAAGCGATAATCCATAATGCTAATTTTGTCGATGCTACTGTTTATGGTTTGGGCAGGGCCGCGGGGAATTGTCCGCTGGAGCTTTTGCTGGGATTCCTAAAAAATCCTAAATATGATATCCGGCCTGTCCTCGACTTGATTTCTAAAGAATTTATTCCTTTGCGCCAGAATATAGAGTGGGGTTATATTATACCTTATGCCATAACCGGTATGCTGGATGAACATCCGCGCGCGGCTATTGGCTTGCGTAGCAGCGAAAAAAAAGAAGATTACCGTGAGTTTTGGGATAGCCTGGTAGGGGAAGATACGGAATAAAAAGATAGCGTTGTATTAATGGGTTATTAGTATGTCATCTTGAACGAGCCATTGTTTGTGTAATGAAACTGTCATCCTGAACGAGCCGCAGGCGAGTGAAGGATCTAAGGATGGCAATGAGGGTGGAGTCTTCGGAGTGATAGTATGGATATTAATAAATTTCTAAAGCTTCCTATAATGGGTATTTTACGCGGAGCGAAACCGGATATCATTGAACCTTTGATAGAGGCTTTGATAGGCGCGGGGCTGGAAACCCTTGAGATCACCTTGAATACTCAGGGAGCTCCGGGCCTGATCGCCAAGGCAAAGCGCCTGGCGGGAAATAAACTAACACTTGGGGCGGGAACAGTGCTTGATATGGATTCGCTTAAGAGTGCTTTGGATAGCGGAGCAACTTTTATAGTCAGTCCGGTATTGATTGAAGATGTAACGCGGTGTTGTGTTAAAAATAAGATTCCGGTTTTTCCCGGAGCGCTTACTCCTGAGGAGATCTATCGCGCCTGGCAGGCAGGGGCCGCTATGGTTAAAGTTTTTCCGGCTAAGTTTTTCGGGCCTGAATATTTTAAAGAGATTAGAGGCCCTTTTAACGATATAAGATTGCTTGCCTGTTCCGGGGTGACCCCGCAAAATATGAATGATTATTTTCAGGCCGGCGTCAGCGCGGTTACTTTCGGTTCCAGTGTTTTTAGGCCGGATTGGCTGGAAAAGAGGGATTTTGCCGGTATTGCCGGTGTTGTAGCTAAATATATCCGGGGGTATAAAAAATGAACAAAATTATCTTATTTTTGGCTTGTCTTTTATTTATCGTTTTTTATGGTTTTGCGGATGCGGCAAGTTGCGATCCGGATCTATGCGCTCCCGGTGAAGCGATAGAATCTTTTCCTTTTTATGTGTATCAGGATGCCAGCGCCCCTGATAATCATTTCTTTCCTACCGGGTATATGGGTGATTTTGACGATCTAAGGATCGATTTTCATTGTAAGGATAATCCTTACTCTGGAGATACCTGCATTAAGATAACTTACCGGGCAAGGGCAAGGCAGGGCACAAGGTGGGTCGGATTCTATTGGCAGTATCCCGCGAGTAACTGGGGAGGAGCATTGGGTGGATATGACCTGTCCCGTGCAAAAAGGCTGACATTCTGGGCCAGGGGCGAAAAAGGAAAAGAGGTTATCAACTCTTTTCGTGTCGGCGGAATCATGGGGCAGTACAGGGATACCGGCAGGGAGAGTATAGGGCCGATAAAACTAAGCAAAGAATGGCTAAAATACACAATTGAATTTAAGAACATGAAAAATCAGATCAGGTCGGATTTTAAGTTGCGTTCATGCTGCCCGGGTATTAATCCGCTTACGCGTATTGTAGGAGGGTTTGGGTGGGCGACAAATTCCAGCGTTAATTCCGGAAATATATCTTTTTATATTGATGAAATAAGGTTTGAAAATTAGTGATATTATAAGGGAGAAGCCGATGGAAGAGGTAAAATCAAAATCGTTAAGAAAGATTGAAGAGAAGATGGCCGGCGTTGGACAAGACAGCTTTCGTTATCATGTGTTGCTGACCGCCAAAAATTTTAAGACTTCTTGGATAGAGTTGGGCAGGTCTCTCTATACCGTATGGAAAGATAAAAAATTCAAAGAATGGGGTTATTCTACCTTTGACATTTATATCGCCTCAGAGGTCGGCATCCGTAAGCAGACCGGAATGAAATTATTAAAATCATATAGTTTTTTGGAAAAAGAAGAGCCGCAGTACCTTAAAGAGGATTATGCGGATAATTCCGAGGTAAAGTCTATTCCGGCTTATGAGGCGGTAGACTTGTTGCGCCAGGCAAAAAATAAGAAATCGCTGGATTCCCGTGATTACGAGCGGATTAAAAATGATATATTTATGAAAGGCAGGGACGCCCAGGAGGTTAAGAAGGACCTCACTTCTTTGATCAGGCAGAGGGAAGAAGTTGAGCCTGAAGAAGCATGGGAGAGAAAGAAACAATCAACGCTTAAGAGGTACATAGGCACGCTTAAGGCGTTAAGGTCCGAGATGGAAGAACAAAAGCTTATTCCGGCTTCACTTTTGAAAGAAGTGGCCAGCCTTATTGATAAGCTTGAAATAGAGATATCTTGATATGCCGGTTTTTCCAGTAAGCCCGGAAAAAGAAAAAGCACTTTTTGATAAGTACCGCCTTTTAGGGGTACGTGAGTCCGATATAATTGAAAAATTTATCCGTTCAGGAGGCAAGGGCGGGCAGAACGTTAATAAAGTCTCGACCTGTGTTTATTTAAAGCATATGCCTTCCGGCATTGAGGTAAAGTGCCAGGAGGAGCGTTTTCAGGCGTTAAATCGTTATCGCGCGCGAGTTATACTTTTGAACAAAATAGATAATCTGATCAGGGGCAGGGAATCGGATGAACAGAGGCGCATTGAAAAGATTCGCCGCCAGAAGCGCAAACGCTCCAAGAGGGCAAAATTAAAAGTACTTGAGGCAAAGAAAAAGCACTCACAAAAAAAGCAGCTGCGTTCGGGGGTTTCGGCCTCAGAGGCGGAGTATTAATATTTGTCATTCTGAGAGGATAGATTCTTCCTGCCTGCCGGCAGGCAGGCGGCTGCTGCGCGGCCTCAGAATGACAGCGGAGGAAGCGGCCTCAGAATGACGACGCACATGTCATCCTGAACGAGCCGGGGTATTTCGCAGCAAAACTGTCATCCTGAACGAGCCGGGGTATTTTCGTCGGGCGAGTGAAGGATCTCAGTTTTCTAGAAAATAAATAATCCCGGCCCTGTTTTTGTGGTATAATAAACAACGAAAGGAATAATTTTGAATAAAATAATCTGTATTCTTATATTCAGCTTGTTGTTCCTGTCCGGCTGCGTTTCAGTAGATAATCCCCCGATAAAAAAGGGCCAGTTTCCTCAGGTCTATACTTTTGACTTGGATAAGGATACCAAAAAAGAGGTGGTTACGGTAGAAAAGATCTTTGGTTTCGATTCCGAACCTGTATATGCGATCAAAATCGAAAGAAAAGACACTAAGAAGGACAAGAGCGACGTTACAAATCTTACGGTGCCCGGAGTTTTTCAGAAGATACAGTTTGTGGATATGAATGAAGATGATTCCAAACAGCTGGTGTTATATTATGAGAGTAAGCGCAAATACTCCAACATGGTTATTTATAACCTTAAAAATGATAAGGTGATAAAGCTCTTTGCCAGCGGGGATTGCTGTGATATAGATGCTGGATTTGTTTCGATAATAAACCGGATAAGGCTGAACCGGCCCAGGCAGGTGGATGAAGGCGAGGACCCCTGCGGGTTTATGCCTAAGTGGGAATCATGGGTGTGGCATGGCGAGGATTTTATACAAGAGTAGCTTTTACTGTGGGGCCTGAGAATGGCTCAGTGTCCGTCATCCTGAACGAGCCGTAGGCGAGTGAAGGATCTACGGCTTCAGAAATGACAAAGAAAAGAGGTTGACTTACAGTTTAAATTCAAGTATAATTAGCGCTTAAATTGAGGGAGGTGAAATAAGTTGGTATTAGCAAAGGAAAGAAAGAAAAATTTAATTGAAAACTTTAAGACTCATTCCAGGGATACTGGTTCTGCCGAGGTGCAGGTGGCAATACTTACCGAGCGGATCAATATGCTGGGTGATCACTTTAAAGCTCACAAAAAAGATTTCCATTCTCGCCGCGGGCTCTTAAGCATGGTATGCAAGAGGCGCCGGCTTCTTAATTATCTTAAAAAGAAAGACGTTAAGAAATATTTAGAGGTAGTGGAAAAGCTTAGCCTTAAGAAATAACTTCCGCTACGCTTCTATGGGATTTATATATTGGGCTGAAATTTTACCTATAAAGGTGGATCATGAGCATAATAAAGACAAAGTTTGGAAATAACGAGTTAATCTTTGAGACCGGCAAGGTCGCTAAGCAGGCTAATGGGTCTGTTTTGGTTACTTACGGCGGCACAGTGGTGCTGATGACCGCTTGTATGTCCAAAGAGCCCAGAGAGGGGTTGGATTTTTTCCCTCTTACGGTGGAATATCAGGAAAAAACCTACGCCGCAGGCAGGATCCCCGGCGGTTTCTTTAAAAGAGAAGGCCGTCCGTCTGAAAGCGAGATCCTTACTTCCCGGCTCATTGACCGTCCGATACGTCCGCTTTTTCCGAAAGGCATGCGTAATGACGTCCAGGTAGTCGGTTTGGTGCTTTCCAGCGATGGAGAAAATGATCCTGATGTTTTGGCTGTAAACGGCGCGTCTTGCGCACTTATGCTCTCGGATATTCCATTTAACGGCCCTATTGCCTGTTGTAGAGTGGGTAGGGTTGATGGTAATTTAGTTATAAATCCGACTTATGCTGAAATTGAGAAAACAGACCTTGATGTTATTGTGGTCCGTAATGCCAAGGGCATAGTCATGCTTGAGTCAGGCGCTAAAGAAATTGATGAAAAATCGTATCTGGAAGCGGTAAAATTCGGTTTTGACCATCTTAGTTCCTTGTTGAGCCTTCAGGTTGAATTCAGAAAACAGTTTGGCAGCGAAAAATGCGAAGTGGATATTAAGAAGATCGATCCTGCCTTGGAACAGAAGGTAAAAGAGCTGGCTCAGGAAAGATTTAAACAGATATTTACTCTTGGCTCTAAAGAAGCGCGCGAAGAAGGCGTGCATCTTTTGGCTAAAGAGCTGGAAGCAAAGCTTGTCCCTGATGGTTATGAGGCTGCTGATATTAATTCGGCGTTAGTTGAAGCTGAGGAGCAGGCGGTCATCAGAAAAATTTTAGAAGAGAATTCGCGGGTTGACGGCAGGGCTTTTACTGAAATCCGCCCGATATCCTGTGAAGTCTCGACGCTTCCGCGTACTCACGGGTCAGCTTTGTTTACCCGTGGACAGACCCAGAGCCTTGCTGTTACTACGCTGGGTACCGGTGATGACGAGCAGATGATCGAGGCTCTTGAAGGCGAGAAGTATAAGACATTTATGTTGCATTATAGTTTTCCGCCTTTTAGCGTCGGTGAAACAAAACCGGTAAGGGGCCCGGGAAGGCGCGAGATAGGGCATGGCGCATTAGCTGAAAGGTCTTTACAGCCGGTTGTGCCTACAAAAGATAAATTTCCTTATACGATCAGGGTAGTTTCGGAGATACTGGAATCAAACGGTTCATCAAGTATGGCTACGGTTTGCGCCGCAACACTGTCTCTTATGGACGCGGGCGTGCCGATCAAGGCTCCGGTTGCCGGTATTGCTTTAGGCCTGGTTAAGGAAGGCGATAAGGAAGTTATCCTTACTGATATTGCTGGAGTAGAGGATCATTTCGGAGAT
>Ga0172381_10007658_pt1 | contig 10653 bp, 7 predicted proteins | sample Leawel6488metaG_FD_119754 | JGI IMG/M metagenome (GOLD analysis project Ga0172381, IMG submission 119754) | Leachate microbial communities from a municipal landfill in Southern Ontario, Canada - Leachate well 64-88 metaG | ecosystem: Engineered > Solid waste > Landfill > Unclassified | place... | reverse complement strand
GAATCGGAAGTCCCTATCCGCGAGAAACTGAGGGGATGACATGGCACCGGTAAGAATCAAGCTACAGGCAGTATGCAACACGGCAGACAAGGTGTGCAAGAAGAACGCGAAACTGTCGAGGCGGTATCCCCGCGTTGAATGGGGCGTCTTGAAGTATCCCCCGTGCGCGGTCGTCGGCGGAAGTCCGAACCTCGTAAATTCGCTGCATATCCTGCGGAAATGGACCGGTGACATATTCGCGGTGAACGCTACGGCAAAGTATCTGTCAGACCAGGGAATCCCCTGCTACCTGTACGCGATTGACTGCGACCCGGACCCGAAAGCCTGGGGGCGCGGGGATCTGGTCAAGGGTGCCGTCTTTTCGTCCCGCGTGAACCGGGAGCAGTTCAAGATGTTCAAGCGGGCGGAAGTCCGGGTTTTCGACATGGCCGAGGAGGATAATTACAAGGGTATCGAGGGCGGGCCTACCGCGATATGCCGCGCCCCTCACCTGTTTCTACGCATGGGATACAGGTCCGTCTATTTCTTCGGTGTGGACGGGTGTTTCACCGATGTAACACATATCACCGGCACACAGGAAGTCGCCCACGTCAACATGGTCGTGATCCGCGTAAACGACGTGGACTACCTGACCAATGCGGCGTTCCTGTTGCAGAACGAATATCTGCTTGGAGTGTTCCAGAAATACCCGGACTTCCTCATTAACGCATCCGGCGGGCTGCTGGCTGCAATGCAGAGATACCCGGACACATGGGAAGTCGTGGCGATACAGGACGGCCTCAAGGTCCAGTATGACGAAAAGGGCGGGGGCGATCTTTTCAGGAGAGAGTTCCAGTTCGGGGAGAAACCGCTATGGCGACCGCAGCAGACATCATAAACGCAGCATTAAGAAAAATCAGCGTAGGAAATCCAACGGTTGCACAGCAGGCAACCGCCCTGACGGCCCTGAATAACATGGTCAGCAGTTGGGGCGCGGAACTGCGGAACCACAAATTAAGCCGGGAATATAAGGCCCTGACCGCAGGGACGGCTGAATACACGGTAGGCTCCGGCGGGGATTGGGACACGACGCGCCCCGTCAAGCTGGAATCCGCATACCTCCGCGATTCCAATAACTATGACTGGCCGTTGGAAATCATCAACGCGAAGCAATACAACTCGCATTACTGCAAGTCCCTTGAAGGCAGGCCGGAAAGAATCTATTTCGTCCCGGAATACCCGCTTGCAAAGATCATCTTCGATTACGAGCCCGACACGACCTACACGGTTTACTGCGATTTCATCCGCAGCCTGTCTGAGTTCACCGCCACAACGGACACCGTTTCCCTGCCCAACGAGTACAAGGAGGCGCTCGTCTACAACCTTGCCGTCAGTCTCGGGGAAGATTGGGGACGCACCGTACCTCCGACCGTCATGCGAAGAGCGGCAGAAACAAAGAATATCATTGACGCGCTGAATGCGGCGAACCGTACGCCACAGAAAGCCAGGTTCGATATCAGCGCCCGTTCCGCATACAACATCAACACGGATCAATAGCAATGATGAATCGGGAAACAAAAACAAAGGAACTTCCGCTCACGGGTAAACTTATCACAGCCGAACCTGCCAGCATTGGGCAGAACTTCCGGTCCCTTGTCAATCTCGGTTATACCGATACGCACCTGAAGGCCGTCCGTGGAATGACGAAGATCAACACAACGGCTATGGCGACGTACATCAAGACCAGAAGTGCTTTCCATTTTAAGAAGGCGCAGCCCGCCGAAAGTCACGTCTTGGTTCAAGCCTACACTACCGCCCTCACCACGTCGGGGGTACTTGAAAACACGGCTGTTATCCCCGGAACGGCGGCATTCGCGGCGACGGCCCTGTGGGCGGACTCGGCGGGCGCGGGGCGCGGTTATTTTTCCGAGGCTCCAGACGGGCAGGTTGTGTATTGCAACGGGGTTGATGCCTGTCTTTGGGGCGGGGATGAATTGTGGCTCGGGGCGCTCCTGACATCTACCGCAGCGGTAACGGGCGGGACACCGACATCACCCAAGAACTTCACCGACCAGATGAACAACAGCAGGCAGGATGCCACAAACATCCTGTCTGTCGCCGCAGGAACGAGGATTCTTCTTGTCGGAACAGTGCGCCCCATCAAGGGGATCAAGGCTTACGTCAAGACTGCAAACGCCACAACCTCTAGCATGACGGGCTCGGTTTGGACTGGCTCTTCATGGAGCGCCCTGTCCATTACCGACAACACGGCGGCAGGAGGAAACACGCTCGCACAGACCGGGACTGTCACCTTTGCTACAACGGTTGGAACGGCGAAGCCACTGTATATGGAAGGATATTATCTATATTGGTATCAGTTCACGGTTTCAGACGGAACCGCCGAAATATATCATGTCACCGTCGATGCCCCCTTTCAGGCAATCGTGGATATGTGGGATGGGGTTTACCGAACGGTAATGCGGTTCTTTGAATACAAGACCGCCTATATTGAATATACAATCAATGTTTACCAGGAGGATTACGAGACCGCCTCCACTTATACGTTTTATCCGATTGGTTCCCTTCCGGCCTATTCTGCGCCCAATAACTTCCTTGAAATTGGATTTGCGGAACGGCAGACGGGGATTCGGTTCAGTATCCCGATGCCCAACACGACGGCATCGACTACCTGCACAATCGAATACTGGACCGGGAGTGCCTACGCGACCGTCGGAACCATGGTTGACGGAACGGCAACGGGCGGGGTGTCTCTGAATCAAACCGGGGTCATTTCTTGGAATGCCGACGCAATAACAGACGAAACAACAAAAGTTATCTCCAACAGCCCGGCCCTTTATTTCTATCGGGTTAGGTTTGACAAGGCTATCTCTTCCGGCGCACGGATCGACTATGTTGGAGGCATCACGGCGCAAAAGCCTATTTCCAACTATAAGTTCCCCTTGTTCGCACAGGGTCGCGTACTTTTGTGCTGCGATAAGTCGGCGGAAAAAAACCGAGCCCTTGCGGCGTCAAAATATATGCCACAGGTATATAACGGATATGATTCCGTCAATGTATATTTTGGCGAAGAAGGTGAATTGACCTGCGGAACCGAGCTGTTCAGCCAGTTTGGATCGTCTCTGTACTCACTGATCCTGATGTTTAAGGATTACGAGACATGGGTTGTCGCCGGAACAGACATCTCCTATTGGGAAAACAACACCTTTCTTTTGTCCTCCTCGATTGGGTGTCCCGCCCCGCTGACGCTCAAGACCATCAACCTTGCCGCCGAACCCGGAGCGGGAATCAATCGGTCTCTGGCAATATGGCAGGCCGCGAACGGCGTCTACATGAGCGACGGACGCGCGCCCATCCCTATCCACGGGGATATTGGGGAATACTTCGATCCCGCTGATTCCCGTTGCATTAAGGCGTCCATGGTCGGCGACTCCGTGGGGTTTGTCGATACGACAGAGCAGAAATACCATCTGCTTATTGCCTCGGGATCTTCTGCCACTACGCTAAACACTGAACTTGTATATGACATTCACCGGAATCGGTGGTTCGAGATCGACCGTGGGGCCGATTTACAATGCGGCGTTACAGTCAGAGACACGGATGGCAATGGATATAATTACGGGTTCCTCGATACCGGATACATGGAGCGCCTGGAATATGGCACGACCTTTGATGGAACCGATATAACCCACACCCTTCACCTCGGAGACCTTGCCCTTGAGGGACTGTCTCTCGAAACCCTCATAAGCGAAATCCGCCTGTTCACCGTAGGGAAAACGACCACAGCAAACAGCGTAACACTCACCCATTCCAGAGACACTGGCACCGTCTCGTCTGCCGTTGCGGCACAAGGGACGATCACCATGAGCGGCGTACCCGTGACCGCAGAAACATTCACCATCGACACCCAGGAGTTTGTGTGGGCGACCTCCCGAACGTCCACCGGGACAGTAGGGATAGGAGTGGACGCGACAGCCTGCGCCGCAAACATCATCACGGCCATGTCTGCGGACATGACGACAGTAACAGCCGCAGTAGGTACGACGGCAATTACGGTATCCGTGACGGCGGCAACGGTGGGCGTTTTAGGGAACGCCATTGTCTTTACGGGGTCCTGCACGAACATGGCGATGGACGGTTCCGGAGTCCTTGGCGGAAGTGTGGCCGGTGCTGATTCGACAGCTACCACGCTCACCATGTCGCCGACAAAGACCGGCTACAGGGTTGCCGACCCATCCGTTGATGAAAAACTGGTGGGCGATCCATATCACGGCCTAAAATTTGTAATGGTGACGAACAACGAAACGATTGGTTTTGAGCCGCTTGCTGTAGTTGTAAATTACCGTCCGATTTAACGGGGGTGTAAAATGGCGTATACAATGTGGGGTCAACGAAAGGCTTTGGGACGTAGGTACGGAACTGACCCGGCTCTTACAGAGGAATTGGCGCGGCTCGAACAGCGTTACGCCATGATGCCGTCCCTTGAATCCCAAGCCATCCAAAGGGAAAGTCTCGCGCAGCAGAAATCGCTGTCCGAAGCAGGCCTTGCACAGCAGGCGAGCCAATATCAACAGACACTTAATTACAACACGCAACAATCCGCACTCAATCGCGCCTTGCAGGAAGAGCAGCTTAATCAATCCGGCACTTCAAGCATGATTTCTTCGGGAACGAACATGCTTCAGAATGCAGCTATGATGCGGATGCTGACGAAGGGGCAGGGCGAGCCGTTCTTTGGAAAAACGATTAGCGGATACGTGGATAAATTGTGGGGCGAAGGAACAGTACCAACGGCGACAGGGGCAGAAGCAGCACCACTCGGAACCGGTACTACTCAGGCTGTCAACCCTGCGACAACCGACTATGCGGCAACCGCAGCAGAGGGGATCGGCTCGTCTGGAGCCGGATATGGCCTAAATGCCGCAGCGGGATTGACGGAGGGCGATTTCCTTGCCGCTACAAGCGTTCCTAATGCTGCGGTGGGAGCAGGGATGGAAACGACGGGAGCCGCAGGTGCCGCAGGAACAGTGGGGGCAGAAGCGGGGGCATCGTTAGGCGGTGCGGCTTCTGCGGGTCTCGCCGCCGCACCCTATGCGGCGGCCGGATACCTTGCTGCAAAATACGGTGGAGAGTTAGTCACCAGCACTTTCGGGGAACATACCGTTGTTGGCCGTCTCGGAAAGACAATTTCCGATCCGCTACAAGGTGTCGGCAGAACATTGCTCAATGAATTTATGCCCGATAGTGGATCTAAGGAAACCATACAGACCATTATGGATATTTTCAACCCGATCGGATGGGTGTTTTCCAGGTTGGGTTGCATCATCGTCACCGCCTGTACCGATCCCCATTCCCCGGAAGTTGAGATTGCCCGCGAGTACCGGGACAAGTTCATGTCAACGGAACAACTGAGAGGTTACTACATGATTGCGGAGGCGATCATGCCGTGGGTCGTCCGTCACAGGGCGTTCGTCAAGCGGCAGTTCGTGGATAGGCTGGTTGAGTATGGCCGGTATCACCTTGGGTACACCGAGAAAGCGCCCTGTAGGGCATCCTGTGCGGTCACGCGGGGATTCCTGATGCTGTGCGGGTTTGCGGGGCGCAGGAAACGGGCCTTTGTCCGATGCAACGGGGAGGTGCTCTAATGTCCAGCCGGGGATTTTGGCAGGGGATGGAAAAAGGAACGGCGAACCTTGCCGATACCGGGTTCAAGCTGATGCAGTTCCAGGCGAACCAAAACCAGCGAGCAGAGGAACTGATGGTCGCAAAGGACCGGCTGAAACTGGAACAGGAGGCCGCGCAAAGGCAGGCGACCGCCTTTCAACATGAAGAAACGAAGCGCCTCGAACAGGAAAAGCTCGACAACGCCTATACACCCCTTTCGCTCGCTACGCCCGGAATCATGAAGTTGCCGAAGACGCGGCAAATGATGATCGACACGGCCAAGTCCGCCGGTTTCGACATCAGGGAAGGCGCGGACGGAGAGATTTATGTCCCCAACAAGGCAATCCGGCACATGGGAAACCTCCTCAAGACGAACACGGACTTCATGAAACAGACACTTGACAATTCCATGGCCGATCTTGAGGCGCAAAACGCCACCATATCACAGCAGATTGCCGAGCTTCAGCAGAAAGGCGGGAAAGAGAAGGAACTGGCCCCGCTGATGGAGCAGCAAAAGGCGCTCAAAGGTCAGATTGCGGGCATCATCGGCAGCCAGCAGGACGTTATCAAGGCTGAAACGGTAGCGAAGGCGAAACAGAACGACATCAAGACCGTGGGGCGGGACATTGTTGATGTATCGAATCCCGGCGCCCCGAAGCTCGTGTGGCGGTCGCAGGGCGGTGGCGGCACTTCGGCTGGCGGCAGCGAATCCAAGGCGCAGAAACAGGCGATCAAGCGCCTGGACGGTTTCATGAAGCAGAACAGCGACGATATCCGGAGGGCGCGACAGGTAGGAGCCGACACCACGAACCTTGAGGAAGCCAATCGCCTTATCACGGAAACGAAGGCGCAGGTTCTCAACGGAGAACTGGACCCGAAAGAAATCCAATGGGACCGGAAGGTGGACCGGGGGCAGATAACTTCCGGCAAGGGGGCGACGCCGAAAGCCGATAAGTTCGCCTCTGTTGTAGCGGAAGCGAAAGCCGCGATTGCCAAGGGAGCGGACAGGAAGGCGGTTCTGGATCGACTGAAAAAGATGGGATACACCGGGAGCCTTTAATGGGCGCGTTTGACGACCTCATTCCTAGCAAGGGAGCCTTTGACGATTTGATTCCGAAGGCTGCTCCTACGCCCGACGTTCCGGAGTGGGGCCGGGAGAATCCGAACCTTTACGGCCTCTATGGTGCCGCGAAGGAAACGGGGAAGTCCCTTGTGCCTTACGCCCGCTACCTGGACCCGGAGGACCGGAGCGCCTTTCTTGCGAAGGATACGCAGGGGCAGACGAATGAGTTGTTAAAAGAGGCGCTTGTGGCAGAGGCCATGCTTGCCACGGGGCCACTATTGAAGGCGGGCGGTGCGGTCCTCGGGGCGGCGGGGGAAAGGTTTGCTCCGGCCCTTACCCGCGTTCTCACGAAAGAGCGGGCGCTTCCCGGCATGAAGCCCAAGGCAGCACCGGAACGCGCCCCTGAACCAAGGGCGGCGGGTGCGTTCGATGACCTTGTGCCCAAAGAGGAAGCCAAGCCGGGAGCGTTTGACGATCTTATCCCGGCGCAGGAAGCCACAAAACCGGCACCTGTTCAAGAGATTCAGCCCGTAGAAACGATTAAGCCGGAAGGGGCCGCACCAACCCTTGAATCCCTAGAACCCCAAGTCAAGGGCGGGCGCATCGGTGAACTTCCGAAGTATGCCGAAGGCTCCGCAATCAACCTTGAACGCCTCAACACGACGGATGATGTCAAGCAACTCCTGAACGGGATCACGCAGGAGATCGCGCCCAAGATCAATAAGCGGAAGATGACATGGGACGAGACGCGGGCACAGGCGGAAGAATTGGGATGGGATGTCCGCGACGTGAAGCAGGCGTGGAACGAAAAGGGCTCCTTTACAAACGTGGAAATCGAGGCGGCGCGGCAACTGAACACGAACGCCATTGTTGATCTAAACGAAATGCTCCGCACCCTGCCCGCCGACCGCTCCCTTTGGACGGCGGCACACCGGGCGAAGCTGCTTGACGCCATGGACCTGATTCGTGTCACGTCACGGGCGGCAAGCGAAGCGGGCCGTTCTCTCAATATCCACAAGAAGATTCTCGCCAATGACCCGGCATTTACCGAGGCATCGCAACTGAACAAAGTCCTGAAAGCCATTGAAGGAAAGGGAACAAAGCGGACGGATGACATTATCGAGGGACTGCGGAACATCGACTTGACGAATCCGAAGAATGTCAACCGATATATTTACAACGTCACCCGGACGCCCTGGCAGAAACTCACGGACGGAGCGTTCTCCCTGTGGATGGAAGGGTTACTTTCTCACCCGATGACCCATATCGTCAACACGACTTCCAACGCCTTGACGATTGCCTACACCTATCCAGAGCGGATGCTTGCGGCGGGTATCGAGGCGGCACGGGCAGGGATCACGGGAAAGCCGCGCCGGATATTCCTTGGCGAGACCGCACAGGACATTTTCTCCGTCGGGAAAGGACTGCAAGACGCCTGGGGGAGGTTTGCCAAAGCCATAGTGGAGGGCGACACGGCGACAAAGTTTGATTATCCCACGACTTCGCCCATCCCCGACAAGGTTCAGCGTTTTCTTCCTACTCGCGCCCTGTCTGCCGAAGATGCGCTGTTCAAGGGCTTCATCGAGAACCAGGAACTAAACCGCATGGCGTTCAGGCAGGCAAAGCGGGAAGGGCTTGCCGGGGATGCCCTACAAAAGAGGATTGTCGAGATCCTTTCCGCGCCGTCCGAAGCCATGCTTGAAAAGGTAGCGGCACGGGGGAAGTATCTTACCTATCAAAAGGAACTAGGGGAAATCGGAAGCATGGTTATGCGGCTTCGGGACAAGGTTCCCGGCCTGAAATTCATCATTCCCTTTGTCCGCACCCCTGCCAATATCGCCAAGTTCGCACTTGAACGAACGCCGCTCAATTTCCCGGTTGTGATCGGCAAGGCCATAAAGGGAACGATCAAGAACGAACAGATATCCGAGGAACTGGCAAAGCCTCTGATGGGTACGATGCTTGCCACGACAACCTATTTAATGGCCGAAGCAGGGCTGATTACCGGAGGGATGCCGAAGAACAAAGCGGGACGTGACGAGAAGTTGGCTACCGGCTGGCTCCCCTACGCCGTCAAGATCGGGGATACCTACTACAGTTTCGCCCGTCTTGAACCGCTCGGCTCCATCATGGGTATGGCGGCAGACTTGAGCCAGATCGTCAAGGACATGAACACCAAGGAGGCATACAACCTCGGCGCGGCCCTCATGGCGTCGATCACCACGAACATTTCAAATAAGACGTTCATGCAGGGCTTCTCCCAGGTTTCCCAGGCCATGTCCGATCCGGGACGATACGGCGCGAACTTCGCCAAGAGCCTTGCGGGAAGTGTCATTCCGGCAGTCAGCGGCGGCGTTGAGCGTTCCATTGATCCCAATTTCAGGGATACCAAAAGCATGACCGACTCCCTGAAAGGTAGAATCCCCGGCCTTGCGGCAACCGTCCCGGTGAAGCTGTCCGTGTGGGGCGAGCCGATGCAGCGCCCCGGAAGTGCGGCGGGCAGGTTCCTTTCTCCCATGCAGATTTCAGAGCAAAAGGGATCGCCTATCGAAAAAGAACTAGATCGCCTGGAACTGGACATTGGCTATCCGTCACGCAAGATCGGCAAGGCAGAGCTTACACAAGACGAGTATTGGGCCATGGTGAAACGAGCCGGAGAACCGGCAAAGTACGCCCTCGATAGGATGGTGCAGACGGCGGGATGGGCGTCCAGGTCCGACGCGCAGAAAGAAAAGGAAATAAAGCGCATCGTGGGTCATTTCAGGGACATTGCACACAAGCAGACGACATTCCAGTTGATTCGCGATGGCCGGGTCAAGCGCACCCGTGAAGGAAAAATCGAGTAATGCCCTACAAGAGACAGAAATTTGCCAGAGATTTGACCCTTGAGGAACGCGTTGCCGCAATCGAAGAGCAACTTCGGCGCATGAGGGCGATCAACCAATATGCCGTAGTGGGTTATTTGCAGGGAATGCAAATAACCATCAAAGATTCATCTAACGTATATATATGGGGTGGACAAGTTGAAATATGCGGAGCGGTGTTTAATCTAAAAACGCAATTATCGTTTACAACCGGAACGCTTGATCCCGATACGCTGTATTATCTGTATGTAACTTATGCGTCCAGTAATACATTATCTCTGAGCGACTTCTTTTTATCCACCACAGCGCCAACATATAATCATGAATTGGGATCATATTATTATCCGGGCAATAGTTATTCGCGCTGGTTGGCGAACATCAAGACGGCGGCATAGATCATGGGAATCGAAACCGTATCGCAGAATATCGGCAAAATAATCAATTTCAGAACTCCGGCAGTTACTTCGCACGGGTACTGGAATCAGGGCGATTCGTCCCCGTTCACCACCATGGCATTTTCCACCCTTGCGCCGTACCTATTGGATGGCGTCAAGTTTACGGGCGGGCACCCGTATCCGCAACTCGATTTTGCGCCTGGGGACATATTCGGGATTGACCTTGGAATACCAAAAACTGTCACCGGCATTTTAATTCATGGACATTCCGCAGAGGGTAATGTTCCGGGGTGGGATGGCGATGCGAGCACGGACACGCTTCTTGTTCTTCATTCCAACACAAACGGTTCGTGGACTCTGGCGCAGTCGTTTTTCAGGCCCCCGTTCATACTGGCTACCAATACCACGTTTACGCTGCAACTCACCCTGACAACCCCCGTTGTGGCGCAATGGCTGAAAATCGTGGCTAAATATATCATCAGAACCCCCCAACGTGCATATTACTCCTTCGGGATTGAGGTATGCGAAATCGAAGTCATTGCTGCATCTTCTGGTGGAGATTTGGAGTCGGTGTCGCAACTCATAAGCAAGACCCGGATTCGCATGAACGCGAACAATGTTCCCGGTGAAGCCGTGGCCGGCGACATCGCCTGGGTATCTCAACCGTGCG
>Ga0172381_10007657_pt1 | contig 10653 bp, 15 predicted proteins | sample Leawel6488metaG_FD_119754 | JGI IMG/M metagenome (GOLD analysis project Ga0172381, IMG submission 119754) | Leachate microbial communities from a municipal landfill in Southern Ontario, Canada - Leachate well 64-88 metaG | ecosystem: Engineered > Solid waste > Landfill > Unclassified | place... | reverse complement strand
TGAATTTGTAAAACATTGTGATTATGATTGTGCTAATGGAGATTGCATTGATGAACCAGAACCTGTTTGTGGAAATGATATAATTGAACAAGGAGAAGAATGTGATGATGGTAATCTAATAAATGGAGATGGATGTTCTTCTATATGTAAAACAGAACAAACAGAATGTTGCACAGATGAAAATTGTACTGTAGATTATTATTCTGCTGGATATTGTGAAGATAATGATGTGTATAAAGAATTTCATGATTTCTTTTGTTCACTTGGTTTTTGTAATCAAAATATTACTCAGGTATTAATAACAGATTGTGGAAGTGATTCTTGTGATGCTTTTGGAAATAATTATTGTGAAAATAATTCTGTTTATCACTCAAGAACATGTTATAATAAGGGCTGTGCAAATGCAAGTTGTTATAATAATAATTATGATGAAAAAGTATTAGTTAATAATTGTACAAATGGATGTTCAAATGGAATCTGTAATCCAGTATGTTCTCAAGACAGTGATTGTGCTGATGATTATTATTCTGATAAATATTGTTCTAATGGAGATTCTTATAAAGACTTCCATGAGTTCTCATGCTCATCAACTGGAACATGTGAAGAAGACATAACAAAAAAATTAGTTAAAGAATGTGATTATGGATGTAAAGATGGAGAATGTAAGGACAAGAGCAGTGAAACTTGGTGTATTGAAACAAATAGTTGTGAATTAACTTATGATGATGAAGCAGAGTTTGATGATTCAGTAACTCTTAAAAGAACAGACCTTAATCAGACTCTTGATTCTATAATCCTTAATAATAGAGCTCATATTGATTCTGAAACAAATAAGACAAGTTCTTGTTTCTGGATAATTGTTATAATCTCTGCAATTGTTCTCCTTATAATTCTTATTATTCTTATGATTTGGATTTAGTAAGTTATTTAAACAAATCTTTCGTGTATAATTTAAAATGGGACGAGAAGACCAAATCATTAATGAAAGAAAAAAGAAACTTGAAGAGATTAAAAAACTTAAGATAAATCCTTATGCCCATAAGTTTGAGATTAAAGATTATTCTAATGAAATAAAAGAAAAATATTCTAAGTTAAAGGATAATGAGAAAAGTAAAGCTAAGGTTAAAATTGCAGGAAGAGTAATGACTGTTAGAGATTTAGGAAAACTCATCTTTGCAACACTTCAAGATTCTAATGATAAGATTCAGATTATTCTTCAAAAAGAAGAAACTAAAAAAGGATTTGATGTTTTTAAGAAATTCATAGACATCGGAGATTTTATAGGAGTTGAAGGGATAGTTATGAAAACCAAAACAGGGGAAATTTCTGTCTTGGTAAATTCCCTTGAGGTACTTACAAAATCAATACTCCCTCTTCCTGAAAAATATCATGGATTAAAAGATGATGAAGAAAAATTAAGAAAAAGATATCTTGATATTTTGATGAATCCAGAAATAAAAGAATTATTTATTAAAAAAGCAAAATTCTGGAGAACAATAAGAGAGTTCTTGCTTGAAAGAGGATTTTTAGAAGTTGAAACTCCTGTATTGGAAACTTCTGCAGGAGGAGCAGCAGCAACACCATTTAAAACACATCACAATGCCTTGGATATTGATACTTATTTGAGAATTTCCATGGGAGAATTATGGCAAAAAAAATTAATGATTGCAGGATATGGAAAAACATTTGAAATAGGCAGACAATTTAGAAATGAGGGCATGGATATTGAACATCTACAAGATTATACTCAAATGGAATTCTACTGGGCATATGCAGATTATGAAGATGGAATGAAGTTAGTTGAAGAGATGTATAAAAAAATTGCAAAAGAAGTTCTTGGAACATTGAAGTTTGAAACACATGGATATCAAGTTGATTTAAGTAAAAAATGGGAAATATATGATTATGAAGATTTAATAAAAAAACATACAAAAATAAATATTTATTCTGCAGACGAAAAACATATTAAGAAAAAATTAGATGAACTTAAAATTGAATATGATACAAAATCAGACAAATGGAGATTAGTGGACATATTATGGAAATATTGTAGAAAAAAACTTTCTGGTCCTGGATTTTTAATCAATCAACCAGTTGAGGTTTCTCCTTTAGCAAAAAGAAGTGAAGAAGACCCAAGAAAAGTTGAACAATTCCAAGTGATTATTGCAGGAAGTGAAATAGGAAATGGGTATTCTGAACTAAATGATCCTTTGGACCAAGAAGAAAGATTTATTGAACAAGCAAAAGCAAAAGAAGCAGGAGACACAGAAAGTATGGAACATGATAAAGGATTTGTAGAGGCCTTAAAATATGGTATGCCCCCTACTTGCGGATTTGGGGTTTCTGAAAGATTATTTTCATATTTAATGAATAAACCCATAAGAGAATGTGTTATATTCCCATTAATGAAGCCTGAGGAAGAAACTTCTGAATAATAATTATTTAGCTAAAATTTTTTGTAGTCCTTTTTTATAATTAGTTAATAATAATGCGTTTTTATAAGGAAATGAATTGATAATACCTGAATATACCCTTAAATTAACTGCTTCTCTTATTACCTCTTCAGTTAGCCCTTCTTTTAATCTTTCTATTGAAGCATTTTCAATATCTATGTTTCTTTCAAACATAAATGCATCAACTAATCTATGAAATCCTGAAGCTGTATTAAATTTGTAAGTTACAGCTATTTTATTAAAATATTTAACTTTCTCGTCATAATTATTGACTGCTGGTTTAGATAATCTATCTGCAGAATAATCATTTCCTTTTTCTAATCCTACTTTTATAGCAGTTCCTTTAACCATGGATCTAAATAAATTTGCTGAATGTTTTCTAAAGTCCTTAAACATTTTCTTTAGTTCTGCTAAGTGTTCATCATTAGAAAAAATATATCCTTTAGGATTGTCTTTGTTTTTTCTTAAATTTTTTTCTTTGAGATATTGTGCTTCTTTTAATAAGTATTTATAACTCAATTCATCTTTTCTGCATTCAGGAAGAAATTCATTAATTATCCTTTCTTTTTCATTATTGAAACATTCAAAATTAGAGTGTGAAGCACTAATTAACTTCTGAGCAAAAGAACCTTTGATAACAGAAAAATCATCTCTTAATCCTTGATTTTCAAGATGGTCTTCTAATCTAAAAATACTCATTTTGTGAGCAGGAGATTTTCTCCCGTCTGCTCTTGCAAGATTTTCAAATAAATTCCAAACTATTTCTGCAGTTTTTAAGGGGATAGTTAATGGAACTTGCTGGAAATCATGTTCAGACCATCCTGCATTTTTTACTCCATAAAAATTTAAAGTACTTTCTGGAAAATTGAGTTTTCTATTTTCATTAATTTTTGTTGTTAAATCTATGATATAATGTCTGTTAAATGGCTCTGGTCCAAATAAAGCCCTTTCTAAATGCACAGAAGATTTAATTGCATTGGACTCTGGTAGAGAAGTTAAAAAAATAGTTAGTGAATCTGAAGATATTTTCTGAGTGCCTAATAATGCTTTTTTTCCTCCTGCAGAGGATTTTGCAAAATTTAACCTTGATAAATATTCTTGTTCAGAGAGTTCTTTTAAATGAGAATAACTTCGAGTGATAATTTCTTTTTCAGAATTATAAATCTTAATTTCATTTGTATTTTTATTGAATTTCACAGTTCCAAACATCTGATAGTTTGGATCAATTATATGTGTTTTACCTTTCTGGAGATTTACAGTGATAAATGCGTGATTATTTGGAGCAATACCCTCCCCAGTAATTCCTTCATTAATATCTTTTATTCCATACCCCTCATATATTTTAGGGTTAAGGCCTGCTTGTTTAGCAAGAAGATAGAGTATCCCTGCATAAGTAAAACAATTACATTCTTTTTTTATTTCATGAAAAAATTTACCACAATCTCCTGATTTTATTGCTTCACTAAATCCATAAGAGAATTCAATAAATTTACCAGAATACATATAAGTCGCTATTTCTAAATCTGAATTTGTTCTTTTTTTATATTCAGAAATTATATTGTTTGCTTTATCAATTGATTGTTTTGGAAATCTAAACATTTGAGGTTGTGCACCCCTAAGAATTTTTAATGAACTAAATCAGTTATTGATTTTGTAAAAGAATAGCTTCTTTGATCTTTTTCAGCAGGAAGACCCTTTCCAGTAGCTATGCCTAACTGCTTATCAGATAATTTCAAGTAACTTTTCTTTGTAAATATTGGTTGATAATTATTTAAATTAGTGAATTTTTTTAAAGCACAAAGTTCTACTTCTGGCCAGCTTGATTTATCATTAAAATCTGCAGTAGCATTTACTAAATCTCCTTTTTCTGAGGTACTTAATGAATAATGCCCACTATAAGTTGTTTTTATGATATTAATTTCTTGGCTTACTTTTCCTTTTTTTAATTTTTTAGTTAATCCTTTTAATTTTAAATCAACTGCTTGGTTTGCAATCTGAGTAGTTTTACCGCTTCCTTCGATCTTATAATTATGTTCTTCAGCCATAAGAATAACTAATATTTTTGATTAAAAAGCTTTATGGTGAAGATTTATATATATTATAAGGTTATTAAAATAAACAATGACAAATCTGATAATTAAATCAAACATAAGAAAAACAGTAAAAGAACTTGATAAAGAAGGGATTATTGGTAATGTTGCAGAAGAAGTTGAAGAAGCTCTTGATAAGAAAATTGAAGAGGTTTTGAAAAAGGCAATTGAAAGAGCTAAAGCAAATCAGAGAAAAACATTACAGGCGAGAGATTTGTGATCTCTTTTTTCAAAAGCAAAAAATTTAGATAAACAAAAAAGGAGGTAAAAATAAAATGGCAAAAACAAAATTCCCTGCATTAGCAGTTATCTTATTAGTATTTGCAGTAATATGGATTTTAAATGATACTGGTGTTTTTTTAATTAACATACCATGGATACCTGTAATCCTTGCAATAATTGCAATTGGGATGATATTCAACAGATATAATAAATAAAATATGAAAATTAAGAAATCTGATTTAGTCTTATTAATTATAAATATAGTTTATCTAATTATATTTGCTTTTTTATTTTTAGGAAAAAAGAATTATGAATTCTTGCTTTATATCGGAGTGGTAATCTTCTTTTTAATCTTAATCAGTCTTCTTCATCTAAAAGTTAAGTTTAGTTATGATATACTCATTGGTTTAACTGCCTGGGGATTATTGCATATGCTTGGGGGAGCAGTTATTGTTAATAATGAGGTATTATACGCATACTGGATATTTCCTTTTTTAAGATATGATATGTTTGTACATTTTTTTGGTTTTGGAGTAACTACTTTGCTTGCCTATCACTTATTAAAACCATATTTAAGATTAACAAGTAGGTCTTTTCTAATTGGTTTCTTTCTTGTTTTAATTGCAATGGGATTTGGGGCACTAAATGAAATTATAGAATTTATTGCTGTTATTTTAGTTCCAGAAACCGGGGTTGGTGGTTATAATAATACAATGTGGGATATTATTTTTAATACTTTTGGGGGAATCGCAGGAGTTATTTATTTGAGATTAAGAAAAAGATAAATTTATTTTCTATACTTACATAGACCTTTTGAATATTTCTAAGCAATCTATACTTAACCCTGAAGGAGGTAGATAATAAAAAGAAAAAGAAGTTTCATTAATCTTTTTATATGCTCCAATTAAACTTATTTGAGTGTTGATATTTTTTCTTTTAAAAAAAGAATAAGCAGAGGTAAGTTGATTATTCATCTGTTTAATTCTTACACTTTCTCTATCTGGATTTAGTGAGCGTATTACTTTTGCTTCTATTATAGACAACTCGTGATTGAGAACTATTAAATCGCTTTTCCTTCTTCCACTATCAGAAGTTTTAACTTCAAGCCCGATTGCTCGGTAAGGGGGTTTTATTCCTAAAAGATTAAGTGTATCTTTATTTGATAAGAATCTAACAAAAGAATCATGATACTCATCACCTAGTTGTTGTCCAGTATTATTAATTATATGCCTCTTTAGATTCATTCTTAAAAAAAATTAACTGGGTTTTTAATTATTTATATAAATAAAAATGTATTAAAGAAAACAATCTATTTTTTCTTTTTTAGATAGTTAAGATAGAATAAAATTGCTATAATAAAAGCAGGAAGAGATATTGTTAATATTGCAATAAAATTATAGATATTAAAACTATTAATGGATATTGGAAGGGCAATCATCAAGATGTAAAATAATCCTGCTAAAGCAAAAGCTATTGCTCCGAATAATTCATATTTCCAAGAGATTATTAAAACAACAAGTAAAATAAGTGAAGGGATATTATGCATCAAAAGTCCTAGTAAGATTTGAGATAAAGATGAATTACCATCAAAAACATCTAATGAGAACAAAGCTAAGAAGCAAATAAATAATATTGTAAGAATTCTCGGTGACCAGAATAACCAAGGATTAATTTTCTTTTTTTGTTGAAATTTATTCCTCTTTTTCATAGAATAATAAGCAAAGAGAAGTATTTAAATGTTTTAAAACGAAAGATTTATAAGTAAGCATATCTTACAATAAGAAAGTAGGAAATATGAGGAAAAATAAAAATGACAATTGATATGATAAGAATGTCTTCAAAGGGGCAAATAGTAATCCCTCAAAACATAAGAACAGACATATGTGCTTCAGAAGGAACTATGTTTGCAATAGTTAGTGGAAGAGATAGTATTATTTTAAAGAAAGTTACAACACCTTCAAAAGAAGATTTAATTTTTGAACTTGGAAAAATAGCAAAAGAAGGAGCAAGAAGAGCTCAAAAGCTAGGCATTGAAGAAAAAGATGTTCCTAATTTAGTTCATAAAGCAAGAAAAAATAAATAAAATGAAAAGTAGGACTTTTCATAAACTCGCTTTAGGAGGTAAGGCTTCGTAAAATGAAAATTGTAGTAGATACAAATTTCTTAGTGTCAGCGACTCAATGGGATTATAGTGTAAGTTATAAGTTATTACAAAAATTAATAAGAAATAATACAGAGATATTTACAACAAAAGAAATATTAGAAGAGTTCACAAAAGTTTTAACAAGAGATTTTTTATATAATGAAGAAGATACCCAAAATATACTTAATAAAGTCTTACAATTTTTAACTATTGTTATTCCAATTAACAAAATTGAAGTTGTAAAAGATGATGCTGATGACAATAAAATTATAGAATGTGCTATTGAATCAGGAGCAGAGTATATTCTTTCTTATGATAATCATCTTCTTAATTTAAAAGAATATCAAGGGATTAAGATAATCAAACCTGAAGAGGCTTTTAATTTGATATAACTTTTTAAATAGTTATTTATTTTTACTTATTTTTCATATATGGTTCGCAGATTTTCCAGGCTAAATCCATCTTGTCTTTTGCTCTGTAGAGTTTTTCTGCTGTAGCATATAACTTTATAGCAAGGTTTTTTCTGCCCTTTTTTATGTCTTCATCTGCTTGCTTTACAATATCATCGGCAAGTTTTTCTATAAAAATGCCTGTTTGGTCATAACTCATATTTCCAATAGACTTAGCTAATTGTTCTAATGAACCTGTAAATCCTTTAACAGTTTTAGGGTGTTTTGACATGACTAAAAAAGAGATATAAAATATATAAACACAGGTATTTTTAACTATATATAAAAAAGGTAAAATGTCAAACAAAAAAGGAAATTAATTATTATTGCAGGGATTTTAATTATTATATTGGTCTTTTTTATTATATTATACCTAAAAACAGGATTTCTCCAGACTTCTTCAATAGACACAAGGGATTTATCTAAGTGGGAATATGAAAATGAGATAATTAAAGGAGCTGAGGGATTTACTCTTCAAGATTCAAATGAAACTTGTTGGTACTTGATTCACGGCTATACATCAACTCCTGATGAGATGAAAGAACTTGCTGAAAAAATAAATAATGAATTCAATGAAACTGTTGTTGTTACAAGATTAAATGGGCACAGTATGGTACCGAGCAAAGTACTAAACCTTTCGCTTGATGATTGGTATGAACAAGTTGATTTTGAATTAGTAGAATTATCTAAAAATTGTAATAAAATAAATATTGTTGGTTTTTCATTTGGAGGAACCCTAGCAACAAGACTTGCAGAAGAAAAAGAATTTAATCATATTTATCTAATTGCTCCTTATTTTATAACTACTTATCATTTTTATTATGGATTTACTGCTGAAACCCATCTAAATCTTTTTTCTTCTATCTTACATTATTCAAAAAAGACAAAAACAGGAGAAATTAATTCTCCAGAAGGATTGGAACATCATATTGCTTATTGGAATATGCCTTTTTCACCTGTAAAAAATTCAAAAGAATTTTTAAAAGAGACTTTATCAAAGGTCGATATTATTACCGAACCATTATTAGTCCAACACTCTAAAAAAGACTTTGTTAGTGATGTTAAAAGTTCAATTATAATAATAAATAAAACATCATCATTAAAAAAACAATTAATCTTATATGAAAAATCAAATCACATTCTTCCTGAAGATTATGATAAAGATGAAGTTATAAAAAATATAATTGAATTTGAAAAAAATTTAAGAAATTAGATAAAATTTATTGATTCTATTAAAATAAATAAAGATGAATATATAAATTTTTTAAAGATTATAAATATAACTTAAATTATATCTTCTGACAAGTTCCACCTAAAGATTTGTCGCATACAAACTTTTCATTTGATGCACAGTTTGACCAGCAAGTATTATTACAGCTATTCGGAGTTTCAGTAGGACAATCATTCGGGTCTGCAATACATGTGCCTCCTGAAGCCTCACAATTAAATAATTTATGTTCTTCACAATTTGCCCAACATTGACCATTGCAACTATTAGGAGTATTAACAGGACAATTTTCAGAATTTATAACACAACTCCCTCCAGAAGAATTATCACAATTAAATATTCTATTATCTTCACATGCTGACCAGCATTGACCCTTACATTCATTAGGAGTTGAACCACTACACTTAAGTTCAGAAGAACCGAAAATAAAAAATCCTAAAATTATTATAACAATTAATACAACGATAGATATTATCCAAACTTTTTTGCTGACCATATCACCCTCTCTTAAGTTTATTAAATATAAGTTATATTTAAATCCTTTTAAAAATATAAAAAGCTGATTAGATAGTTTATAAGATTAACAAAACAGAAGATTTTTAAACCATAAGACCTCTTTATTATTATATACCCCTCAGGTTTGCACTGCAACCCTGAGTTTTAATATTCCTTGTAAAGTTTTATTAATACTATTCCTGTGAAGTTAATATGGGAAATAATAGTGATGAAAGAATTATGATTTTTATTGATGGAAGCAATCTTTATCATATTCTAAAAAATCTATTATATACCAAAAGACCAAATGATTTTAATTTTGAGAGATTTGTAAATTATTTAACTAAAAATAGAAAATTAATAAAAACATATTATTATAACTCTCCTTTAGATAGAAAAAAAGATGAAGAAGGGTATATAAAACAGCAGAAATTTTTTGATAAGATACAAAGAATTATCGATTTTAATTTTGTTTTATGTAGAATGCAAAAAAGGAAAGTTGATGGTAAAGTTATATATGAAGTTAAAGAAGATGATATTCATCTTGCAGTAGACATGGTTAAATTTGCTTATAAAAATGAATATGATAAAGCCATACTTATAAGCAGTGATGGTGATTTTGTTCCTGCAGTTCAGGCTGTTCAAGAGAAAGGAAAAAAAGTTGAAAATGTTGGTTTTGAAAATAAATTTTCTTATCATCTAAAACAAATCTGCGATGATTTTATAACCCTAAAAAAAGGAGAAGTTGAACAATTTTTTGATTAAGATGTCAAACAAATCTAAAGGTTCTAATGCAGAAAGAGAATTATATCAGATGTTTGTAGATAATCATTACAGGGCTGTTCGTGTTGCTGGCTCTGGAACTATGGAAAATGCTGATTGTGATATTATCGCAGGCAAAAAAGGAAAAAAGTTTGCTGTTGAGGCTAAGTCCTGTAAAAAACTACCAAAATATATTACAAAAGACCAGGTAAACAGATTTATTACTTTTTCTGAAATTTTTGGATTAAAACCAGTTATAGCTGTTAGGATAAACAGGATTGGATGGATTTTCTTAAACCCCAAAGAGATGGAAGATTCTGGAAAAAATTGGGTAGTTAATGAAGACATTATTAAGAAAAAAGGGACTAAATTTTCTCAGTTTTTTGGTGAAAAGATAAAACCAAATAATGCTATTCCAGATGATAAAACTTTAAAAATAAGTGAAGACATTATTATTGATGAGAAAGAGCTGGATAGCCTTACAGGGGCTGATTATTCTGATTCTAATTAGTTTTGTAAGTGCAAGTGTTATAATTAATGAAGTTGAATTAAATCCTAATGATGAGTGTAATGATTGCACTGAGTGGATAGAATTATATTCTGATAATGAAATTAATTTAAGTGGGTGGGAAATCAAAGATGCTTCTAATAATACCTTTAGTTTAAATTTTTCTTTTCAAGGATATTATATTATAGATAATTTAAGTATTTCATTAAATAATGCTAATGAAAAACTATTCTTATATAATAATTCTAGGCTAATCTTTGAAACACCTTTATTTTCTGATTCTTCAAATGATAATAAAACCTG
>Ga0172381_10007656_pt1 | contig 10654 bp, 24 predicted proteins | sample Leawel6488metaG_FD_119754 | JGI IMG/M metagenome (GOLD analysis project Ga0172381, IMG submission 119754) | Leachate microbial communities from a municipal landfill in Southern Ontario, Canada - Leachate well 64-88 metaG | ecosystem: Engineered > Solid waste > Landfill > Unclassified | place... | reverse complement strand
CCAGATACACTGTTATTCTACGTATGTGCCTCATGCCTCGTTTCATTCGTACTTTCATGGTTGCCATCTCGTCTTTACGTTTCTACCTGCCATACAGGATTCTTCTCCATATCATAACTACTGCGATCATCAACACATCGGCTATGACGGACCCAACTGCTGCGCCTATTATTACGGTGGTTACGTTGATCTGCTCCATTTGTGATTCCTCCTATCGTAGTATCAATTCACGACGATAACGATCAAGCTCTTCTAGAACGAGCCACAGCCGTCTTTCAGACGCGGTGTCCATGCTGTGATAGTCATTAGTCGTGCCTAGAACTAGAATATCCAGAAGGATATTAACAGTCTTCATACAATCGTCACAACCTTCTCTGCAATCAAGCCTCTTCGCTAAGTCCCATGCTATAGAAGTAAATACAGACAGTTGTGGGTGACAATCACAGCCGTCTGGACAGTGTGTCCGCTTGGTCTTTATAATTGTGCAACCATCTGCGTGAACAGCTTCCCGTATACGATACGCGAATTCCGCTCTTTCTTCATAACTTGTGTTGAGAGTTTTTTTGCTCTTCATTATTTACTCACCTCTCCTCGTTCACGATAGTCTCCCGTCTTTTTATTTCAGTGGACGAAAACCTACCATGCCTTCTGATATCTCTTTAGCCAGTCGTGCCACAAACTCACAGTCAATCGTGCCAAAGCTAATCTCGTACCCATCTTTGAGTTCGCCTACAGAGTTGTATCCAGCACGAACCTCCAGCTTATAGAAACGTGCCGGCATAGACATACAGTAGACGGCGACGCTCTGACCATCAGATTTAGGCTCACTACGATATAGTGCTATAAGAGTCTCTTCGTGTGATTCAGGAGTACCGCCTACCCAGTGTTCCCCAAAGACCTGTTTTTCTCTGTACCAATTTTTATTGGTCCACCACCTATCAGGCATGATCTATCACCTCCTTCTATTTAGCAAATCTTCTGGCTATGTACAGTCGTACCCAGTGCCCGCCGATCACGTAGCCAACGTGATGGCTTTTACCGTCGATGTCCTGGTACATCTTTTCGGAATGTTTGCTACCAATACGTTCCATCAGTTCTTTACGTGGGTGTTTCATGTTATTATACACCTCACCGTGTTGGTCAATGCCTATAAAGAATTCTTGTTTAGTAAGCTTTCTGCTGTTTTTTGCTAGTCTTTCACTCGTCTTCATCTTTGTTTCTTCTCCTCAGTTAGTTCTGCCTCGAAATTGCTTTTCATACACATAACATGTGGCCTGATTTCGCCAATGAGCCGCCACGTGTCCCACATCACGTCATACAGATACGGCATCTTGCTTCTGTGTAGAAAAACGGTACTGAGCAGAGTGCGCGTGGTCACAAAGTTTGTGTCTACCTGATGAACAAGAGATCGCAGTGTATCATGAAGATGGTTATCATTCTCGTTCACGCTGCTGTGATGTCTACGTAACGTGGCTACTAAAGAGTTTACTACATGGGCCGTGTTCCACGCTATAGCAGTTTCGAGGTTGAGGTTGGGATTACAACCACATTCTTCAGGACAAACTCTCACACGCTCTGGCTCAAATGAAACATCACATTTGTGGCACACTCTTCGAAGCTCGAACTCATAGGTTCTCAGAGTCAACACGTCGTCCAATACCCAAGCACATGACGCATGAGCATTGTCAACCATTTGTTGTTGCTCACTCTCGTTGCTATTATTTTTCATAAAGCACCTCTCTTCTTTGTACCACACGGTGTAGCACACCCACAAACCATATTACAGTATTTAACATCACCAAGACCTAATACCGTATAAAGAATTCAGGCTAAACCATCAAGAAACCTAATTAAGGCACTAACCATTTACCTGATGTAATGAGCACGTTTAAACACTACCCCCGCTACACCAATTTCAACAGTGCTAATAAGTATAAAGCACGATTCGAACCAGCTAAGAAAGGTAAAAGACGGGAAACTGAGGGACAGAAGAGTAGTAAGTACAAGACTAGTACGTACCAGAGAAGAACCTTTATACACCTATGATGAGATATACTATACACTAGTCTCTTCTTACATACTACTGTCTCTTACAGAACCTCACTTAAACCTTTTCACACAGTACCTTATTTTTTTTCTACCTCTCTTTATGATTACTAATTACTACACAATAGTCGAGAACCAGAGCTAAGGTCGTAGTCAAGATCAAGCTAAGGTCATAGTCATAGCCACAGTTATAGCCGAGATACTGTGTCAGAAACACGTCAATAAATACGTTTCCATCCATAACGAGCCATCAAAAAGGCCAATGGCAGTGACCATACCCTCTCGTTTGACTGTCTATAACTAGGGCAGAGTCTTTGCCAACGACTATGCTGTGGTTATGATCAGTTGGTCGTGTAAAAAGTGCCATATACAGTGGCCATTGTTCAACTCTCTGACACACCTAAGACATAGCTCACGACTGATGCACTGCTTACAAAGGCAGTAATCAAGCTCACAGATCACACAATTGAGGTACATCTCTTGCTACCTCCTTTCTATGCTGTGGTTATAACCAATTGATAATAATACTCGTGCCAGTAGCAACGATCATTGTCTGGTGATAAGGTACATTCATCTGCACAAGAGCAAAACTCGTTGTCTTGTGGTCCTGAACAGCCTCGACACATACAGTCGTGCATGATGCCGTAATCATCAATCATGTTAGACGCTCTACTACAGAGCACACATTTGATATCCAGTGCTGGTTTCATTGCTACCTCCTGAACAGGCTACGCCTGAAGAACATTGCTCGCATCTTGTCCAAGAAACTGTCATGCTGAGCCGCAGTTATGAACCTGTGGCTCAGCTGGTAGTTACCACGTATACGTGTGAGTGACCTTCTGCCTGTAGCTTTACACTTGTCGTTGCCTCTCATGGTACACTTCTCTGTGGTTACAGGGCAGTACCATCCACCTTTTCTGATCTTGCAATGCAGCAACTGCAACTGCTTGTCCATGGCCACCTCCTTGGTAGCACATCTTGATTCATGGTACACTTGTTGTAAGCACAGGGGGAGGCAGTTACCTCCCCCTGATTGGCTGATTGCCGCCGGCCTGGTCGATCTTAGTAGATTATAATAGTCTCAGTGGTACTGCAGAAAAGCACATGCATAGACTTATCACCTCCTCGTCGTTGTATAGAGCACCGGGTGATCAAACCACTCAGGGAAGCTACCACAAACAATCAATAAGCATCACCTCCAGTGGCAATCGACTGTGCTAGGCTAGAGCAGTCGCCGTTGATGTGTGTGTTACGTGTTGTGCTTGTGCTACTCGTCTTTCTTGGTCGAGCTTACGAGCCCGTTGTCTTTGGCGTGCTTCGCCAACATACGGCCGAGTCTCTTGTGCCCGGCGAGAACGTAATGCGTGGCCCAGAACTTGGCCATGGCGTTACGTATTTCAGGTTTGAGCTTGCCGAACTGAGCAGCGGCTACCTTTGCTGCGGCGTCCATCTTGTCACGATCTGCTTCGGTAAACTGGCGTTTCTCTTTCTCGGGTGCTTCTTTCTTTGCTGCGCTTGTTGCTTTAGCCATGGTGGCCTCCTTGTGTTTTGTCAGGCTCTAGACGGGCCTGAGATTGTGGGAGGTAGCTACCGTTGTGGCAACTACCTCCTGATGAACAGAGCCAGCAGTATGATTACTACCAGCAGCTCCACCTACTTCTTGCCTTTCACGGCCTTCTTCTCGACGCCTTTCTTTGCTCCGACCTTCTTCTCGACTTTCTTTGCTGCGGGCTTCGCCTCTTTCTTGGCAGGAGCAGGAGCCTTCTTCGCAGCCTTCACGGGAGCCTTCTCATCGACTTTGGCGGGCACACGATACACGACACATACTTTGCCGGTGCCGTTGCTGTCTTTCATACGCCTGATCTCACCGCCTTTGACGATATACACGCCGTCTTCGAGCTTGCTACCTTTCTTCACCTGAACGCCATACGCGTCCCAATTCGACGCAGCTCCCCTGCCGAACCCTGACCTTCTTACTGCCACTTCCTTGTTGCCTTTCTTCGTAGCCATTGGTGGCCTCCTTTTGGTTTTTGGTGTGCTCGATGTCATAGTCGTGGCACGAGCATATTCGTTGGCAACGATGTCGAAGGCATGCGTGCCTGTCATGTGTGCTTCGACAAGGGCACGTGCCTTACGCCTTATGTCGTCCAAGGACATAAGCACCTCCTTTTGTTTTGTAGCACGGGTTTAAACAACCCACGCCGATGTCTGGTTCGTCTGAACACGGACATCTTTTCGATATGATACATTATAATATGATTCGTATTATCAAGTCAAGAATTATCTTTTCTAATGATATCAAGTAGTTACACGTCGATGCGGATTGTTGAAGGCATGGAGCCATTGTTGCACGTCACGCGAAACGAGTGCGGTCAAAGGACTAGCCGTGGTCGATGCCGAGGCGCAGTGCCCCCTTGCCGTGGGCCGGCCGCGCCGAATCTTAAAGCTCAAATTGTAGTGTGTGTGAGCTTATCAACTAAGCTCTGAACACGAGTGTGTTACTGGCATTACTGGGTTGGTTCGACGTGTCTACTTGATACACCTCCTCACAAACATGATGGCGTTACCTTGAGGGACTAGACTATCTGATTCTTGTGAACGGACGACGTTCTTCAGTGCTCAGAGGTATGCCGTCGTCCATTGCTTCAAGCTCCTTTTCCAGATTCTTCTTGAGTCTTCTCAGTTCCTGTTTCATCCGTTTGCCATTGTCGTTCTTGACGGTGTACTTTGCTATGTTTGCTTCCAACACGTGTATCTGCTTCTCCAGAATCTGACGACGACGTTCCTTGATGGACACAACGACCATCTTGACACGACGCTTACGTTTCTTCTTACCTCCTTTCTTAGGCTTGATCGGTGCTGTTGCTTTTGGAATGGACCAGCCGTGTTCCTTGATGTGACTCAACAACTGTTGATACATGTGTTACCTCCCGTTTTTGATTACGACGCCTTTAGATGTGACCTCTCTTATCATGAAGATGGCTATCTCTGAGCCGTTGACTTCATCGATCACGATGCTCTCTTTCTTGCCTGGATCAATCGTGATCTTAAACCAACAGGGTTTTAGAGGCTCGATCAACACCTCTTGATCAGGCTCTAACACGATATCACGCGTGTCTTCATCGACCGATTCTAAACGTATCATTGCTTTCTTCATTGTTACCTCCTTTCCTTCTTGATGTGACCGGTTCTGAAACTTATCCAGTACTTGTTGTTACGTGTGGAAATGAACATGCCGAAATACGGCTCGATGTAGAAGTCGAAGTAGAGATGCTTACTAAGTCTGATACCCAAACAACCGAGATTGTTCCGAGGTAGTGTTACTTTCATGTGTGCCTCCTTTTACTGTACTTTGATGACCACGCCGTCTTTCATGGTCACTTTGGCGTACCACGTGTGTGGTTTCGGATAGTGGGGTCCTTCGACGTACTCGATGCCGTTGTCTTTTGGTTTACCCATTCCCGGAGCGTACAGTGTTACCTTCTCTCCCTTTGCTACTGCCTCTTTCAGTTCCTTCTTGGTCTTGTAGTCTCTTACTGTGTACATTTGTTACCTCCTGACAGCTCGACGCTGCACTTTCTGGTCTTGAACAGTGTACCTTGCAGATTTGCTACCGGTCTCTTCACGATCTTACTCTTCTCAAACATGAGCTTGAGCTTTTCTGGTATAACGAATGGTGTACCTCTGATTGCCAAGTACCTCTTCAAGAACCACTTGAAGTCGGTGATGTTCATCTCGATGATGGTCTTGGCAAGTACGGTACAGACCTTCTCTGCTGTATCGTAGACGAACTGAATGTTACCATACTCGTCCTGATAGCCCTGCTTCAGAATTGATACCACCTCCTTCTTGTGACACGAAGCGTACTTTCTCTTCATAAGCTTCTTCCCGATCTCAGTGTCGCCGAGTGTGCCAAGAGATGTGCTCTGTTTGAACAGTGCTTCAGCACGTGCTCTTACCTCTGGAGCACTCTTCTTGTCCTGAGCTATCTGCTCTTTGAGCCTCTTGAGCTTGGGCCAGTTGGTTGTTCTCGTGTGATCATCAACCAGTACCGTTCTGGTATCTGACATGCCTGAACCATACTTCTTTGTTACCTGTACTTCATACGCTGGTACTCTCATTGTGCTACCTCCTGATTGTGATTAAGAGGGTGAGTCGTGCTGACCTCACCCTCTACGAGCTACTGTGTGTTACCGTTTCTGGTAACGTACACAGAGGTTGACGGTGCCGAGCTTGAAGACATCGACTCTGTTTCGATGAATCTCAACGAAGCTGTTCTTGACGACCTTCTTCAGATCGGGAACCAGAGCCTGCACGTCCTTGGGAATCTTTGCTACGAAGTCTTTAACTGCTGCGGCCATCTTACCACCGGCAGCACCCTTAGCATCCCTGAAGAACAGAGTGAGGTTGTGTGAGTCAGTGACCAGATGACGGTTGAACACCTTGACCTGATCGCCGTTGACCAGAATGACCTGATCTTTCAGACCACTCAGCTTGCTCATCACGTCCTTGCTCTTGATGCTGTGAGACAATCTGTCCCGTACAGTGTCAGTCGCCTGGAAGTTGATGGGCTTCTTCACTGCTTTCTTTGTTGCTTTTACGTTTCCCTTCTTGTTCGTGTCTTTCTTCATGACTGCCTCCTTAGTGGGTTTGGTTGTTGTTGCTTTCTTTGGTGTTACCTTGGGTGCTACTTTCTTTGTTGCTTTCTTTACCACTGCCTTCTTTGTTGCTGTCTTTTTGGTACTCATGTTGACCTCCTTGGTCGTGTCTGTTTCTACTGCTTCGATCTTCTCAGCCTGATGTCTGGTCTTAGCTACTTTATCAGGGTGAGCGTTCATGAAAGCCTCGATCTGCTTCTTACGTGCATCCTTGTCTTCCAGCACTACTGGTGCAGCAACCGGTGGAGGGTTCTTCTTCGGAGCCACAATCGGCGTCATCTTTGTACGAACGTTGTGACCATACTGATCCTTTACCACTCCCTTCTTACTGCTTGTTGTTGTACTCATTTGTTACCTCCTTATCTCATATTGTGTACGCTGAATCCAATGCTCATCTTGCCGTCTTTAAACCCGACGTAAAACGTCTTGTCCTTGTGCTTGAGTTCAAATGCTATCTTGTTGTCCACGTGTGCGTTGATACCTCTCACAACGGCGGCATGAACCAGGTTGTCCCGAAATCGAGTGATCATGTTGTGGCTCTGTTTGGTACACTTACCGTACTCGATCTCTAACACTCGATCCATTACCACAGTCGGGTAGTGATGAAAAGCAACGATCTCTACCTCATCACCCAGATCAATTGGGTTGTTGTGCCAATGTACCACCATCTTGCCATTGATTCTCTCTACGTTACATTCTGTTCTGTCTTTCATGTGACCTCCTTACTTAAGATTCAGACCCAGTTCAAGCAGTTGATCAATTAAGCCGTTGTCCAATCTGCCGCTTCTATTCTTCTCAGTCATATACAGATACCAATCCTTCTCCTCCTTCTTACGAAGCTCTCTGTCTTTCTCCTTCCACTCTCTCTTGATGATTCTCTTCTTACTCATGTTACACCTCCGATTGTATTGTAACCTCTTTTAGTAGCTGCTCAGCATCCACCACGTGAAGGTAAGAGGCTTCGGATGCCAGAAGAGAGGTCATTACTGACCTCCCTTCTTTACTCGACGCTCTAACCGAGCATCTTCTTGATGCACTTGTTACAGAGATTCGTGTTCTTTGAGTCTTCTACTAACCGACCACAACCACGAACACATCTCTCAACACGCCTCTTTCTCTGCTTCAGCTGAGAAGATACTACCTCTCTGAGAAGCATCTGAGGCACTGATCCTGTGATCATAACTGTCATAGTAATTCACCTCCTCTTTGTTTCGCTCGATGTTGTTACAGAACCATCATTACGATAGCTACAAGAATCATAGCTACTGCCGTTGTGACGATCAAGTTGGTCCACATGTTTACCTCCTTTTGTTGTTGAGTTTCTTTACTGTCTTGTTACGAAGACCAGAACCGAACCGATTCACGATGTTGATGTGACACGTTCTACAAGTGTAGACGTGAACACACATAAGACACTCACACTCTACGCCGTCCAGTTCATTGACCAGACCATCAAGTGCTGTGTCAGCCTCGAAACAATCAATGTGCTTCTTCATGATACACCTACCTCTTCTTAGATGATACGTACTGCCTTCGGTTGATTACGACCAGCACCATACAGTTTGAGATACTTGGACCTGTTACTGATTGTGTGCATGTACTTGCCATATTGACACTTACCACACAGACGACAATGTTCTGTCATCTCTTTGTGAGAGTCGAAGAATATATCTTCTAGTCTCAGACCACAGTATCTAACTGTAACCTTCATGGAACACATCATGTTACTCACCTCCTCTTTGTTGTGTTGTTCATCTACCGTTGTTGTAACACCTCAACGATAGGAAGCACCACACTCAGTGCTGCTGAAAGTGTTACATAGACAGCTACTGCCGTCAGTCCGAGAATGATCACTACTCTAATCATCATACTTATCACCTCCTCTTTGTGTGTCGTCTACGAGCGTTCTCTTAACGCGTTGATCACACTCCTTTCTGTAGATTCTCTTATAAGTACTCGTTTTGACTCTTATAGAGAAAGTCGAGGGTAAAATCTTCCTCTTCATCTCTCTCTTACCTTCACGCATAGATCGCGGCCAATTCCGGGTGCTAGCAGCACCCTCATTGTCCTGATAAAGAACCCTCATTGTTCTGATACGATATCCATGACCATGACCATGACCATAACAATGACAATATCAATGACCATAACAATATTCATGACCAGTAACAGTAAATAGTCACGAGGCCGGCCAATAAAAGACCAAGAACTGATCCAGAATTTTTTTATGCACGGGGAATCGTGTGCTACAACACTACCCACGTAAACTTGACTACGCTTCGTGTAGTATTGTATATATTGTGTATAGGTACGAACACATAAACAGAGGATTGTGTATGGAGAGAAAGAGAAAGAAGAAAGGTGAGAACAGAGGGAGACCTAGAAAGGAGACCAGAGGGAGAAAGAGAATACATCCCTTATCCATCAGGGAAATCCCCTTGGAAACGGTTGACGCTGCCATTCGATTGAATGGTGGCTTTTTGAGTAAGGCTGCTCAATCCATAGGTATATCGCTACAAACCATACAGTTGATGGTGAAGAAGTACTCGACCTTACGTGATACGCTCGCTGAGGCCAGGTACAGTATAGTGGATATTGCCGAGGACAGTCTGAAACAACTTGTGGAAAGTCACAATGTAACTGCTACAATATTTGCTTTGAAGTGCTTAGGGAAGGAACGTGGTTATGTGGAACAATATAGACCTGGTTCATCCCCCGATGCACCTCTTTTCATAAAGATCATGCCTATCGCCGGTCGTGGTGGTAACGGTAACGGTAAAATAACTAAGAAAAGTAAATTGGAAGAGATGGAAGAGGAGTTACCAGCACTTGCTCCTGCCAAAATAGTGCGGCGTAGACGTGGAGAACGTAAGGCCAAGGATTTTATCGATGCAGAGTTTTCTGACGTAGAGCAGATTGAGCAATCTATTGACGTGCCAGATGTGGCACAGTCTGCTAACTGAGTTTCAAGTGGCAGTTTTAACTTTAAAGTTGGTACATTCTAGGTTGATTGATATTTTAGTAGCGTGTGGCATAAGAAGATCACTTAGGAGGTATTGACATTGGATGAAAATGACTTCGTAACCAAAGAAAGATGTGCCGAAAGACACGCGTTACAGTGCAGAACCTCAGAGGTGATCCATTCCGAGGTTATGGACAAACTAAGGGAGCATAAAGAGATGATTAAAGAGGCTGAGCACAAAACCAACGAAAGGATGAAAGAGATTGAGCACGAGACAAGTGAGAAGGTGTTACGTATCTACGACAAGATGGACGTCATGATTAAGGACATGGGAGACAATGTGCAACGGTTCATTTTTATGCTAAACGAAAAGACCCAGGATTTTGCCACGACCGTTACTGCCACCCACGAGAAGATCAACAAGAACCAAAAAGAGTTGCAAACGGCAATTTCTGACACCAACGATAAGATGAGCAAGAACCACATCACGATGCACAGAGCAGTTATCTGGTTCTTGGTGTCTATTGTATTGAGCGTGATCAGTTCTGCCTTAACGTTCCTATTCGCATACTTTTCAAGAGGACCATTACACTAATGTCAAAACCAGCGCTTAAATTCGATACCGACTCACTTCTTAACGATGCCGTAGTACCTCAGCGAGTGGAGATACAGGCAACCCCTGTATTTACCAAGACTCTGGAGCTCGATGCCAGAATAGTGCTCGAACGCGGCGGTGCTGGTTCTGGCAAGAGTTTTGCTGTTGGTCAGATTCTGCTATCCAAGTTTCTCCAAGAGAAGAAGAAAAAGATATTGATTCTCAGAAAGTCTCTTCCGTATCTTCGTGTATCCACCTACATGATGATGAAAGAAATAGCCAGATCGTTTGGCGTGGAGCACAGAATAGAGGAAGAGAAGGTTCTTCTTAACTGGACCTACAGAGACAATCTGATACACTTTAGCTCGTTGGACAACCCCGAGAAGATAAAGT
>Ga0172381_10007654_pt1 | contig 10656 bp, 6 predicted proteins | sample Leawel6488metaG_FD_119754 | JGI IMG/M metagenome (GOLD analysis project Ga0172381, IMG submission 119754) | Leachate microbial communities from a municipal landfill in Southern Ontario, Canada - Leachate well 64-88 metaG | ecosystem: Engineered > Solid waste > Landfill > Unclassified | place... | reverse complement strand
TCAGTAGGAGAAACCAAACCTGCAGATTTAGGATAATAAGGGCCTCCTATTCCACGATACACATCAGCGCGTTCTCCTAAACAAAACCATTCTAAGTCGGCCATTAATTTGCCGTTACCAACAGTAGTAGTATTTACAGAACTATCTGTTATAGTAAGCCAACCAACTTCTTCACCAGTAGATAAAGTTATTTTGTTACCTAACAAATTAAAATATAATTTTGAAAAGGATTTTGAACCTAATTCTCAAGGCTGAGTTTCTTCTTCAATAACTACCCCTGTGTAGGTTAATTCTGTTTCAGAACTAACACCAGTTACAGAACCTACAGCAGAAACATAAATCAAATTATCCAATCCTGCAGTAGCAATATCTGCATTAAAATGAGCAGCAGTGCTATTACCAGAACTACCAATTGTAATAATACCATTAGCAAGAGCTGTAGCGGTTTCTCCGGTATCTACTTTAAAAGTATAATCATGATTAGCAGCATAAATAGTAAGCCCACCAACAGTACCAACAATTCCAAACTTAAACAAAGGAACTGTTTCTTTTTGAAAATTCATTACCAAACTATCATATAGTTTTTTATAAAAAGCTGCAGCATCATCAGTTCCATTTCCACGAACAACAGCATATTTATAATATAAATTTTCTAAACCAGAGGCCCCCCATTGTGGGAATTCTGTTTTTAAGATGTAATCTTGCCCAGCAATAGTAGCGCTAGAAGAAAGAGCAGAAGAAGAAACAGTAATAAGTTTCTTTTGAAGAGTTGTAGCCATCGTAGAAGACTTAATTGCTTTAAAAGACTTCAGATGCTCTAAATTAATAATGTCTGAACGAGTCAAACCTGCAGGTCCATAGTGATCAAACCACATATAACCTCCTTGAGTCTGCATACGTATTGCTCCAGCAGCACTAGGAAGGCTTGTACTTTGATAATCTACAACACTGTTTACAACATAAAGTTGTCGTACTTGATTAACAGAAAAAATTGCCATTAAATTAAAAATTAAAAATTAAACAATATACTATTCATTTTCTTTTACAGCTCTACTTTGGTATGCCAATTGTACAGCCCGTTCTAGTATTGCAGTATGAATAGCTGGATTTAAAACACATTCAGTTTTTTCTGATTTTCCGTTTATAGTTAGATTATAGTCTGTTAAATCTATTAATATAATCGGAGAGGGCTTAGAAATATACCGAATTTTATATGTATTTATTGTGTACTCAGATATTAACTCTACTTTATTGTTTGCAATATCTAATCGTAACACTCTTTTTTTATTTGCTTTTTTAAAAGGGTTTTCCTGCGTATGATAATATTCATCATGTGTTACAGGTTTAACTAATGCTGTAAAACTTCCTAAATTTTCATCAGCAAGTACAGCTTCTTCGTAAACGGTAAATCAAATCAAATCATCTTCTTCAGGAAGTGTAAATATATAAGATTTATTTGAGATGCCTTCATCAGTTATATAAGAAGTTAATTCCGTTGTTTTTACTAAAGCATTTAAAAACTTACGTACTTTTTCAGAACTTTCAAACGAGTCTGAAAATATATTATCACCATCATACGCAGCAACAATTAAATCTTCTTGTGCTTTAGTTAACAAAATAGATTTTTCATATTCAGAAAGATTTATTGTATTAGAAACAGTTCCTTCTGAATACTTATTTAAAAATCTATGGCTGTTTAATAATACTTCAAAAGCATCAGAAAATTCATCACAAGTCATATTATTCTTCTGTTTTTTTGTTATTAGATTGAGGTGTGATTCCAACTCTAATTCCTGCTAATTCTATTGCTTTATATAAAATTTCATAATGTAAAATTGCAGGTAATTGACATTCACTTATTGTATTACGACCTTCAATAGTTAAATTTTGTACACTTAAATCAACTAAAATTATAGGTACAGGTTTTTTAATATATCTAATTATATATTCTGAAACAGTTATTCCTTTTATAGGAATTAATTCTGAAACAACATTAACTAGATTATTATATTGAAATAGTCTCCACGCTTGTTTTTTATTAGGAGCAGAAAAAGGCAACAATAATAATCTATCATATTCTTTATAATTAATGGGTTTAATTATATATTCTTTGTTATTAGTGTCTTTTATTTTTTCGTTTAATACATATAAAACATCATTAGGCATAATATATGTTAAACTAGAAGAATCGTATTTTATAATGTTTAAAGAAGTTGATATTGTAGGTTTAGCTACAGTAATAAGTGTGGATAAATCTAATTGCATTAAAGCATTATCGTTGTTTTCTTGGGCGTATAGATATTGATTTAATACAGAATACTGTGCTTGTGTTAATAACACTGATTTTTCATATTCATCAATACTTGGTTTTTGTAAAGATGTTGTATCACCAAAAGGATTCTTTGTAATATAACTATTCCAAAGTACTTCAAAGTTATTAGAAAATTCTGTGGTAGTCATTATTCACTTCTAGTATTTAATTCTATTGTACTGTTTAAATCTCCTAAATAAGTTGACTTTGCTAATTCTACAGCCCTTTTTAATATTTCTCTATGAATTGTAGAATCTAATTTACAAGTTTGTGCAGTAGTGATTCCTTCTATAGTTGCGCCGTTATATTCAGAAGTTAAGTTTACTAAAATTATTGGTTCTGGTTTTTTAATATAGCGTATAAGATATTTACTTAAAATAGAACCACTTTTAATAATTAATTCTATTTGTTTTCGATTATTTTCTACAGAGAACAACCTTCAACTTTGATATTTAGCAGGTTCTTTGTATGGTTTAGACATTAGTCTATAATATTCATCATGTTTTAGTGGAACAACTTGTGTTATTATTTGTTTACTTCCTTCTAAAATAACAGCCGTTTCATTTAAAATAAAAAAGGTATTAGAAGGAAGCAACAAAAAATAACTTCTATCATCAACAGAAAGCCCACTAGGTAATTTTGTTATAGTTCCGTTTGGATATACTGCTGTGGAAACCAACGAAGAAAAATCAGAATGTCTCTTTATAGAATCATCAAATCCCTCTTTATATTTATTACCTTGAGCATTAAAATAGTTTTTTACTATTTCTTCCTGAGCATTTGTTAAAAACACAGACTTTTCATACTCGTCAATAGCTGGCGCCGTATTACTCATTAAATTGTATAACAAATCAAACTCATTGGAAAATTCTGCTACAGTCATATTATTTTATCTTAGCTTCTATGCTTAACTTAACTGTTTGATATTTTGGTTTGTTTAGATATTTAGCAACCGTTCCTAATACAGGATCTTCATTATCTTCACAAAGAGGAACATTACTATAATAATAAAAGTCTCCTCGTTTACTTATAACACCTTTTTCAACTGCTTTAGCTATAAGTACTTTAGTTTCTAAATACGGATCTCTTATAATATTTACAAATAGTTTGGGGTCTGCTTGTATAAGTTTATGTACTTTAGATTGTACAAATTCAAGTTTACTAGTATTACTTATAGGTCTACCATCAATTGTTTCAACCACAAGTTTTAAAACATCAAAATTTTCTTGTATCTTACCTAATTCTAAATAAGCTTGCATTGTGGCAGTAAGTTCTTTATTAGCATTATCAATTTCTTCATTTTTAGAAATAAGCACAAACTGATACGTTAGTTTTGGGGTTTCCTGTAATTCAGTGAGGGAGGCAGCAATAAAATCTTTGTTTGATAGTAATACTTTATACTTAATATAATCGTTAGGATCTCTCAAATCTAAATAATTATCACCTTTAGTTAATCGTACTTTAAAATTACGTCAAAAGTTTTTATCTCCTTTAAGATATTTAGACAAAGCATTAAATTCTAATCCCATAGAAGACTCTAAAAAATTCTTCTCACTATTAGTTAAAACATTAACAAACTGCCCACTTGATTCAGAAATTGGAACAGTAAATATTCTTACAGCCATTTCTCCCATTCCTCCATAGAAAATATGTTTTGGATTTGTAATCATACCTGTTTCTCTAGGAATAAACCGTACAGTAATTGTTTCATTACGTAAGCAAGATATCATAGGTTCTTCCTCAATAACATTATCCATTTTTTCTACAAAGGATTTACTATTATATTTTTTTTCTTTTAATGTTGGTCTTAATTCAGTTTTGTTCATATCTATTGACATGTCTTCAACTGATAATTCAATTTTATCTCCCATAATAATATAAATTTAATTTAGTAATTTAAGGGGGAAACAATAAAGTCTCCCCCATATTTTAAAAGTTATCTAGGCTAACAACGCCGGAATAAGTGATAGTGTCCTTGTTGAATCCAAAATAAATACACCACCCGTTCACATTTTATGTATAATAGCAGCATCTTCATCAAATGACATGTTGTTATTATTAATTTGTCCAGTAAAAGGATTACGTAAACCTCATTGATATCCACGTAATTCAGGCATATTTTTAACACGAGCTAGTTGGATATTAGGCTGATCCATAGACCCTATATACATAATATCAAATCTATAAGATTCTGCTACTCCACCATCTGGATGAAGAATCTTATTACGAACAACATCATCATACATAGAATCAACTTCTACTTTTACAACAACACCATTAGGTGCTCTAAACTCAGTAAACTGAAAACCGGCAGACAACGAATTATTATGTAACGGAGAAGAAGCTTTTTGTACCACATTAACACTTGAATTATCTAAAGAAAACATAGTCCAACCAGAGATTTCATTTAATACCGCTTTATGGAATAAACTGGCTCCACGTTCGCCTGTTTTCAAAACAAAAACTCTGTCTCCCATACCAAGTTTGGCTGCAGAAAGATCATACAAAGCATCTTCAATAAGTTTCAAACTAAACACATTGTAATAAATTACATTGGAGTATTCCATTTGTTCCCTAAGACCTGCACCTTGTTTGATGACGCTTCCAGATTTACCGAAATTCATATATTCACCATTAGCATTACGATTGCTACGACCATACATAATGATGTTGTTCTTTTCATCTGAAAACTCTGTTTCAAATTCCCACTCAACATAGTGTAACCACATATTTTGAACAGATTTTGTTCCGTTACCATCAATAACTGGGATTCCAACAGCTAGCTTCTTATTAAGCATGCTTCCAGGAACTTTATGTTTAATACGGATAGTAGACCATTCATTACGCATAGCTATAGGCGAAGAGAATCTAATATCACCAACACCTCTAGAAAGCTCTTTTTCTACAGGAGAGTACTCAATACTGAATCGTTTCCCAGCAGTCAATTCTTCCGCTGGCATACCTGCAGTAACACCACCCATAAGTTCAACTTTATAAACCGCATTAGTACCTTCCATTCTACCTTCTCCAAGTAAACGTAAAGGATATAATTCGTTCTTATGTCCAACAATTACGTTACCGTCAGCAAACCAGTCTTCTGGAAATACTACATAAAAAGGAGCACCATTAACTCCGGCATTACCAGAAGAAATAACACTACCTGATAAATCACGTGCTTCTACCAATGGAATGTTTCGACGAGAACTTCCAATAACTTCCCAAGTATACTCATCATCAGTATCAAATTCTTTTACTGGAAATTGAGTAAGATAATTTTCAAGGTTTTTGCCCCTATGATGTGCCAAAAGTTGTACCATAGTAGTAGTAGCCTTTTGGGGAGCTAATTGAAATATAGAACCTAAATGGTTCTCTTTAGTTAAACCTTTTCAATGTGAAAAGGTCAACATTTGAAATTTGTTTAATTGAGCCATAAATTATTAATAATTAAAATTAAAAGTTTAAATATCCAACTGGAATTTCATTTTAGACTCAGAATCATCAGACTCACTAGTAATAAACTTTATGCTACCATCAACATTTCTAGAAGTATTATTAAGAACATGAGACAATTCTTTTACTTTACTATTTGTCTTTTTATTTACTTCTGTTTTTATTACTGTGTCTAAATTTTTAAATCCATTAGTTAAAGTATATAAGATCCCAATATTTTTTAAAAAATCTTGTTTGTGATCTTTTTCATACTTTTGTAATTCGGTGTAATACTTACCGTCTTCACCTTTATGAATAGGTTTAGAAATTACATTATACACCTTCTCCCTAGTGGTTTTGTCTAATTTTACTCCAATCATTGGCTCATCGTTTTCTAAAATAGCCTTTTTGAGATTAGACAACTCTTTAGTTTTTTCTTCAGCAAGTTTAGTTTCTTCTTTTCTTTTTTCTTCTATTTTGCTTTTGTACATTTCAGAAAAAAACTCTTTGTTGCTATTTAAAGCTTCTTTTGCATCTTCTACATCTGTACCAGCATTAAAAGATTTTTCAATTTCTTTACTTGCTCTTTCTTTTGTAAAACCCCTATTAATAAAATCTTGAAAAATTAATTGTTTTCTAAGATTTTCACCTTCATCATTTTCAGCAACAATTGATTCTTCTTTTAATTCGTTTAGATATTGAAGAGTGTTTTCAAATTGACGAATTTCATTTGGTTCAAGACCAACATTTAAAGCTTCATCAATACGTTTTTGTTTTTCTTCTAATCTAGATGAAATATGTTCATCTATTGCTTTTGTAAATTCTTCAGGAGTTTTAATGTTTTCAATCTTAGAATCTTCAAGATCGGGGAGGACACCTTCTTCCTTTAAAGCCGCAGCTATTGAAGAATAAAAATTAGAAGATTTGGGAGAAGAATCTTCTATATTAGAAGTGTCCTCATCTCCTGATTCTTGATTATTCTGTTCGCTACTTACTCTCTCTGGTGTCTTACTAAAAAGTGTGTCAGTATTTACCTCAGTAGTCTTTTTATTATTTTCTTCTTTATTACTTTCTTCTGATTGTTCTGTGTTTTCATTTACAGGTTCAGCAGTAGTAAATAAAGTGTCTATTTCTTCGGTATCTAAAATATTAGATAAATTAAATTCTTCCATATAAAAATTCTCCCATAAATTTAATTACAAATTTAAAACATTTTTTTTAATAATACAAACAAATTAATATTTTAATTATACTTGTATTACTATTTTATTAATTAAAAAACTGACAGTATTGTGTTTGCCGTTAAACCACTACTGTTTGTGTAATCGCTAACTTCAGCACTTTGAAAAGCAACTGTTTTTAGTTTCCCGGTAGAAACACTACCAGAAGTTTGACCAGAGGCTATAGTTACAGTAACATCAAATATATGTACATCATTAAGAATAGTACCGTCTGTATCTATATAAGATGTAAATTCTAATACATTTATTGAAAGATTAGAAGCAGCTGTACCAGTAGTTAATGTTGCAACAACATATACTGGGTATCCATTTCCAGAACTAGTCAGAGTTAAATTTATTTCTTGTGGCTGTGCTGTTGTAGCTATATTGTCTATACTAGAATACGATGTTCCTATGCTATTAGTTGCATATGCCTGAAAATAATACGTGGTTGATTGTAACAATCCCGTGTTAATAAGTTTACTGAAAGTATATCCAGAAGTTGTAGACACAGTAGTTGGACTTACTAATTGCCCTTCAGAAATATATCTGGAATACCTAAAACCACAAGCCGTAATTGCAGAACCACCATCATCAGTAACTTCTCCATACATTGTTATACTATAATAAGTAGAACTAGAGTCTGTTACAATAACTGTTGGAGCAACAGCTGGATCTGTTTCTGCATTTATTATATTACTATCATCACTAAGACTTGAAGCATTGGTACCTCTTACAAAAACACGGTATTCTGTATCTGGAGAAAGTCCATCAATTGTATGTGTAAAATATGTTGTACCAGCGGAAATATTTACAGTATCTGGAGTACCATAATTTTCATCTATTGTTCTTTTCCAATATACATAACAAGTAGTTAAATCTGCTCCTCCATCGTTTACAGTAACTTCAATTTCTATTTCAGTTCTACTTAATACAGTGTAGTTAGTAATACTTATAGTAGGATTAGTTATTGCGGAAGGAGTAGTAGTAGAAGACTGTGTTTCTTCATAAGTGCCAGCATTATTTGTAGCAAATGCATAATAATAATACGTAGTTTCTGGAGTAATTCCGTCAGAAGAATCTAAAGACAAAGAAAATACATCTACACCAGTAGGAACAGTAACATTATATGTAGTGTTATTAATAACAAAACCACAAGCTGTTAAACTAGAACTTCCTCTATCAGTAATTTCAGCAGTAAGTTTTAAAGTATACGCTGTAGTAGAAACTGTTTTTGTATATACTTCTGGCAATATTCCAGAAGTGGTTATTGTTTCATAAGAAGTTACTTTATATAAACCTCCTTCATTAGAAACATATCCTTTAAAATAATAAGGAGTTTCAGCAGTCAATCCTGTAAAAACAACAGTAAATACGTTTGAAGATAAATTAGAGGCTTGTGTAAACACATATGTTCCACCTGAACTTGTGGCTTTATATACTCCATAATTACCTACAGAGAAATCATCTAAGGATACAGTACATTCTACTGTTATTTGTTGAGGACTATCGACAGACAAATCAGAAATATATACATCAGGAACTGTTATTCCATATTGTAATAAATCATAACTTACTGTTGTACTTGATGAAGCTACCAAAGCAAAAGTAATATAAGCTTCCCTATCAGTAGAATCTGTATTATTAGAAGAAATATTAGGATTAATTGTTATAGTTACTTCAGTAATTCCGGTACCATATGCTGGAGATATAGATGCAATAGCATCATCGAAATCAATACTACTAGTTGTTCAGGCTAAGTTATTACTATCTAATACTCCATTTATATATTTTTCAGGTGTTACTGTTACTATAACAGAATCTCCACTATAATCAAAAGTATCAAACTGGTTATCTATTAAAAAGTCATATGTAATAACATATGCCGATGTTTTAAAAGAAGATATAGTAGCGGCCTTATAAACATTATTATGAGAGTCTATAACAAACGCTCTATAGTAATAAGTAGTGTCGGCAGTAAGATTTGTTAAATCATAAGAAAAGGGATTACTTACATTTGATATTTCTATGGGATCTTTAGACAATTCTGTAGTAGGCCCTCATTCAAATCCTCCATCTACGATTGAAAAACTGCCTTGTGTATAACTCCCTATAATTGTAGTTGTAGTATAAGATACATTACTAGAACTAGAAGACACCTCTGCTGCTTCAGTATCTGTTAGAAATATTTTAACTTGGTCAGAACTAACAGTTCCTGTGCTATTAGTTGCTCAAGCCCATACTACATATTCTGTATCTGGAGAAAGTCCAGTTAAATTGTAATAGTATGTGTTTTCTGTTCTATTGGTTGCTGTAATATTATAGATTGTTCCTCCAGAAGACAACTGATATTTAAAACCATATGAAGAAGCTTGTCCATATACCGTAGCATTAAATCTAACATTTGTATATCCAATATTAGAAACATCATTTATATAGGAACTAGGTAAAGTTAAAAAAGTACCGTCATTACCATAATCTTCTCCTACAGCATTGACTCCTCAAGCTCTATAATGATAAACCGTTCCTGCAATTAAAGTAGTTAATTGTATTGAAAATGTTTGATTTGTGGAATTACTGTTTATATTATTTGATGTAATTAAACCACCAAGATATGCTATAGTTGTTCCATATTCAATACCATATTTTTGAACCACATCGTTTAAATTAGCATGTCCATACAGTGTAACTCCAGCATCTACCCCTGTCATTGTAAAATTATCTGAAGTTCCTGTGGTTATAGTAGGAGCATTTGTTATCGTGGTTAAATTTAATTTAACTTGTATTTGTACATTATTATTAAATAACAACTTAAACGTTGTATTATATAAATTTTGAGAATCTCTTTTTAGTTTAACAGCATAACCATTATTTATAATACTATATATAAAATCTGTTCTAATAGACAAAGAAGTAAGATCGTCGTATCAAGCAATATTTGTTACAGTGTTTCCAGAAAAACTTATAATAATTTCTTTGTTTTCTCCAAAAGAAGAAGTAGTTATATTATTTATCTCAAAAATTTCAGTATCATAAATATTTCCAAAAGCAGTATGTGTTCAAAATTGACTACTTCCAGTAGTTGAATATGACGTTATTGTTATAAAACTATCGGGAGAAGTTTGTATTATATTATGATTTCATTCTACTGGAGGATAAGTAAGATAAAATTCCCTTTCAAGTGTAATATAACTATTAGATTCTATTTTTCTACCTAAAGCATGTGTGAAAATAAATTTTATATTTCCTTGCTTATTGTTTGCGGTAATATTTTCATTAAAAGTCATTTGACATTTAGCAAAAATTATCATTACCCCTTCATTGTTTTCTACATCATACGCCCCTTCACTAAACAATCCATTAAGACTGTTCGGGTTATTTACAAAAGTAACATCTGAAATTATATTTTCTGTTTCAGATAAATCTATTTCTAATTTTCCATTTAAAATTGATACTGCAGTATCATTGAGCATAAAATTGGTCGAAGGAACATTGTTTCTACTTTCTCATAATTTAATAATAACATCTGTATGTGTTTTATTAGAACTATAAAAACCATTAAAAGTTTTACCAGTGGCACTTACTACAGAAATTGTTCTGTCTTGATAAGCATAATTATCATAAAGCGTATATATCTTACCAACAGACAAATCAATAAAATAATCACTTGGATATTTAGATCAAAGTCAATTACTA
>Ga0172381_10007653_pt1 | contig 10656 bp, 15 predicted proteins | sample Leawel6488metaG_FD_119754 | JGI IMG/M metagenome (GOLD analysis project Ga0172381, IMG submission 119754) | Leachate microbial communities from a municipal landfill in Southern Ontario, Canada - Leachate well 64-88 metaG | ecosystem: Engineered > Solid waste > Landfill > Unclassified | place... | reverse complement strand
TAGCGGGAATACTGGCTTGTAGTGATTCTATGGCTGGTTTAATAGCTGATTGTTGAAGTTGATTCTGTTGATTGTAGTAATCAGTTAGACTATTTCCACCACTAGATGAATTACCACTTGAATAATTACCAGCAGTTATACCTTTAACTTTAGCATCTGCTGCAGCTTCATTTTCTCCCCATCCTGTGTATGCTTCAGTATTATAGAGTGATTTTGATTGTGATTGTGATAAACCCATTTTTATTTTACTGTTTAATAACTAAATATTATTGTGTGTTTTATTTTTAGTCAAACTTATATAATTTTGTCTTTAAAAACTATTATTCTATAAGTAGTTGTTAAACTAGATGATTTTACAATCGTTAACATACTTGATATACCAACAAGAGCATCATAAGCATTAACATCGTTATTGCTTCCATCATCATAAATCAAAAATCCTAAAGCGTTACCATTTGACCATCCTGATCTAGCAATTATTTCTTCAACTTGAGATTTTACATTAATAGTAAAGTTTTCCCCTGCTTGAGGACAAATCGTAGTTTGGTTAGTAACAGCACTTGTTTTATTTCTTCCCATTGGATCGTTGAACCCAGACGTATTATCTTCATCTATACCATAAGTTTTTAGTTTTAAATAATTTGAATTAGACCCTTTTACTCCAACATAAAAATTTATGTACGCATCTGTAATTGATTCATTTTTATCTAAATTAATATAATTAAATCTCATAGCGCCACTACTTGAATCTCCAGATATATTCCCTACATAACAAGATACGTTATCACCAAAATACGTGTTCCAAAAATCACTTGCATTATAATTTTCTTGACCAACTGGATCTTTATATCTTTGAGTAATATATACATTAGTTCCATCGGCATAAATATCATTATAATCTAACGTACCAGCAATAGTTATTCTAGAGTAAGGTAAACTACTTATACCATTATTCTGTTCTGAGTAAGCAATAAATGATGGTACATAACCAAGATTATGAGAGATGGTTGCTGTTCCTGCTGTTCCACCAGTTGAAACTGTAACTGTTCCGTAAGTATCAATTAATGGATATTTGAACATAGAATATTTAGAGGACATTATTATTTCTCTAGTATCTGTAGTATTAATATCCGAACCAGCAGTAACTACTTTTATTCCATAATTACTCATTTTAAATCTCCAAAAACAAAATAATGATATCTTATGTTTTTTGAACTACCAGTAGTATTAACTAAATGAAAAACACCAAAGGCTGTTCCAACAACTCCATCATCAAAATATGTATTTTCATTTTGTGTTGATGGAAAACCATAGTACCATCTGTCTGAATTTGGTGTTAATTCTGTGTAAAGTGCTATTAATGGTACATAACCAAGATTATGACTAATAGTTCCATAAGCACCACCACTAGGTACTGTAATCGTTCCCATATTATCAGAAATTATCTTTACTGTAGTATATAAAGAACTAAAGATATGGTCTTGAGGTACAGTAGAAGAAATATCTTTTCCTGGTTTCATTACTTTTATGCCGTAGTTTCCCATTAAAAATCCTCATAAAATAAATAATATTTGATTGGGCCTCCCGTTTCAAAAATTCCTAATGAATATACAGCAGTTCCATCAACATAAACATTATTATTTGCACCCATACCCATAAAACTACCAACCGTTCCATCATAACCTATACTAAAAAAAATTGGTGTAAAACCTAAATTATGGTTAATAAAATATTGTGTACCTCCACTGATTGTTCCAACTTGTGCCGTTTTTAATAAATTAATAGATGAACTCATTACTAAATCTTCGTCAGCACAAGTCTTGACATCAAATCCCTCTTTACTAACACGCATTCCCCAGTCTGCCATTAGAATAACGCACTGCCATACCCTATTAAAATACGGTCAGTCGTTCCATCGTTAACTATTATTTGATTATTTAATCCATCAATTATTATTGAAGTTCCTCCTAAAAATATCTGTGATGTAATAGTTCCTGCACTTATTTTATCAGCAGTTATAGTCTTTATATTATAATTTGCAACTGCATTTCTATCTGTATTTGTGTCAAACTCGTAGGCATTAATAAAGTTCTCATTTTTAGCTGCTAGACTATCTGTCGCTTGTAGACGATTATTGTAACCTAAGTCTTCGTAATTAAATGTAGCATCCTGAGCTATGGTCATTAGAACCCCTGTTCCTCGTAGTCAATACACATTCCATAGAATTTGAATGGATTGACTGAGTTTGAATCAGTAATTTTATAGAATAGTAATTTGCCTCTTGAACCTTCTGGAAAGGCCAATTTTTTAAATCCTGTCTGTAAATCTCCTAAATCTATCCATTTCTTTGAAGCAGTATTGAAAGTATCTGTTATAGCAACTTGCATCCTAGCACTACACCCTGGATTAAAGTGTGCTCTCATAAAGCTAAATTTCTTATCCATATCGGGAACTCCAAAATTTAATACACCTTGTATTTCAGCCACTATTGGTTCTCCATTGTCTGAAGTTCCCCCCATTTGATAACATTGACCATCAGCAGCACCAAAAACTAATTGGGGAATCCCATTATTGTCTGTATAAGATAACCATGACAGAGGTTGGTCATGAAGTGAATAATCTGACCATTCGTTATGAATATAATCGTAAACATGGACACAATTATCTATTTCTTCATTAGCGATGTCCTCTATTACAGCTCCTACAGAGCAAAAGTATTGATATCTGTGAGCTATCCCTGGAGCTAAGGGAAATACTGCCCCATCTATACCACCAGTATCACCTTGATTGACAATTTGATGTTCAATAGGAATTGAAATGATTTCTGGCATTCCGCCCGCATAAGACATATATCCATTTCGGTTCAACCAAAACCAATAGTTTTCAATTTCACCTAAAGAGTAAGGGGATGATGGACCTTGATTAGTTGGTACTTCGAGAAGTGAATATCCATCCCACCTATACATACGAGCATTATTTTTTGTAATACAAAGTCTATCATTGGCAACAAATATCTTACCTAATTTTCCCCCACCACCAAGATCAAACGAAGATGAATCAGCTGTTCCAGATGTTGACCAATTAGTGCCATCAAGTGAAGTCGAATAGAAAAGTGTTGAAGCAGTCCCAGCAACATAAATACGTTTTTGATATTCTGCTAAGAATTGTCCTGTTGGAGCAAGTGCCATTGTTCCAAAAGTAGTACCATCTGATGTATAACGAATTGGGTTAACTCCATCACCAATAAAAAGTTTATCTCCTAAGACAGCATGACCAACATGACTATTACTTACAGTCCCATTACTTGTAGTAGTCCAAACTCCTGTTCCTTGATTAGATGAAAATATCACTCCTCCACTTAAACGATAGTTCCAAAAAGTAGTACCGTCATTTTTATAGAATGAAAATAGGTCTGTTACTGCACTTCCATTAGCAGTCCCAAGATAAGTTGTATAACCTTGTCTTACTTCTTTAGCCCCGTGAGGATTAGGATCAACATTAATACAAGAGATAAGCTCGCCAGCCTGATGTAGAAAAGGACTTGTATGTACGTTTAAACCACCAAATTTATATACTCGATACTTAGTTGTAGCCATTAGAAGTAATAATAACTCTCATCTTCACTGATTGGCTCTAACGCTTTGATAAGTTCTGGGCCAGATTCATGACGTGGAGTTATTTCTTTTTCAAATTTTAATCTCTCATTCTCAGCCATATTCATAAATGGAGTAGCCGCATCTTGATTATTGTCCTTCATATAAGCCTGTGCCATTGCATAATCTATAAATGATTTAGTGTAACCCCTCATAGGTACTGGTAACTCATCACTATCACTTTCAAGATTGGTATTTAATTTACTGTAAAGAATTTGGGCTGTCCCAGCATTTTCAATTGGTCTAATGCCAAAGATTGAATCTCCTTGCCAGTACCAGATAGGATGATACATACTGAATACTTCGGTGGGTTTATAATCAGTTGAGTCAATTTGATTGACAGCATAAGTTCCTGAGTTATCAATAAACCAAAATCTACGAATATTTTTAAAATCTGTTTGAGTAATAGTTCCAAATTCTTGATTGACTGAAAAAGGAATACTCATTGTCCCAATAGCATAGTCTTTATTGACTTTAATCGCAGTATTGGTCATTTGGTCTTTCCATTCATTTATCCAGTCATTTAAAGTATCATCAGTAACAAAGGCAGAATTAAAAAGTTTATCTCTTATACGTTCTCTTATACGATATAAAGAATATTGTGAGTTTCCAGCAGGTAAAATCCAAGCTGATTCATCACTTATTCCCGAAGTTATAGAATTAAAGAATTGAGTTTTGTAGGCATAAGTTGCCGCCCCAGCAGTATGGTCAAATTGAGTAAATTGGCTGTCTGGTTGGATATTTACTGTTCCGTCAGTAATGGCAACAGCTGTACCAGCAGTCCCAGTAGTTGAAACCTTAAAAATTACTTTATCAAAGATTATTGGATAAACTGGAGTATCGGTAGGATGAGAATAAGAAGTAGTCCCAATTATAGACAAAGCCGTTCCTGATGGGGTAGAAGCACTTAATACTTGAACTTCGGCCTGTTCCTCTCCAGTTTCACCTATTTGGATTCCCCATGAAGCAGTAAAAGAATTAATGTTTTTAACAGGAATAGATGTAGCTGTACCAATAGAAGTACTAAGATAAGTTTTCTGTAATCCGTCTGTATTTGGATTTGGTTGTTGTATAATCATATTATGGATAAGTTAAACAGAGTAATAATCCCATAGGTTGTCCCTTATTTCCTGTTGGTACAATTGGAATAGTATAATTGTAATTTTTTAATACTCCTCCGTTATATGGTTTGTTACCTAATACTAATGCAGAAATTGGTTTTTGTCTAAATTGTTTAATAATACTTGGGTCTATCTTCCAAATTAAAGCTGATTCTGGTTTAGACCCTATTTTTAAATCCCTACCACCTAACGGTACTTGGGCGTTTAAAGCAACCATTGCATTTAAGGCAATTCCGTTAGGACTATAAACTGAATTATCGTTTATTAAAACTGCATTAGTTGGTTTGTTTGTATTGATTTTCCCCATATTAAATACCATATCTAAAACTTCCTACATATCTAAACCCTGATGTAGTAGCGATTGTCGCAATAGGATAAATATTAAAATAATTTAAAATCTGACTTGTTGTCCCCGCACTTATGGTAAACGGTTGAGCTGATGATGCTACTTCTATACCTATATCTGACATTTCGTTAACTATAGTAGTTGGAGCACTTGTATAAACAAAACCACTTCCCCCTGCTGTAGCAGGCATAGTAAAATCAATTTGACCCATAACTAACGTATTTTCTACTTTAAAAATAGCACTATTAGTAGTTGGTAAATTTGTATAAGCTGTTCCACTTCTTGAATGTGTTACATACCAGTTCAAATACCCAGGAAAACTGGTTGGATTAAGAACATGAGAATAATAACTATCTGTTATGGCAGTTCCATTTGTAAAAATATAATCACTCCCACCAGTAGTTGTCATTATAGTTTTACCATCAGAGTAAGAACCCACACCTATAATATATTGGTATTTATAACCAGCACCTTGTTTATATTTGATCTTATCACCTTTTTGATATTTAGTAGTAGCGTCTATTGGTTCACTAAAAGTATTATCTGATTCCCTAGTCCAAGTTTGTCCTGCAGGACTCCAACCGTCTACTTGTACTGCGGGTATATCACTTAAAAAAGCTATATTACTATCAGAGATACCTTTTGGGGTAGCAAATACACTTGTAGATGTACCCATATTTATTTCTGCTCCAGTAGCTACTGGTACTGTTGGTATATCAGTAGTTTTGGCACAAAAATCACCAGCAGTAAAGTTTTTTAAAACAGAAGTTCCAGCAGTCGTACCTAAAACATCTTCAATCGCTTGAACTGTTTTATTAGTTAGATCGTGCCAATCAGCATGGTCAATATCTCCTTGTAAAGCAGTACCAGCGTAAGTTGGTATCGTCTGCTTAATCGCAGGATATGTAGTAGTTGCCATTATTCACTGATAACAAGTATATTAGTTGTTCCACCTGTTACACAGGTTATACCTTTTAAGAAAGAGCATCCAAATTCAATAGAAGTTGGAATAGAACCTACTGTACAAGCTATATCTGTAACTGCATTAGCAGCAGTTGTTCCTGCAGCAGTTGCACAGTCATAAAACGATACTGTACCTGTTCTATTAGCTGGAATATAAACTCTGACTAAATTTGCTGGTCTAGCGGCAACTACAGTAGTTCCTGCGGCTGTTCCTGAAACAATTGTATATTGAGAAGCAGATACTGGTTGTGTCATATATTTAGATAATTTTTAACTATCTAAATAATATTGTCAGTTTTATTTATCGTCAACTGTAGGATATAGTTCTTTTTCTACATTTTCAAAAAAATCAATCCACTTAGGAAGTAATACCTTATCAAAATCATATTTACTCTCAATGTACTCACGAGCATTTTGTCCCATTTTAACTCTATCGGTCTTATAGACTTTTTCCATTTTATCTAGTAGGTCTTTGGTATCTGGTACTCCAAAATAACAATTACCTGCTGTCCACCGTTTGGCGGAAACTTTGACGAGATAGCCCGTTCGTGTGTCTATTATGTTCTCAGTCATGGCCGTCCAATCAGTAGTGATAACAGGTACACCGCAAGATTGGGCTTCTATTATTGGAAGTCCAAAACCTTCTGACTGTGAAGGGCATAACAAACAATCGAGGCAGTTAAAAAACTTCGACATGGCAGAACTATCGAGTTTAAACATTGATTCATAATCTGAAATAAAGAAGATATCATTCTCCAATCCTAAATATTTAATATAATCCTTTAGGGGAAAACCGCTAGGATTACTAACTTGTGTTTGCATTAATATGGCTGCTTCTGGGTGAGATTTTTTAAAAATAGCAAAAGCATCTAAAACTTCTTGAAATGATTTTCTAGGAGGGTTATCTTTATTAGCGGCTACCATTCCAAACCAAAACTTTCCCTCTGGAAGACCAAAAGTCTTTCGACATTCTACTTTATCTTGGGGTTTGTATATATCTGTATCAACTCCATGATAAATAAGAGTTGAGTTCATTCCCATATCAGCAAGACTTTTACGTCCAAATTCAGCAAAAGTTATTACTTTCCAAGCTTGTCTTAATCTATCATAAACTCCAGGATGAACTGGTGATGAATCAATTGGAACATAAGCTATATAGTTCTTAACTTGCTTCATCATGTTACCATCAAGTGGCCAAGCATCTTGAAAACTTACATTGACGTCAGCTTTGTAATCATTTGAATGAAAAATCATGGCATCTGAACCCCACATATCACCTATTTTAGGGTATATTTTAAGACCATCAATTACAATAGTCCCACCATCTAAACCATAGAAAGCTGTGTGACAAATAGGAAAACCAGCCTTTAATAATCCATAAACTATTAGATTACTTTGTGTAGCGTATCCACTATGTGCGAAAATCGCATTACTATTCCAATGAATTCTAAGTTTACGATTTGGTTTATAAAATCGATTCTTAATAACTTCCTGTCCTTCTGATATAAAAGTATTATTTTTCATTTTGTTATTTCTTTTAAATATGTAACCACTTCTGGTTTAAATTGTTTTTCCCAATTCCACTTCTGTTGATTACCACCAGCTGCATGAATCGCACAAATCTCTTTTTGAGTTGGATTATAAGTCAAATCACTTGGACAGACTAATTTACCACCACGTATTTCAAATCTCGGCCACTCACTCTTACTACAAAGTCCATACCATTTTTTGCCCCCATCAAAGTTCATTACATTATAGTTTCCATAGACTATCATTATATTAAGTAAATCTTGTTCTCTGAATTGAAAATCGTGAAAAAAGAAACGATTACACAAATCCCACCAATGATCTATAAATTCTCGACTACGCATGGCTACAAACCCACAATTAGCATAAATTTGTGGTGGTATATTAAGACACTTCACTAAAGGCTCTAAACGGTTATTATTTAATACAATACCAACATCATAACTAGTATCATAAAAAACATCATCTAATGGTCCTGTTATGATTGAATCTGCATCTATTTTAACCACTAGGTCATAATTTTTGATTAATTCTTTGGCAAAAAATGGTGTTGCTCTGTAAAAAAAATCTGGTATATCTTTACAACCTATTTCGTCTAGTTCTTTTTGTCCGTAAATCTTAAATTCTATATCAGGGTGAAAATGTTTAAAACTATTTTCCAATAATCTAGCCAATGGTTCGTTATTAGTGTCTGCGATTGTAAAACAAATTATTTTATCTTTTGTCATATGTTTTTCGCATAAAAGTTATTCCTTTACATTTATCACATGAAAGAAATTTATCTAATATTACCTGTTGTTCTGTACTCATAACAAATCCAACGTAAAAATAACCATTATCATCTAAAAATGCCTCAGGAGATTTTGACATTTCTTTTAATATTTTTGTTTTATTGGCCATATTTTATTAACCAAATAATTCTTACAAGTGGACAATACAAACAAAAATACAAAAAATTAACTATCATAAGTGTAGCCAAAATTCTCTGACTAGTAGTTTTATTTGTAGGCATAAAATATATTAGCATCACTCGGAACTTTTTTAACAGTAAATCCCCTATTTTGTAGTGCTTGATAAATTTGTCCTGGATTACGATTAGCCCAAGCATGAGTTTCACCCATTATTGTATCTATTTTATCAGCGACTTCATCAAAAGAATCATGTCCTAAAACATCAAATTCAGCACCTTCAATATCTAACTTAAGAAAATCTACGTGTTCTATGGAATATTCTTTAAAGACTTCACTAAGAGTCCTAGTTTTGACGATTTCCGTATCTCCGTTCTGTAACTCCTTAAAAAGTGAATTTGCGGTACTATTTACGTTATGATAAAAAGTTGCTTCTCCACTTTTAGTCGATATAGCGTATTGGATGGGGACAGCGTTTAATTCATTCGTCTCAATTATCTTTTTAAGACAATTAAAAGATTCCTTTGCTGGTTCGATGGAATAAACTTTACCGTATTTTGAAAAGTAGTTAGTCGTTAGTCCAATGTTAGCTCCACAATCTACAATAGTTAAATCTTTCTTCCCTAAAAAGTAAGAATCAAATATTTTATCAGTGTAAATTTCTTTTAATATTTCTGGTATGTAACTACCTTCCCACTCATTATAAAAAATTGCTTTTAAACTCATTAGTGTATTTTATCACACCAAAAAGCCTCCCAATTACGAGAGGCTAATTGTTCAAGTAACTGTTACCAATTACAAGTATCGTTACCTAAATTGCTATTATCAGCAGTTGATTTAACCCAGACTTGACAATAAGTTGTCCCATCTACGGTTTTAACAGCTTTAATAGAACTTGTAGGCACGTCTACAAACGCAGCAATAGTACCACCGTTTACTGAAACTGGAGCACCGTTTTGAACCCAACAAATGTTTTTAACATCTGAAGTTCCACCTAGTTTGACAGGAAGTCCAAACAAAGCAGTAGTTCCAACTACATCACCAGCAACACTAACAGTACCGACTCCAGCATTTGAAGTACCCATAGTAACACTTGCCGAAGAAACTTCAGCAAAGACTTTAGTACCAACAACAGTTCCACCATCAGCAGCCACCGCAATACCTAAAGATTCAGTTTGGGAGTTCCCAAATTGGTCTTTACCAGTAAATACAGCAGTACCACCTTTAGTTGAACCAGCAGCACAAGTGATAACCATTCTCAAATTACGAGGGTAATCAGCTTTTAAGTTGATAACACCGTAAGTAGGAGTAGTGGTTGAAGTACCAGCAGCAGTTCCAAACCATTGAGTTATAGAACCAGCAGCAGCAGCAGGATATGGTCTATTGATTGAATAGACATCATATCTATCCATTTCAGCAGCCTGAACTTTATTACCTGAAAAAGTAACGTCAGGATAATGTTTTATTAATCCACCCATATATATAGTAAAAATTTATTTTATTCATTTTTACTTAATTTTTCTTCACACTCCTTGTCATTAAACGTATTAACTTAATTCTTTGTATTGGGTCTATTCCTGCCATTCTACACATTTGAGTAAAGTTTAATGGATTATAGTGTATTCTTCTGGCATTTCTATTATGCCTTCCCATTTTTGAATACTGAACCTTTTAACTGAGTTAAAATATCTTCTCCTCTAAGTCTTCCTAGTTCCTTACGGCCAAAATATTTAACTATATTGTTATCCTTACCTCTATCTACATGTTTTAAGAACATCGCAGTAGCATCAGCTCTATCTCTCATTTGTTCATTCCAAATTTTAAATTTTTCTAGTCTTTGTTTTTCAGCTTTAGCAATAGTTCTCTCAATTACCTGTCTATTTCTCTCGGCACTGAAATCTGAATCTGGTAAAACGCCATACTTATTAACTAATAAGATATCGTCTTTTATAACAGAGTCGCTAACTTTTTTATTTTTTAAATCTAACATAGTGGAAGGTCGAAGACTTGAACTCCGACTGTACCGTCCCTTCCAGATAGGGGTGTGAATGGTATTTTATATGTTTGGCTATTGCCTATACCAATCTTAACTGACGCACCCCAAAACGCCATTTTTAGCCTTTTTTCTGAACTAAACG
>Ga0172381_10007652_pt1 | contig 10656 bp, 7 predicted proteins | sample Leawel6488metaG_FD_119754 | JGI IMG/M metagenome (GOLD analysis project Ga0172381, IMG submission 119754) | Leachate microbial communities from a municipal landfill in Southern Ontario, Canada - Leachate well 64-88 metaG | ecosystem: Engineered > Solid waste > Landfill > Unclassified | place... | reverse complement strand
TTCTTTACGAATTTCGTTCTCAACCTGCTTTTTCATAACTTTCTCACTTGGCAAATCCTTAAGTAATTTAGCCCTTAAGGCTTCAATCTCCTTCTTAGAAGCACTAGTAAAAATCTTCTGACTTCCATCAGAAGCCAAATCCTTAGTGTCACTCAAAATCTCGCTAACCTTATCATTAGTTTCCGCTGATTCATCAAGCCCTAGAGCTTCTGACCTAGCTTCTCCTCCAAAACCTTCAGCTACTTTTTTCACCTCATGATCCTCATTATTATGATCTTTTGCATGAACTAACACCTCTGCCGAACGAAATTCTTCAGCTGGTCCACGAGACGAGGTATTAGAGGAAGTTTGAGGCATTCTTCGCGAGAAATAAATGATTTTACTACTCTAAATTATAGCTAAAAAACGCCCCAAAGTCAATCATGACAATTTGAATTGCCAGCCAAAACTTTAAATTGTAAGATATCAACCGCATGCATAAAAATCATCCATGGAAAATAATATAGAAAAAGCTTACGAAGCAAAAAAATACGAAGACGCAATTTATAAAAAATGGGAAAAATCAGGAGTATTTACCCCTAAAGTAGATAAATCTAAAAAGCCTTTCGTTATTTCCATGCCCCCTCCAAACGCCACTGGAGTTCTTCATCTCGGACATGCCGTCATGTTAGCTATAGAAGATATCCTCATTAGACAACATCGCATGATGGGGGATTCAGCATTATGGCTTCCAGGCACAGATCATGCCTCGATTGCTACTCAGAACAAGGTAGAGCAACTTCTCGCCCAAAAAGGCTTAGACAGACATCAATTAGGTCGTGAAAAATTTCTCGAAGAAATAAAAAAATATGTAGCCAATTCCCAAAGTATCATCAGAAACCAAATCAGGAAAATGGGCTCAAGTTGCGACTGGACTAGAGAAAGATACACTCTTGATGAAGGCCTAACTAACGCTGTTCAGGAAGTTTTTATCAGAATGTACAAAGATGGCTTAATTTACCGAGGGAATAGAATCGTAAACTGGTGCCCACGCTGTGAATCTACACTTGCAGATGACGAAGTTGACTATAAGGAAAAACAAGAAAAATTATACTGGATCAAATACGGACCATTTACTTTAGCCACTTCCAGACCGGAAACAAAACTCGGAGATACCGCCGTGGCAGTTCATCCAAAAGACAAAAGATATACCAAATGGATTGGCAAAAAAATAATGATTCCAGGAGTTCTTGATGAATTTGAAGTAGTCGTTGTAGCCGATGAGGCAGTAGATCCGGAATTTGGAACAGGCATCATCAAGGTAACTCCAGCTCACAGCTTCGTAGATTTTGAGATCGCTCAAAGACATAAACTCCCAATTAAATCAGTAATTGATCAGAAGGGCCGAATGATGAGTAATTGTGGTAAATATGCCGGGATGACTACCACAGAGTGCCGCAAAGCAATTCTTGCAGATATGGATAAAATGGGATTAGTAGAAAAAATCGAAGATTACACTCACAACCTTTCTGTTTGTTATCGCTGCGGAGCTTCAATTGAGCCACTTGTTTCCAGACAATGGTTCATTAATGTAGATAAACCAGTCATTAAAGATGGCAAAAAGAAACTAACCATCAAAGAAAAAGCTATTGAAGTCGTAAAAAATGGTCATATCAAAATTGTTCCATCAAAATTCAAAAAGATTTATTTCCATTGGATGGAAAATTTACACGATTGGTGCATCTCTAGACAAATTTGGTTCGGACATAGAATTCCAGTTTGGTATTGCGAAAAATGCGACGAGGTCACTGCTAGTAAAACAAAACCAAAAGACGCTTGTCCTAAATGTAAAAACTCAAAATGGAAACAAGACGAAGATACTCTAGATACTTGGTTTTCATCAGGACTTTGGACCTTCTCGACACTTGGATGGCCAGAAAAAACAGCAGATCTTGAATATTTCCATCCCACCTCCGTAATGGAAACAGGCTATGACATCCTGTTTTTCTGGGTTGCAAGAATGATTATCATGACCACTTATACACTTGGAGAAATACCTTTTGAGACAGTTTATCTTCATGGATTAATTCGCGACAAATTCGGGAAAAAAATGAGTAAATCTTCTGGTAACGGCATCGATCCTTTGGAAATGATTAAAAAATATGGGACAGACGCCGTCAGATTAAGTTTAGTTATCGGATCAACTCCTGGTAGCGATATGCGCCTTTATGAAGAGAAAATCGCCGGTTATCGAAATTTCATCAATAAAATCTGGAATAGCGCCAGATTTGCCTTAATGAATGTCACCGAAGAAGATAAGGAAATAAAATTCAATAAAACTCATGTGAAATCCGTCGCAGATAAATGGATCCTTACCGAGTTACAAAAATTAATCAAAGAAGTCGATACTGACTTCAAAAATTTCAGACTTTCAGAAGCGGGAACAAAAATATACGATTTTATTTGGAGTAAATACTGCGATTGGTATTTAGAAATTTCAAAAGGTGACCACAAAAATCCAGCAGTTTTATTATTTGTGTTAAGATCATTTTTAAAATTATTACATCCATTCGTTCCATTTGTTAGCGAAAAAATCTGGGAATCACTAGAGAAAAAAAACATGTTAATTTCAGAAGAATGGCCTAAGTTCGACAAAAACCTAGTTTTTCCAAAAGAATCAAAAGAAATGGAAATAATTCATGAATTAATCACCAAAATTCGCAGCCTTAGATCAGAATTAAAAGTCGAATCATCAAAGAAAATTCATGCTATCGCATACGCCGGAAAATATATAGAGCTACTTGAAAGCAAAAAAGAAGTTATTAAAAGAATGAGTTCCTTAGAGTCTTTAGAAATTAAAACAAAAGGACCTAAAATCCCTGATGCTAAAACAATTTTCATAGGGGATATCGAGATTTATTTGCCACTCAAAGACATGGTTGATACAGTCAAGGAACTGGCGAGAGTAACAAAAGAAATCATTCAAAAAGAAAGTTTTATTAAAGCGCTAGAATCAAAATTAAACAATCCAGGATTTTTAGCAAAAGCCCCCAAGGAGGTTGTTGAAAAAGAACTCTCAAGACTAAAAGAAGAAAAAACAGGACTAAACAAACTAAAAGAACTACAGAAAAGCTTAAAATAAAGGCATTTTTGTGATATAATAAAACAAACAAAAAAGACAAAAATGGATAATGCTTTCATTCAACAGGCAAGAAGAAACATCGATTTACTCATGGCTTCAAAGAAATACCAAGAAGCCCTAAATCTTTGCAATGCTATTTCTAGCAGATATCCCGATGACAGAGATTTTAAGAAAATGACTATCACTATCCAAGATGAAGCCGAAAAAGCCAATGAGTCGATGATCGATACCAAACTCGAAGAAATGGACCCGCTCTGGGATCAGGAAAAATATCAAGAAATCTTGAATGGTATAAAATACCTTTTAAGATATTCTCCGAATCATAAAAAACTACAAAATTTATACAAAAAAGCTCAAGAGCTCTACACTAAACAAATCACGACTCTCAAAAAACAATTTCAGAAAGAACAAAGTGAAAAGCTTGAGAGATTCCTAGAAAATGATCCGGAAAAATTAATTAACGAACTTTATACTCTTGAAAGAACCAATCCGGGAAATACCGACGTAATGGCTATGACGAAAATTTTCCGCGAGAAATTAGTTAGTAAAAGAATCGCAGAAAAAAAAGATCTTATTTATTCCGATAAATATGACGTTATCGAAACATTCATAGAAAGTTTAAAAAAAATAGACGAAAAAAATACGGAAATCACAAAGCTTGAAAAACTTATCAAGCAAAGAAAAGTTGATAATTTCATGGAACAAAGAAAAGAATTTGTCTACAAAGGAGAAAACTATCTTGGCACCCTAATTAGACTAAAAAAATACGCCGAAGCCATCAAGGTAGCCCAAGAACTTTTAACAATTGATAAAAACGATAAAGAAGTATTATCCCTATTTGAAAAAGCAAAAGATCTCTACTTTAAACAAACTAGAGATCAAACAGTTCTGGCTATCGAAAAAAATTCGACCAACCTAAAAGCTGAATATCAGGCAAGCAAAGAAAACTTCATCAAAATCTAATAACCTAAGATTTCTTAAGGCAGTACCTTTTGCGTCCAACTCTTTCAAATTTTTCACCATTTTTAAGAGCCAAAACAATTGTAATTTTTTTGACTTGTCTTTTTTGCATTACAAGATTGATGATCTCATCTTGATCCAATTCCTGTTTTCCTTTTAAAATATCTTCAATCACTTCAGCAACAGTACCCCTCTCATAACCCCAATCTTGAAGAGCATAAATACCTCTGCCTATCAAAACAAACTGTTCATGTCTAATAAGTTCATTATGAACAGCTTGCAAATTAACAGGTCGATTATCAAAAGAAGAATTAGAAATTTTTTCCGTAATATAAGTAAAATGCAAAGGACGATTTTCTACCTTCAAAATATATAGAATTTTATCTCTTAAAGTTCTTGGATGAATATGCCTCCACTCCATTAAACCAACCAAGTCATTATCAAGAATCGTTAATCTCTTATCAATTGTCGCTAAAGACTTAGTTCGACTTAAATCAAAATCAACTTCCTTCACAATATTTCCCAACCCTGCATGGATCTTACTTAACGCCTCAACATCCCCACGTTTGTTAAGATAATTAATTAAATTATCCGAAACATGCTTCAAAGAATATTCAGGAATATCTTTTTCCTTAACATAGGGATGAAAATTTATAGTATTACCAACACATTCCAAATCTTCATGCAAAGCCAACGCTAACTGTAAACTACCCTTATCAATGTTCTCACCATTAACTAAAGATTTTCCAAGATAACCATGGATTTCATCCTCTCTAATCAACCCTCCATGCTCTCTCATTATGTCCCCAACATAATCATGCAAGTGCCTAAGAGCGGTATTAAAAACATTTCTTTTCATTTTAACTAAAGCATTTTTTTCAATCTGACGAATTCTTTCCCTGGTAACAGAAAACTCCTGACCAATCTCTTCAAGAGTATGCTTACGAGTATTACCCAAACTAAATCTTTTCTGGATAACATTCTTTTCCTTATCAGATAAAAGCAATAATAAATTTTCCACCAAACTATCCAATTCGACTAACGTTTGAGCTGCTAAGGGAGAATTAACAGTTGTCATAAGGAATGAGAGTTATTTTGTTTTTAAAACAACTCGAATTATAAAAACATTTTGCAATCCTGGCAAAGAAAAGGTCTTGTGTGTATTGCTAAAATAGTATGTTGTTTAATAGTTTTTAATCTCCGAAGCGATACCCAATGCAATGGATCGTTTTTATTAGCTCAAATCTAAGATGTTTTTTTAACTTTCGACGAAGACTACTTACATGAACATCAATAGTATTTGTTGGACAAAAAATATTTCTATCCCAAACTTCCTCCAGAAGCCTTGTGCGCGTTAAAACTTTATTGCAATTTCTCATAAAATATTCCAACAAAGAATATTCTTTATTCCTCAAGAATATAACAACTCCTTTTATTCGAGCTTTTCGGGAAACCATATCTAAAGTCACATTTCTATACAGTAAAGTGTTTTCATCCGTTTCCATAAAAAAGCTTTAAATTCATCAACATCATTCCATGGAAAAATCAGTTATCAATAATAAAAACATCCATCTTTAAATTTATGGCTTAAAAAAAGGATAAAATAGCAAAATAAAGTGTTGTTGAAAATAACACAACAGAACGGTAAACTTACATAGCTATTTAACCAATACATCTATGGCAGAATCAGAAAAAAAAGAATACAAAGTAATTCTTCCTGAACAATCAGAATCTGGAGTTTACGCAAATGCAGTTTCGGTCCATTTCAACAATAACGAATGCGTTATCGACATGGCCTACACCCTTCCCAACGCCAAGGAACCAACTCTCAAAGTTGTTAGCAGAATAAACATGACCCACCGTACCGCAGAATCATTCCTAAAAGTTTTATCAAACGCTCTTCTTGATTGGAAAAATAAGCAAAATAAGTAAATACTCGAAAAATGAAAGTAGTAATTCAGAAATCAGGAAAAGCTTCTGTTGAAGTGGCGGGAAAAATTACAGGACAAATTGAAAAAGGTCTCGTAGTCTTATTAGGAATAACCAATGGTGACACCGAGAAAGACGTAGATTTTATCGCTGACAAAATCGCGAACTTAAGACTATTCGACGAAGGAGAAAAATATTTCGAAAAATCCGTCACAGATACCACAAAAGAAATTCTCTTAATTTCTCAATTCACTTTATACGGAGATTGCCGCAAGGGTCGCAGGCCAGATTTTATAAATGCCGCCAAGGCTGAAGTGGCTGAACCTCTATATAATAAATTAATAGAAAAACTAAAATCCCTAGGATTAAACGTTCAAACAGGCGTTTTTAGGGCAATGATGAAAGTCAGCTTGACCAATGAAGGTCCAATCACAATAATCTTGGACAGTAATTTAACAAATTAAAATGGATAATCGATTCGAGAAAGTAGTCGCGTTATGCAAAAGAAGGGGATTTGTATTTCCCGGCTCAGATATTTACGGGGGACTAGCAAATACTTGGGACTACGGCCCATACGGAGCACAATTAAAGCAGAACGTAAAAGGCTATTGGTGGCAAACTTTCGTCACTCGTAGAGATGATATCGTAGGACTAGATTCATCTATTTTAATGAATCCAAAAATTTGGGAAGCATCAGGACACGTGGGGTCTTTTACCGATCCCTTAATGGACTGTAAAAATTGCAAAGAAAGAATCCGCGGAGATAAATTAATTGAAGAACATCTCGGAGTAGAAAAAGCTGTTGGAAAATCCCTAAAAGAAATAGGTGAAATTATTAAAGAAAATAAACTAAAATGCCCAAAATGCGGCAAATCTGACTTCACCGAAGCTAGATCTTTCAACCTAATGTTTAAGACCCACCAAGGAGTAATCGAAGAAACCGCTAATGCGGTATATCTACGCCCTGAAACAGCTCAGGGAATTTTTGTAAATTTCAAGAATGTAGTTCAAAACTGTAGAGTTAGAATACCATTTGGAATAGGTCAAATCGGCAAAGCCTTCCGCAATGAAATTACTCCAGGAAACTTCACTTTTAGAACTCGTGAATTTGAACAAATGGAAATTGAATATTTTATTTCTCCAAAAGATAAAGCCGAAATAAAAACTACTTTTGATAAATGGAAAAAAGACTGTAAAGAATGGTATTTAAGTCTAGGAATAAAAGAAGAAAACCTCCGATTTAGAGAGCACGAAAAAGACGAATTATCACATTATTCCTCAATGACGTTTGATATTGAATATAATTTTCCATTCGGTTGGGGAGAATTGATGGGAATAGCCTACAGAGGAGACTTTGACCTACAACAACATCAGAAATTCTCAGGCAAAGACCTTTCTTATCTTGACCCTATTACTAACGAAAAATATACTCCTCATGTTATTGAACCATCTTTTGGTGCCGACAGAGCTATCTTGGTAATTTTACTAGACGCTTATGATGAAGATGTAGTTGGAGACGGCGAAGACGTAAGAGTAGTAATGCGTTTCAATCCAAAAATTGCCCCAATTAAGGCAGCCATTTTCCCATTAATGAAAAAACCTGAATTAACCGAAATAGCCCATAAAATCAAAACCGATCTCCAACAAAGATTTACCGTTGAATACGACGAATCTGGAGCAATTGGGAAACGCTACAGACGACAAGACGAAATTGGCACCCCTTATTGCATTACGGTAGATTTCGACACTTTAACCGATAAAAAGGTCACATTAAGAGATAGGGACACTACAAATCAAGAACGTGTAAACATAGATGATTTAGAGGCTATTATTGCTAAAAAAGTAAGTTAGATAAGGGGAAACCATTTAAAAACAGCCTAAAACGTCCGAAATAACCAAGAATGGATTACTTCCATCCTTGTTATTTTGGCTATTTTTTGCTAAAATATAGAGATTTAAGAAAATAAATGTTCAACAATTTATTAGAAAAATTTGGAAGTAAAACGTTCTGGATAGAATTTTTTAATAATGCCTGGGTTTTTATTAAGGACCACCCCTTTAAAGCAGGACTAATTTTATTAGCCATATATGTTATCCCAAAATTTCTATTATGGGCTTTGCGCCAAGTTTATCAAGATTGGCAGTCGAGACATTTGATTTACATGAAAATCACTCTCGCGCGCGAGGATTCCCAAAAAGATAAAGAAAAAGTTACCGAAAAAGATTTTAGAGAAAAGATTGCCATTATGGCTCAGTTCTTCCGTAATCTCCATGAAACCAGAGGTCTAAATCTCGCCAATACTCTAAAAGTTCGCCTACTCCAAAACAATATATTTTCATTTGAAATTGTTGCTCATGACAAAATGGTAGATTTTTACGTTATTTCACCAGAGTATTATCAAGGAATCATTGAGAAACAACTCACCTCCTACTATCAAGATGCTGACATTCAGATCGAAGACAAGCCTTACGACCATATGATAAAAGGAGGTAAAGTGAAAGGCTTTTATGCCCATCAACAAAATGCGTATTGGTTCCCTATAAAAACATTTAAACTTATCGAAAATGATCCTTTAAACGATCTAACTAATATTTTCTCAAAGCTAGAAAGTGATGAAATCGCTGTAATTCAAATGGTTATCAGACCAAGAAGTGACAAATGGACTAAAAAAGCTGCGAAATTTGGAGATCAATATTTCAAAGGAAAAGCCGAACAAAATCCTGTTCTTGGATTCAGTATCCCTATCCTCGGGCCTATTTTAAATGTATTTAAAGGGATATTTCTCGGATTCGATAAAATGCAAATCGATAAAGGAAGTGAAGGTGGTGGATATGTACGTATGCTCCAAGCCAAAGAAGAAACCGCTAAGCATATTGGTGAAAAGGCCGGACAATCAGGGTTTGATACAGTAATTAGACTTCTCGCCGTTTCCCCGACAGAAAGAAGAGCTGAAGACCTCAGCAATAGCATGATCGTATCGTTCAATCTATTTAAAGATACTTTTACCAACTGGTTTGAATGCAGTAGATTATTTTTTATAGACTTTATCAATGATTGGTTATTCTTAAGAAATTTCAGAAGAAGAATGTTAGACACAAGACTATTTGTAATTGGAGAAAAACAATCACTCCTAGTTGAAGAAGAATTAGCCAGTATTTTTCACTTTCCATGCAGTATCTACAATAAAACTCCCGTTATTCGCTGGATGGATTATAAAGTCCTACCAGCTCCAATTGACACTCCTACAGAAGGAATTCTTTTGGGTCACAACGTCTACAGAGGAAAGAAAAAAGAAGTTCATTTCCAAAGACAAGACAGATCAAGACACCATTACATCATCGGAAAATCTGGTTCAGGTAAATCCGCACTTTTGTCCTATATGATCAGACAAGACATTGCAAACGGCGAAGGAGTAGCAGTTATTGATCCTCATGGAGACTTAATTGAGGATGTATTAAATTACGTCCCAAAAGAAAGAGCAAAAGACGTTATCGTATTCGACCCTTCTAGCACCGATCGCCCAATGGGCCTAAATATTTTGGAAGCATCAGTCCCTGCGGAAATGGACATGGTGTCATCTCAAGCCACTGAAATCTTTATTAAACTATTCGGTGACGAAATATTTGGACCACGTATCCAGCATTACTTTAGAAATGCCTGTTTGACGCTAGCCGAAGACCAAGAAGAAGGCGCGACTCTCATTGATGTCCCTCGTATGTTTACAGATGATGCATTCATGAAATATAAAGTTAAAAAAGTAAAAAATCCCGTTGTAAAATCCTTCTGGCAGAACGAATATGCCAACACAGGTGAAAGAGAACGTCAGGAAATGATCCCTTACTTTAGCGCGAAGTTTGGTCCATTTATCACGAACTCAATCATGAGAAATACCATCGGACAAACTAAATCCGCCTTCAATTTTAGACATGTCATGGATGAAGGAAAAATTTTACTAGTAAATCTTTCCAAAGGTAAAATCGGAGATTTAAACACTCAGTTACTGGGCCTGATTATAGTCGCAAAACTCCAAATGGCGGCCATGAGCAGAGCAGACATGGATGAAGCTAGTAGAAAAGATTTCTTCTTGTACGTGGATGAGTTCCAAAATTTCGCCACAGATAGTTTCTGCTCAATCCTTTCCGAAGCCAGAAAATATCGTCTAAATTTAATCATGGCTCACCAATACATTAGTCAGTTAGTAGTTAGTAAATTCGGCAGCACTTCTACCCAAATTAGAGATGCTGTATTTGGTAACGTTGGAACACTCTGCTCATTTAAAGTCGGTGCTGATGACGCAGAATATCTAACGAAAGAGTATGCGCCACTTCTTAGTGAACAAGATATTATTGGCATCTCAAACTACAAAATGTACATGAAGTTAAACATCAACAACACTACCTCTAGACCATTTTCTCTAAATACAATTTGGGATCCTACCGGCAAAAATCCAAAAATAGCAAAGATTATTAAGGAATACTCCAGTTTAAAATATGGAAGAAAAAAAGATTTCGTAGAACAAGAAATCTCCGCTCGTTTAGGAATAGATTTTACAGCGCCACCAATAGACACAAATCTACTTCCCCAACAACCAAACAAGGATAACCCAGGAGGTAATCCTATGGCCGGAATGATGGGAGGAGCTCCT
>Ga0172381_10007651_pt1 | contig 10656 bp, 24 predicted proteins | sample Leawel6488metaG_FD_119754 | JGI IMG/M metagenome (GOLD analysis project Ga0172381, IMG submission 119754) | Leachate microbial communities from a municipal landfill in Southern Ontario, Canada - Leachate well 64-88 metaG | ecosystem: Engineered > Solid waste > Landfill > Unclassified | place... | reverse complement strand
TATAAGGCATTATTTCAAAATTGCACCAATAGTATCTTACTCTATTCTGTGCCGAAAAATATCTCGAATTTATTTCCACATAATTTACGCCTAAATACTCAGTAATCACATTGCACCATTCATCTTTCATTTTTACATTTTCCAACATAAATTTTATATTCGGGTTAAATGTTTTAATGTGGTTAAGTATATCAGAAAAAACAAAAAATAGTTTACTTCGTGGGTCATCAAAATTTAATCCTTTCCCGCTTGAAGAAATCCTTGGCAGGGTGAACCACCAATCAGTAAATCTATTTTACCCCAATCAATATTCCATTCCCTCCATTTTTCTACTGTCCCCAATCTATTTATATTGGGGTAATTCTTTTTACTAATTGATATTGCTTGTTCATCAATTTCAGATGAATAGTAGTTATCAATTTCTATACCTGCCCTTTCTAAAGCTATCATCCCACAGCTAATTCCATCGAAAAGAGATAAAACGGAAGAAAAACGGGGCATAACACCGTGTATAGGTAATGTGGGGTTTTGTGGTAATTCAATCATTGCATCTCGTATTTAAGTTTTTACTATTTTGATAGAGTAGCGCTTCGTAATCCCACACTACCCATACACGAACCGTTTACATTAAGTTTTCCGGTATACTCAGGTTGTTTTGTGCCTTCTTGTCTTTTTTCGTTTTTGAAAATTACAATGTCGTTTTCTTTTAAGTCCATTTTTTATTGTTTTAAGTTTATAAATCAATTTGACTTTGTTCGCCGGGCAAAGGAATATCATAATTAAATACCGCCTTTACATATTCCCGGCAAAACATATGGTATTCTTCTTGTTGTACGGTTGTATTTTCGGATGTTGTTTTAATATCATACAATGCCTTTAATTCTTTGTGCGCTTGTTCTGCTTGCTCTCTTTTACTTAATGGGATATAAATTATTTCACCGGTTTCTTTATTGACAAATTCAACGCCTAATTCGCGCCCTTGCGATAACTTATAAGCTTCCAAATAACAATTTATAATTACTCCGAAATAATACCCATTTTGACCCCTTGAGGTTGTTCCATCTTCGTGAATTAAGAATGATGAACGCTTCTTATAAATCTTTTCATAACTTACTTTAAAGCGCTCACCTTCTTTGAAAGTTGCAAACACGGAAGTTTTAAAAGCTTCCAGTTTTGTATAATGGATTTTACCTTTTACTAATTGACCGTATGTTTCAACTTTTTTCATAATCGTATTTATTGTAAGATTCGATCAATTTTTTTACTTCAATTATCAATAAATCCAATTCATTTTCGATTTGGTTAAATGTTTCTTTGTCTGGAAGCACCCTAATAATAAAAGGTTTTAAGCCTGGGTAATAACTAATAAAATCACAATAATTAAGACCAGTTACATAAAGCTGAAACATTACTTGCCATTTGTATTCAGATGGCAATTTGCCACTTGAAATATAGTGCATATGAGTTGATTTCTTTGGACATTTAATTTCAATCATTCCGCTGTCTGATGTTAATCCGTCGGGGGATATTCCTACCCATTCAGAATACTCATTATCTTCATCCGGCGTAATAAATCCAACTTGTTCAATTTTACAATCAAATAACAATTCATATGTTTTACGCGCTTCTGGTTCTAAGTCGATACCTCTTTGCATCCATTCATTTGTATAGCCTTCTTCATCTTCTCCCGAATTAGTTATTATTTCGGATGCTATATCTGCAATTAGATTTTTATAAGTGGCCGTTGTTTTTGCTGCCATCATATCTTTACAACCCGTTCCAGTAACTCGGCCAAGTCTGGCAGTAAACCAAGCCTCTGATTTTTGTTCACAAATTATCTTTATCATTGGTCAAGAGTTTTGTCTAATTTAACCATACAATTGAATATTTTTTCACTTGCGGCCTCCCAATCTTTTAACTCTATTTTACCCGCAATTATCATATCTTTTACATAAGAAACGGCAAACCCGCTATATTTGCTTTGTTCTTTTTTAACGGCCTTTGCGTAGTTGTTTTGTCCCGTAAATGCTGGCTTTGATGGTTTAATTGTGATATAAGGAACGTTATTTTTATTTAACTTAGTTTCTTCTACAAATTCAGCTTCTTTGCCTTCGACAAAATTTGTTTGATCTTTTGTTTTACTTGAATAGTAAGCTTTTGAATCGTTGTATGTTACTTCAAATGAATGTAACAATCCAAATTTAGTTTCGTATTCTTTGAGATATTTTACCGTTTTTATAACTGCTTTCATTGTTAATTTATTTTAGTTTTTAATAATTCTGAATTTAATACCAATTCATAGTCATATAATGAATTGACAGTATAATTAGTTCTGCAAAGTTCAATATCCAATATTTGAACGTGAGTAAGCTTAGAAGTATAACCGTTTTTGGCGTTGTATTCGGCCATAATTTCGGCCATTTTGTGAGCACCTACACCTAATTTCATTCTTAAAGACCTGAGATAATTGCCCTTTTCTTTTTTTTCTTTTCTGCTTAAGTCGTATTTTTTCATACTGTAATTTTTAAAGTTATTTATTTAAAATAATTTCGCTATTTCTGATTTTATTCCTTCGTGTAAAATCAACAACTCTTCTGCTTTGCATTTATGAAAATCAATATCAGATTTAATAGCATTTGCGATTTGATTTATTTCTTCTTTATAATAATTAGAAAAAAACAACTTACCTTCATTTGTCATTATTTCAAAAAGATAAAATGGATTAACGTAATTGTTGTACGGATTTGATAATTTTGCACCATATTGAATACTGTCTAAATATTCAATACCGTTTACAATGCCTCCGCTTATTTCTAATTTAATTTCATTATTAAACAGTTTTGTCCATCCATTACGATCTCCCAAATGTTCTGTACTTCTTTCGTAAGGCACAATCAAAAATGACAAAAATTCAGACATTTTGATAGGGTTTTTGTTCCAGTTAATTTTAATTTTATCTGATTTTAATTTTTCGTAAAATTCTTTTTTGTAATTCATAATATTTAGATTTAATTTTTATGTAAAGATAGTATATTTTTTTATATTACTTACAGGTATTTTTACCTGTTTTTAATTTATTTTTGTTAATTGATTTTAATTTATGCAATAGGTGGCGGTGGTAATGGCATCCAGTGTGTAGGTTTTGCATCACTAAACAAGGAATATCCTTTGGCGGTACAAATACACAATTTACCTTCAATTTCTTGCACATCAATAACCTCCATATATCCATCTTTCATATCTACTGCCAAAACAGATATATTTAGTTTTGGTATTTGTTTATTAAAATTTATCCATTCCATATTAAAATCCGATTTCTATAAATTTATCACCTTCTTTATAGCTAATTAATTGCGGCCTAATCTCTTTGGCCGTTGGTAGTTCTTCGATGTTTTCTATTTTAATAAATGCAGCCGGAAATTCCAAATACTCTGTTTTTTCGCTGTCATTTATCCCAGGTGAATAGATGGTTAGATTGATGCGTTCTACCTTTAAATTGATAGTATAAGCGTTGTTCTTGTTTTCAATGGATAAATACCATTCAATTCTGGCCTCGCAATCATAGACCCTGCTTTTTGTTTCGTAATCAATTACGGTTGTTCCGTTAATTGAGTGGCTGTTAAAATTTGTTATCATATTAATTTAATTTAAGTGAATAGGTTAATAAAACGTTGTTTAGATGGTTAAGACCGATATTTTTAAGGTCTTGCTTACAATCTTCTATTAATTTTAATTGAGATTCGCATACCTCTCTTAATCGCTTAATATCGTCGTTTAACTTTTGGTTATATTTTTCTAGTTCTGATCTGTTTATTTCGTTTAGATTTTTCATTGTATTTAAATTTTAAATTGTTTATAAATCATTTGCATCGTAATATAAACCATATTTTCGGCAAATATCATCTATTTCAGGTATCGCCCTAAAAACGCAAAACCCATCGAACGTATTTATTTGTTTATAATAGATTTCGCCCTTTTTTATTAAGTAGTTATTTTCCTTTGCTTTTTTTAGCACAGAAATTTCAGAGTCGCTTAAATTAAAATCTTTAACTATCTGATCAATACTGCCATAGTCTAACATAATCTTACAGGCATCACAAACATAATCTTTTCTCGATCTTTTAATTTTTTCTTCTCTTAATATGGTTATCATTTTGCAGCCCTTTCGCCTTTAAGAAATACAATGCCAACCATCAAATAAATGAAGTCTGGTATCGTTTCTCTATGTTTTAACTGGCTTGTCATTACTGACAGCTTTTGAGTACTGATAAGCATCTTTTTAGTTGCTTCTCTTGCTCTAATTATCGATTTTTCTAATTCTGTTTTCATCTCTTTTTTTATTTAGTTTGTTAAGTAAATTTTCATAAAATAGCATCAATTTTATTACTTTAAACCAGTAGTCATTGTGCCTTTGCCAAAGTTCTAATATTTCTTGATCTGGGTTCATTTTGCGATTGTTTTAAGTTAACAAGCAGCCATTTAAATATCTATTGTCTGCACTATAACGCGCTTCAAATATTATACCATCTTTTGATGATTGAAATGCCGTATAGTTTTCAAAAAAATCAAATTTTTTACAACCCAATAATTTTAGTTCTTTTATGAAGTTTTCTTTATTATAAAATTTTGAACACATATTTTTTGTGTTAAAAATTGTATATTTTTCACAGTTATTTTTGCAGTTTTTATTACATGTACAAAAATCGTTTTCATAAAATTCATTTAATTTTATACATTTATATAGATTTATAAAAGACGATTCAAAACTTCCATTTTCGGAAAATATGTCATAAAATACATTGTCCGGCATTTGTCCATATTCCGGGATACTATGATCTGATACCCTTAATTTAAATTGCTCGTAAGTTGAGCCTATTTTAAAAATAGAAATATAAGTAGAATTAGATCTTGGAGATTGGTCAAAGCTACACTTTTCGTTTATTTCATATCCAAATTTATTCAAAATAGGAATAAGAATAAAACTTGATTTTATCACATTGAAAAAATATTCTTTTGCTTTCATTGTTGTTTGTTTTTGCGAGTTGTTTTAAGTTAAATAGGGCTTGTCGTACCCTTGAGGCTGAATGCACGCTGCGAAAACTCGCAGAAATCGCAGAGGTTATAATGCTTTTATATTTGTTGCATTACCTAAAAAAGAACGATCTATATTATATGTGTATTCTTTTATTTTGGCACAATATTGTGGATATATTTTATTAAAATATGATAATGACAATTCTGCATCTTTATGCGTTTCAAACTCATCTGCATATTTAATATTTTCGGTAAAATCTACAACTATGCAGCTTTTTGACATACCAAATAAATATTGATTATCGTTTGTAATTATAACAATTACTTTTCTGGTTACGTTTGTTTTCATTTTTGCGAGTTTTAAGTTTAAATAATATGTGAACTAATATGAATCAAAGATAATATAAATATTTATACTATGCAAGTTTTTTTATGTGATATTTATCACATTTTTATGAAATAATTGATACTGTAGCAAAGAAATTTTAAAACAGGTAGTTTTACCTATAATCACATAACAGTCATATAAGATAATATATAGTATTGTAAGGTTGTGATTTACTTTTATTGCAAAATTTTGAATTTAATCACATAAAAAACCCCACTTCGTAAGCGGGGAACGTATCTTAAGGCAATACGAATGAAGCGAACTTGTCGCCTGCCACGTTCTTTTCCATTTTGGAAAAGAACCCCCAAAAAAGCGGGGGTCTAAACAAACTAAAATCTAAATCCATGAAAAAATCCAAACCAAAGATACAAAATAAAAATTAAAAAACAAATTTATTTTAATAAAAAAGGCTCCCATTTCTGAAAGCCTTTTAAACGGCAATTTTTGTCTACAAAGAAACTTGCCAAAACTTATTATTTAATTTTACATTTGATTGAAAATTGGTTAATACTCACGAAATTTGTCCAACCGGGTTATCTATTGTTGATTCGGGTTCAACAATCAAAACCTTATATATTCCTTTATTTCTGCGCCGTTTTTTAATGCTAAATAATATTCATCCAAATCTATGTCATAATGCCTTCTATCTTCTCTTTCGTCGAACCATTGTTTATTCTTTATTCCACAATATTTTTCAACAAACAAATGCAATTCATCTTCATTGTTATCCGAAAATATATGAGCTATAAATTTAGATTTACATTTATTAAAATCAGTATTTGTTCTTAATTTGTCAACAAAAATGCTCATTATTTATATAATTAATTTAAATCAACAAAATTTTATTTATCACATTTAAAGTCCGTAATAAGTTCAATTTCGGCATGGTCAGCAAGCCTGTGCAAATCCTCAGGTGTTATGTCTTTTCCTGTATCATAACATTTTACACCTAACAATAACGATACGCTTCTCACAAATTCGCTGCAATAGTCTTTATTATTCTTTTTATATGGCCTTTCTTTTATACCAAGCCATTTAAACCACCTTGCAGCGTTTCTATTCCATAAGATACGTGGCAAAGCAAAGAAATCATACTTAATACCTCTTATACTTCTATCCATTGCTTTAATTATGGCCTCCTGAATTTCTGCATCTGTTTTATTTTTAAACCTTAAAATGTCAAAATCTTTGTAATAGTTAAGTTCGGAACCAAAATAATGAGGATTAACACCATCAGCATTGGCGTCAAGTATTTCTATACGTGGTAAAATATGAGTGTTTATAGATGCGTGATTATGATAAGCACCTTCATATTTATTTGTATCTTCATTTTTAGCTCTGTCACTTACTTGAATGATCTTACTTATCAAAGCGTGTCCGTGCCATAAACCTATATCGCCTTTTTTGGCAATGAGTTTATATTTTTCGTATTTTTCTTCTTTAGTCATTTGTATATGTTCATTTGTGAAACACCTATATTACTTAACCATTGAGAAACATCAAAGCACGGGCAAAGTTTACTCGATACTTGGTTATGGCCTAATACGATTATCTTTGGATATTTTATAATAGTATCTTTGACATATTTTGTCAATGCTTTCATCTGTGCCTGGGTCCTGGTATCCATTCCATCGCCTCCTCCTACATAAACAACGTGTCTGCTTTTACTATTCATTCCAGCAACACCATTAGTTATTTCGCGCGGGTCTACCCATTCATCATCATCATATGGGACCAAGTTTTCGAAGGTCCCGTTAATATGGATCATATCAGAATAACCTACCCGGGACCATCCCCGGCCACCTTCCGAAACTGGCGACAAGTGCCATTGTCTTATATCGTCAGAAGTTATATTGCGTCCGGCTGGTGTGTCGGTGCAATGAATTACTAAATATTCAAGTTTTTTCATAAGGTTGTTTTTATATTATAATTAACTGGAATAATATAATGTATATTATCCGGATTAAATTTCCAATCATATAGATTTTCTTTAATATAAATGGTATCCGTTTTTATTGGTGTGTAATATGTTTTATTAATAGTTATGCAACCATTAATAAACAGCCCCAAAAGCAATATAAAAATTATATTTTTCATTTTCCCCTCCGTGGTTTGGTTTGTTTTCTTGGTGTTATTCCACCGTTCTTGTATTTCCTTATCCATCCTATGATAGTAAGTATAGCAACTGCACAACCCAATATCAAAGAGGCGGCTTGTAAGTATTGTAAGAACTCAGCAAAAGAACATAGATTTAATATCCATCCAAAAGTAAAGGCACCTATTGATGTGCTGCCATTAGTTAAAGGTCGGTCAACTATTGATAAATAAACAGCATATGGACTCATTTTATAACTCCTTTTGTTCGGTTGATAATGGTTTTCCATTACTATTTGTAAATACATTTTTAACCAGGTAAGAAACAAATGCTAAAGCTGCGATCTTACCAATTAAAACATAATCTAAATTGAATACTCCGCTTTCAAAACAGGAATATACAAATGTTAATACGGCCGTAATTGCTGCCGTAACAGCTCCCTTAATGAAATCTAATTTATTAAGGTTTAAAAATTTACTTAATTTCATAATTATTTTGACTTTAAAATTAACTCATTTTCTCCTATTAATATTAATGCATCCTCTCGTAGTATTGCTTTTAAAAGGCTTTGCGTATATACAAACCTACAAGTATTAGGTAGTTGCACAACTTCAATTCTACTGCCTTTTATTTGCCCTGTAAAATCCATTACGAATGTTTTTTTATTTACTTTATATTCACAAATTCCCCGGTAGGTAAAAGTGCTATCCCCCTGCAAACTATAAGCAATTGAGTTTACAAAGAACTTATACCGTGTTCCTGATATGGTAGTATCAAAAGGCGTGAATACCTGAGCTTTTAAAACAAAGCTCATAAAAATAATTGATAAAATTAAAATTAGTTTTTTCATTTGGTTTGTATTTAGTTTAAAATTAAAATTTTCTCAATGCCCTTACACGCCAAGAGCCTGTCTTTGTAGTAGAAGAAATTGTATTAAGATGGATGCCCATTATATATGCATTGGTAGCTGACGCCTCTGTAGATGTCCAGTAATTGTAGTTTCCAAGTCCATTGGCTCCTAATATTTGAAATATTATATCCATATTATTTGTAATTCGTCTCATTTCTGCCAAAGAAGGTAGATACCAATCGGTATATCCACCCGTAGCAAGAGTATCGCACATATAATTAGCTTTAGACAAATCAGGATAGTCTCCCGTAGTGTTTGTAGTTGTGTTAGCTGCACCATCCGCCAATGAAGTTCCTCCTGTTGAATTAGCAGTATTTGAGCTCCATGTTGTGCCTGCTGATAAGTCTGTAAGCGTCATTATAAGCCCATGTTCTACTCCAGAATCTTTCCAGATACTTATAACAATGCCGCCACCGTATAATTCTCCTACGTAATGGGTGAAATAATTACCTTGCGATTTCATAAAGATTTTGATCGAATCAGATTTTGCTACATATTTAGCAGCCACGGATGATTTGGTTGCTAAGCCATTCGTAGGAACTGTATCGTTCTTTACAAATACCGTGTCATTATTAACTAATAGAGAATTTTTTACATATACAGTCGAATTTAACCATAAATGCTGAAATTGTGAAGATATATCTTGAATACCCCATATAATAACATTTGATGTATCTGGCAGGAAAGTAAAATTAATAGAACTTATACCCAAGCGATTTGATTCCGTAGTTATTCCTGTTCCTGACTTATAGCCAATAAACAAATTATTGCTTCCTGTGGTGCTTGTTAGTCCAGATTTTCCTCCAATAAAGGTATTGTATAATCCAGTACTATTAGTATATCCAGATTCGTGTCCCATAAAGACATTCATTTCGCCTGTAGTATTATTGTATCCAGAGTTGTAACCATAAAATTGATTTCCCGAACCTTCAGTATTATTGTATCCTGAATACCAACCAATAAAATTATTGTCACTGCCTGTAGTATTGCTGTAACCAGAGTTATAACCTATATACGTGCTGTATAAACTATCAAACATTGCCACTTGAGTGCTGTCATTATTACTATATATTCTATTAATCATTACCTTTTTTGAGTTTTTAGGTATAATATAACCAGAACCGGGAGCCACAAGTTCCCATGTTAAATCTCGCAAAGTAGCATATTTGCCTGCTACAAAGATTTTGGAAGCATAAACCGTTGCAGTATCTGCTGATGTTGATGATATTATGCTATCCATTGGCAGCATATAAAGCAACCCGGTAACAGTATCTTTTGTAATAAAATAATGGCTTGTATTGCCTTTTAAGTTATTAGTAAATTTTAAACTGTCAATAAATTTATATTTACCGGCAACCTTCCATGGTGTCTGTGCTCCAAGTGAAGCAAAAAATAAAACAGAAATAATTAATAATACTATCTTTTTCATATTTATAAAATTTGTGTTAATGTATAATATAATTGTCCTGCTAAATCAGAATCTACAATAAACTGATTAGCCGTATAAGTAGCTGGATCGGCTGTTACAAAACTTACTTCATTTGTTCCGTATACTATTCCAGCAAAGACATATTCACTACCCGGCATTGCTGTTGTTAGTGTTACGGTTGTTTTCCCATTTATTACGGTTGCCTTTCCCGCAATAATAGCCGGTATTCCTAAATCAGTTTTAACTTGCGCTGCCGTTCTGACTGTTACTTCTCCCGTAGTTGCACTTGCTTTTAAAAATAAGTTTCCAGTTAATCCAATGGCATCGGTTATTTTTAATGTCTTAAACGTTGGGGAATCGGTAGTTTGTAGGTCTTGATTTAATTTGCTTGTTCCTTGTTCTGTATAGTCTTCTAATAAAAAAGCTATAACCTTATTCCAGTCAGTATTAAGAAGGCTGTCACCAACTGCCTTATTTGCTATAAGATTGAAATTCGTTTTATCTGTTTCTGCCATAATATTTAACTTGGAGGTTCATAAATAAAATTACCTATATAATCACCGGTAACGTGTAAAGTATTCATAATTGATGGGTCTATAGAGTAAGTTTGTGCAAACGTTGCATTCGCCTCTCCGACAACGGACCTACTCATATTTATTTCTGTCCCATTATTTAATTTAAAATATACCGTCATATATGTTGTTGTTAAACAAGTGTTTTTTAATGTTAGCGTAAATGTTCTATTTTCTAATGCTGCCATATTAACTCCATACTCCACTTATAAATGAAACACAATCATT
>Ga0172381_10007649_pt1 | contig 10659 bp, 17 predicted proteins | sample Leawel6488metaG_FD_119754 | JGI IMG/M metagenome (GOLD analysis project Ga0172381, IMG submission 119754) | Leachate microbial communities from a municipal landfill in Southern Ontario, Canada - Leachate well 64-88 metaG | ecosystem: Engineered > Solid waste > Landfill > Unclassified | place... | reverse complement strand
TAGAGCCGCATTCCCGAAGTGGAATAATTTGCGGATTGGATAACTTAGCAGGAGGTCTCACATGCATGCGTTGGACCCGCGGCCCCGTGAAGCTAACGGACGGCTGAAAAAAACAAGGTTTTTCAAGTTTACACGCTGGACGCCAAAGTTGGCATATGCTGTTGGTGCTTATTTAGGGGATGGTTCGTATGATCGCTGGAACCAGTCGTATTCCCAAATGAGCATAGATAAAGAATTCTTAGATGAGATAAGATTGATTTTACAGGAAGTACTAGGGTCATTACCTGAAGTTAAAAAAATAATTGATCCGAAGAAATATAAAAAACCAATCTATCATTTTGGATTCTGTTGCAAAGATTTCTGTGAATGGTTAGTATCTATTACAGAAAATAAACAGCATATTCCAAAAGACATACCGCGAATACCTGGTTTGATCTCTAAATCTCTTTGTGAAGGATTTTTAGACGCTGAAGGCTGGGTTTCTAAATCGTCTGAATCATACAATAAAAAGGGAACGTTTTCTTTTAAGTGTGGGTTCAGTTGTACAGATGTTGATGTTGTTGAAGCAATTGCGGAATTGTTAAGCGTAAATGGGGTTACGTGTCATAAATGGGCGTCTAAGCCTACTAAAAATCGTATCGAATATACTTATTGTATAAACATTCGGTCTTTTGTTAGGTCAGGTATGCGCTTTCATATAATGCGTAAACATAATAAAATGCAAGAATACCTTGCCACGGTTTCAACTAGCAAATGGAAAGAGATTTCTTCAACGACTGAACGCTTGGGATCCTAATAGGATCGTGTCACAGTCTGATCTGCATAGAAATATGCAGCTAACATAAATGGCGTTTGACAGAGCGAAAGAAAGAGTCGCCATTGCTATGGCGATTGGTGAAGATGATGAAGTCTTCAAAGTACTTGCTACAGCTGCTGCGATTTCACCGAATACTGGTGCAGATGTAATTACCAGCGGTCATCCAGTAGTGAAAGCAGCGTTTGCTGATCTGTACGCGGTTATAGCTGGAAGACAGCTTGTACCAAGTTCATATGTTATGTCGGCTAAACGGTACTCAGATATACAGAAGTGGAATTCAACTGATCTGGATCAGGTCAGTTTGAATGTCTTGCTCGAAACAGGTCAGTTCGGAGTTCTTTTTGGAACCCGTCTGATAGTTTCGACCAGGCTTGCTTCATCGGTTATTTATTGCACGACTACACCGGACAAACTCGGTCGTATTCCTGAAAGAAAAGCCGTAGAAGTGAAAATATTTGACAATGTGCGCGACCTCCAGTACGACATTGTTGGTTTTGAACAGATTGGCGTTGGTGTTCACAACGTCGCAGGTATAGCAAGATGTGATGTTGCCTAATCTTAACTGATTAGTTATCAGATGCAGAAGAGGGAAAGTATCCCTCTTCTGCATGCTGGTATATTTCATGAAAATGGAGTGGATAAATGACTAAGAAATTTGAAGAATTTGTTACAGTTAATAAAAAGGATCTTGATAAGACGCATCAAGCCAGGCTTACATCAAAGCCGCCGTTGATTGAAGACTTGTCAAAGCCGTATACGACTCTTAACAAAATACCGTTTTTGTTAAGAGATTACAGGTCGTCAGCAATGACATCTTTTAAGGAAAAGTTCCTGGAACAGTTGAATATAGCACAAGCTGAAGAAAAAAAAGCATGTGCAAAATGCGGTATGCACCCTATAATGGTCGGAGATGTGTATAAAAATGTTACTGCACTGATTGACAGGTGCCGTAACTTTTATGAACTAGAAGCTCTAGCAAGATTCATTTTTGATGACAATGAGATACCTACCTATGACGGTGTTAAGCGTAGATCAGAAGTTTTAAAGAATGCTTGCGATTTTGACTTTAAAAATTAAAAAGGTAGGTAAAAACTCATGGCAACAGGAAAAGTTAAGTGGTTCAACGATGCAAAAGGTTTTGGTTTCATCACCAATGACGACGGAAGTGGAGATGTATTTGTTCACTATTCCGCAGTATTATCAGAAGGATTTAAAAGTTTGGCAGAAGGAGACAAAGTAGAGTTCAGTATTGAAGCGTCAGAAAAGGGACCTAAAGCTGGTTCCGTAAAGAAAATCTAGATAAAAGGAGAAAGAACATGGATAAAAGATATTTTAGAAACACGACTAATACTACAGTTGCGCTGTATGATATCAATACTAATGTTGATCCAGGATGCATAATATCAGTAATTACTTCACAGGTTGAAAAGTCTGCTAATCTTGCATATTTTTTGGCTAAAGGAATCATGGAAGAAGTTGATAAAAAAGCTACTGCTGTACGTTTTAAATCTTCAGGAACCCCAGATGTTGTTCTTCCTGCTGGTGTAGTTCCTGAAAAAAGAATAGTAGCTTCAGTTGTCACTCTTGGAACAGAAGAAGGCGCAGTTATTCAAGGTGGTAAACTTCCCGGAGAAGGTACGTTAAAACCTTTAAAAGACGTTATAAATGATGGTATTAAAACTTTACAAGACAACATGAATAAAGCGGCGCCGGTTGTAGCACCTGCGTCTGCTGAACCAAACGAACCAACGGATACAAAGATCCCTGAAAGCTTAAAAACATGGTTCACTTATTCTTTAAATATAAAGAAATCACAAATAATACGCTATACTGATATGAATTTTTTAATGTACATAGCAAAGCATGATAAAGATGCAAAAGTGCAGAAGTTGATCTCTCAGAGACTTAAAGAGCTTTCAGGTGTTGATGAAGAAGCAGCTGATGCGAAGTTAAAAAAATTAAAAGGAAATGAAGAAGAAAAGGAGAAATAATTATGTCATCTATCAATTTGCGTGTGTATCGGCGTTCACTAGAGAATATTGCACTATTATGGAACAACTCTGCGTTAACTTCTGAACAAGCCAGAGCTATAAGAATATACTGTGACATAAATGGTACCAGTAAACTTCTTAAGTTTGTTACAGATCATAAAAATACAGAAGTAGACAGCAAGATTGATAATGCTACTGTTACACTTATCAATCACGCTATGAATGGCCTGAGCCCATATGCAGGGTATAGTTTAATGGTTGAGTTCGGAAAAAATGACAAAAAAATAACACAACCTATCTATGTTTATCCATTTGGTGTTCTTCCAACATTAGAAAAGGATGATAAAAAAATAAATAGGCATATGTATGGGTGGAACTATCAGGAAATGAAGTGGGCAAAAGTTCCTGTTGTTAAATGCCAAGATGGCTCATATGCTGTTGCTGTAAAAATAGTAAAGGAGTAGGTCATGTGGTTAAAGTTAAATGCTTCTGATAAAGAGCTCTTAAAAAAAGCCGGAATTCCTAAACAATGGGAAAAAACTGTCAAGAAACTTAAGAAAGATCCGAATATAGACAATCCATTTGCTTTAGTAAATTGGATGGCCGCACAAGATTTTGTTCCTGGCGGCAAGAAGAAAAAATAGAGGTACACATGCGTTGGCTTAGACTTGCACTTGAAGCAGTTCTATACAATGAAGGAGATGTATTTATAACGTCTTCCGGAATAGAATTTGAAGTTATTTATGCTAATGACAGAGAGATCATGCTAAAACCTGCCGGTTTCTTAGGATCAACGATTACAGTACCTATTAATGCTGTTAAGGACTTTAAATATGTGGCTAAAGAAGAGCGCAAATAGCTGGAAGAATGTAAGCGTGGATTTCGATGATACCATAGTCGAAAAAGCAGAGTTTCCTGCTATAGGTGCTGAAAAACCTGGAGCACGAGAAGCTATTGAACGTCTTCGTCAAGCTGGTTGGAAAATTATTATTTTTAGTGTTCGGGGTAATACACCTGAAAACTTAGAGATAATGAAGGAATGGCTTGATGATAATTCTTTTCCGTATGATGAGATATCTGCTGGTGAAAAACCAAAAGCGCTATTTTATGTAGATGACCGCGCCGTTGAATTTAAAAATAATTGGGATGAGGTAGTTTCCCATATACTTGGAGAAAAAAATGTCTAAGTGGCTTATATCAGCATATTCATACACAGAGGGTAAAGCTGATGTTAGATGGTTTATTGAGAAAGATGATATTGATGATGATAAAAGAGTAAAAGAAATCTTATCTGATAAAACATTAACTAAAGCCGAAAAAGAAAAACAGATAACAGAAAGAGTTGAACAAATGCTAGAAGAACAGGGATATGCCGATGCAGAAATACAGAATGCTGCACAGAGCAGTAAGCCGCATTTAGATCACGATGAAATAGGTGCTGTTTTACTTGCTGCTATACAGCGAGATAAAGAAGAGTTAACTAATCAGCTTTATGATTATTTAATAACTCTTGGAACAAATGAAGATGTAATATCCAGAGTTACGATGGAGATGCTTGATACAGATAAAGATTGGGAACAAATACTGAAGAGTAATAAGATAGTGACTGATCCAACTATAACGGATATATTAAATCGCTATAGTAATATCACCAAATAGGAGGAAGTAAAAATGAAGCTTTACAATGCAGGAACTACAACATTGGTTGTTTCAGACATTACCGTTGATGGGTATCCACTTGAGTGGTTGCCCGCTCAAACGCTAACGCTGTATGATGAAGATGTTGAAAGATCGGCCCGGATTAAGGCATTGGTTACAGCTGGAACACTAACTGTAACAGGAGAAGCAGAACCTAATGAAGGCCTTGAAATGCCTGAAAAAGATGATACAACAGAAACAGCAACATTTCAGTATAATGTTGCAGTGTCACATGCCGCGGAAGGTTTGACACACCCTAGTATCAGTGCTGGAACATATGGTGCGTCAAATGCATTAATTGATACAGCATTAATTGATAATATTTTTGCGTCAGTTAACGTAAGAACAGCAACAAATAAAACAACTGCAGATACATCTTGTATGGCAGTGTATGTTGGAAACGGGAATACAGCAGATACAATACATAATAAGATGCAGGGTATACTTTCTTCAATGAACATCGGTTTTGATGTTTTTGATGCGTATGCCGGGCAGTTCCATATCGCGATTTCAGATACAATGGCAACACATGATGGTAATGCAAATCTTGTAGGTTTGTCTGCTAAGGCTAATATTGCAGATGGAAAAGTTGCTACAGGAAATGTTAGTGCGTTGTCCTGCGTACTTGATACGGGTACAGGAACAGCAATAACAGGAACATATGACGTTATAAGAATTGAAAATAACGCTACTGGTTGTAACAGTGCCATAAATTTTGGTGCTACAACGAATATGGCCTATTTGTTTAACATGTCAACTGGGGGTTGTGTTGCTGCATCCACAACTACTACTACTTCGGCTGATGGTTATTCAATAAAAGTAAATATAAACGGAGAAGATTGCTACATAAGATGTGCTAAAACAGCGTAAGCATTACTTAGTAATGTTAATAGTACTGCAGCTGGTCATAAGCTGGCTGCAGTACTAAATACTCTAGGAATAAAAATGAACCTAAAACGTTTAGTATTACTCCTCGGCAGTATCTTTTCTCTAGCAAACTTTTGTTTTGCTTCAGACTGGACCATACTTCCGTTTTCTTCTGCTCCTGTTAATTATGTGTCATTAGCGCTAGATGCAACTGGTTATGCGCACATAAGCTATTATGATGGCAGTAGTGTTATTGTTAGTACCTCGCACCCAACAGGTATTAGGCCAGGCAAGCTAATGTATGCTTCATATGATGGCGCTGCGTGGAGCACAAGTACAGTAGACACTGGCAGTAAACTAGGCCGCTTCAACTCATTAATTTTAGATTCAACCGGGTACCCACACATATCTTACTATGATAGCTACAACTTGAGGTATGCGTCATGGACAGGAACAGCATGGAGTACCAGTACTGTTGATTTAGGTGGAGATGTCGGCATGTCCACGTCTATATGTCTTGATTCCAGCTCGTTGCCGTGCATATCTTACTATGACTATTTAAGACCTAAGATAAAATATGCAGAGTATAACGGTGTTTCCTGGTCTACTCAAACAGCTGCTGTTGCATACAACTGTAAAAAAACATCTCTAGTGCTTGATACTACTGGATACCCGTGTATTGCGTATACGGATGAGAGGTCTAAAAGTTCTAGATTAATGTATGCAACACAGATTGGAACGGCACCCTGGACAAATGTTATTGTTGACTCAACAAATTATGTTGGCAGAACCTGTTCCCTGGCAATCAGTACTGTTAATGTTCCTAGTATTTCTTATTTTGTAGATAATAACAGAAAACTTAAATATGCAGTTAGGAACAGTTCCACTATCTGGAATAGTTCAACAGTTGATTCCGGCCTTAATAAAAGTTTTAATACTCTAATGACTTCTCTCACTCTTGATACAAGTGGCTATCCGCATATCGCGTATACAGTTAACACATCAACTAATCCTTACTTGAATAAAAGCGCGCTTAAATATGCTGCATGGGATGGGTCCTCCTGGTACACTTCTATAGTAGATTCTGATACGTTGAAGAGCGTCGGTGAGAATCCATATTTAGTGATTGACAGCAGTGGGTATAAGCACGTAGCTTATTCACCAGGGAGATATGCTGTTAAAGTGAGCACGCCATGAGTTGGTTAAAATAAATGTTTGAAAAAGGAGAAAGAACATGAAAAAGTTTCAAATCAGAAGTTGGGAAGGTGTATTACCAGATGGTAAAAAGACACAGGAAAGCCTGGTTTCAGTTCTTAGTTACATTATAAGTGTTAGCGCGAATAACCTCCCTAACGGAATGGAACAGTTCAGGTTCCTGCGCAGAATGGCTGAGGCTTTTGACAATGCTGAAAAAACAAAAACACTTGAACTAGAGGACAAAGACCATACACTTTTAAAAGACCTGTTAGAAAAGAACATTCCTCCTAGGTGGGCGCTAAGTAAAGATATAGCAGGAGTTGTTGAGGAGTTTATGAGTTTATGAACTGGTTAAATACTTCACCAGCGTTACACGGCTCTAAGGCAGGCAACGTTAGAATAACTAGCATAGATAGTATGACTTCGGATTTTAAGGACCTTTGTAATTCTGAAGAGCTTGATACTATGACACCAGAGCAACTTATGGCGACACTTGATAGCTTATACCTAAAACATTCAGAAATATTTGAAGACACGCAGTTAACATTGGGACAAATTCATAATTTTGTATCTTCTTCTGTTTCTGCTGTTCCGTACGGACCTAGAGAAATACTATGCACGTTATATAGACGCATAATGCAGCATTCAAGCTATACAAATACATTCAGAGATCTATAGGCTATTAGGAGGCAAATAATGGACTGGATACGTAACGCATTTGATGCAGATTTTTGCTGGTCTGGGCTTATTTATGATGGTAAGCACTATGAGATCATGTATAGTTTTACAGATAAAGATTTAGCTTATAATATTAAAGCTGTTACTTTATCTGAACCAGGTACGGAACGTGTGAATGTAATGGAGTTGTTAGATAACCCCGAATTTTACAGATTAGTACGAAACAGTATTTTTAATGACAGGTGTACAGACAGACCGCAGACTCTTCCAAATACTGGAGAATCATGGGCCCGAAGGATCAAAGAAGTAGAAGACATTACAGGCAGCAATTTGAGTGAACACTTGGCAGATACTGAAGAACGTTCTTCTACAATTAGCAATAACATGAACTGGTTAAAAAAAGCATGTGAGCAGGTTACATTAAAAGAAGAGCAGCCTGTGGGAGCGGAAGATCGCTGGAAAGATGCTTGGCTCGAGAAGGATAAGAAAACGATGAAGAAGAAAGCTGATTTTGCTGATGAACATGGTATCCCGGATTTCACGGAAGATCCAAGCCTATTTAAGACGTATAACATACTAGAAGATGGTTTTCTTGTTATGATTCCTTATAAGGATCTTGATGCAGGAACTATTAGCAAGTTACAGAATAGTACAGTTCCTCCAAATGACGCTCATGCAGATGCAGATAGGCAAGTTATTGTTATACATACTGTTCCTGAACAGATTCCTGATCTTGAAGTAGTGCTTAGCGAAGAAGGATTTGTCAGATCCTAAGAAGAGGTCATAATGGTAACGACTAACACATCATTTCTAGCTACCGATGTAAGCTGGGTAACTCCAACAGAGATTTCAGCTGCTGGTGCTACAACCTGGGATTTCATACGCATTTACCGGTCAAGTGCTGAGAACAGCGGATATCAATTGGTTCAAACGTATGATATAACAACAGCAGCAACATGTACATTTTCTGCAGATCCAACTAATACTGTAAACCGTGTAGCACACGGTTTTTTAGACGGTGATCTTGTAGGTTTTTCAACAACAGGAACATTACCAGCAACAATTACTGCTAGCGAGCTATATTATGTTGTTAATAAAACAGATGATACGTTTCAAATAGCATTAGTTCCAGGTGGGACGGAGCTGTCTTTTTCTTCTGCTGGAACTGGAACAAATAGCGTGTTTGCAGGATTAACAAAAAGTCAGTTTGCCAGTCAAATAGTTGGAACATGGGTTACCACGTGGTCCGACGCAACAGCTTCTCTTGTGTTAAAGGATTCTTACTATTATTTAGTCAGGTACTATAATTCAGATTCTGATACTGAATCAAAGTTCTATTTAACGTTTAAGGCGCTGACTCCTAGAGAACAGCGCTTAATTAACATGCTCAAAGGATGGATAACACCGTGGATGTCATCCTGCATAACTGACGATGATTTAAGGGCTGGCTTAGTCCTCGGTATAAACGCGATTAATATATACCCGCCAATTACGACGTTTACAATGAATAACTGTCCTGCTGAAATTGAACCGTTATGGATAACAGGTTCAGCAATATTTACACTTATGTATAGGTATTTAGGAGTTGCATTTACAGATTTAAGTTACACGGACAATGGCCTTACATTAACAGTGGACAGGGGTGGAAAAGTTAAACAGGCAACTGATACAGCACTAGCTTACTATAATCAGTTACTGTCAATGGCAAAGTTGGAGTATGCATATGGTGGAACAGGAGTAGGGACAATTTCGATGCCGCTATCCCTCGGCGGAAAAATGTCGGCAAACTTATTAAATATAATGGACATGTTTCAGGCCACAGGAAGGTAAGCTTGACATTAATTAAATTACTTCCTATAATATACGAGATGTAACTCGTACCATTACAGGAGGTTTTATGAAAAAGAACTGCTTAGGATGTGGAAAAGAATTTTATGTTAAGCCGAGTCGTAAGGACATTAAGTATTGTTCCTTGAAATGTAGGTTTCCAAAAGATAGAATGGTTGAACTTAAATGCGCAACGTGTGGAAAGATATTTAGCATTCACAATAGTCGTAAAGATTCAGCCAAATATTGTTCAACTAAATGCCAGCACAAGGGGTTAGTACGTGCAAAGATATCTCTGACTTGTAAAGGTTGTGGAAAACTGTTTTATGTACGTCCTGGTATGAAACATCGAGAATACTGCACAAAAGCATGCAGAGGTAAGAATCAAACAGGAGTAAATAATCCATCCTGGAAAGGCGGCTTAGTTTTAAAAGTCTGTAAAGTCTGTGGTACGTCTTTTAAAGTTAAACAGTCTCAACAAGCACAGCAATGCTGTTCTCTGCGGTGCAGAGGTAAATTAGCTACAGCTTTAGGTACACGCAGACGAAGAGTGACACGTACGTGTGCGCACTGCCATAAGCTTTTTGAGGTGCGTCCGTATGAAAAGAATAAGAAGTTCTGTACAATGGCATGTTACTCTGCACATTATAGACTGTATCCAGAGCTTTATAACAGTAATCTACAAAATCATCCTAAGATTTCCTTAGTATGCCCTATTTGTAAGAAGAGTTTTATGGCACAAGAGAGTAGAGCGCATAACAAGCGCGGCCATAGGGTGTATTGTTCTGCAGTGTGCGCAAGAACAGGGTATCGCATATACCGAGTGCTAAGCGCTAATCCTAACTGGAAAGGCGGTCTTTCTTTTGAACCATACGGAGTAGAATTTAATCACGACCTTAAAGAAGCGATACGGTACCGAGACAACTACACTTGTCAGGTTTCTGGAAAAACAGAAGCAGAACTAAAGCATAAACTAAGTGTGCATCATATAGATTATGACAAAACGAATAACGCACCAAGCAACTTAATATCAATAAGCAAAAAGATTCACGGCCTAACCAACGGTGAAAGGCCAAAATGGACTCAGTTTTTCAGAAAGTTAATGCAAGACAAAAAGTTAAAACAACAGTAGGAGCATGCATATGTGGCTTAAACAAGCGGTAGAAGGAATATTGATTAAAGATTTATCCGTGTCATTTAACAACATGTATCGCAGCTATGTCGTGTATTATCCTGGAACAACTAACAGATACATTACCAGAATAGCTGGTATTGAAATGGGCTTTGGCCCACGGTATTTACTGGAAGAGAAGCTGGAAGAGGTTAAAGCAGCTTATCCTGTTACTGTTCCTGGTGATGTTGTACAGTCTGCAATGATTGAAGAATTGAAACGGCCTCTTAGTGTTTTGTTAGGTAGCCATAAATGGATTAAAGCAGAACATGAGTTTCGGGATAGTACAGATCATGATTTTATATGTCCTAAGTGCGGCAAAGAATTGCGATCAAACTGGGATGAAATGTACGCCAGGATGGTAACATGCCCAAATTGCGGTGCGGCCATGGTTGAAAAGAAACCTATGACGG
>Ga0172381_10007648_pt1 | contig 10661 bp, 14 predicted proteins | sample Leawel6488metaG_FD_119754 | JGI IMG/M metagenome (GOLD analysis project Ga0172381, IMG submission 119754) | Leachate microbial communities from a municipal landfill in Southern Ontario, Canada - Leachate well 64-88 metaG | ecosystem: Engineered > Solid waste > Landfill > Unclassified | place... | reverse complement strand
CCGGTGTTGCATGCATCCGGCCCCGTCTGTAATCAGGTTTGTACCCTGCCTCATCATTCAACATCAAGATATAAACATAGCGTGGTCACGATATATAATGCTTGCACCATACAAAAGATGTGGGCTCGGTTGCCGAATCTGCCGACCGATACCCGACCGTTCAGGATTGCGCCACAACCGGGTCGATGCGATACGGCTGGTCCTTCCACTTCTCCTGGAGGTCCCGGACCGCCTCCTCGATCATCGCCTGCTGCTGCCGCGAAACCGTCGCGGCCTGTTTCTTGGCCATCCATTGGTCGATCATCAAGTTGCCTTTCTCGATATTGCAGTGCCGGCAGCACAGGACCAGATTGTCAAGATTGTTCGTCCCGCCCCGGGAGAGGGGGACGACATGGTCGACCGAGACCTGATGATCATCGCTGGTCAGATCCATGGGACAACCGCAATAGGTGCATTCAAACCCCCGTATCAACGAGGCATAGAAGAGCGAGAAGACGCCGTGGTAGGTTGCCGGGTCGATCGTGGGCGTGCGCGCATAGCAACTGTTGCAGAACGCAATTACTTTGCGATACAACCGGGGGTGGTTGACCATGATATATAAGACCGGGTAGAACGTCTCGAACTGAGACAGGTACCAGGACCGCGCATGAGCATCATCGGTTTCGTTGATTCAAAAACCTCCTTTGCGTATGACAGATTGTATTACCTATTACCCCATATATAGGTGCCGCCACAAAGGTTATATATCCTGACGCTGAACACCTGTTCACGCACAAAGCACGCAGAGTGGTGAGAAATATGATGGAATATGCTACTGATGAAGAAATCCTCGACGAATGTGCCGAGATCGGGGCATGGGGGTTGTGTACCAGTATCGATCTGCGGGAATGCGACCCGACTTTCATCCGGGACCGGGACCGGTTGCACCAGTTCATCATCGCAATCTGCGACCACATCGAGATGAAACGGTTCGGGGAGCCGCAGATCGTGCATTTCGGGCCAACCGACTGGGTGGCGGGCTACTCCCTGACGCAGTTGATCGAGACCTCGTGCATTACCGCCCATTTCGCAAACGAGACGAATACCGCCTATATCGACATCTTCAGTTGCAAGATGTACCGGCCCTCGATGGCCGCCAAGTTCTGCCAGCAATTTTTCAAAGCGTCGGATATGGAATATACGGTCACCATCCGACCCTAACCTTTTTTAGAGACATCAATCGGTGTCCGGATTGCCCGGAGCCACATGACAACTCGTTCTTTCTTTTTTACAAAGTAAGCAATAACGATTGCGGTTAGCGTGAATGTGACGACGCCCATACCCTACACCTTAATCAACGCGGTCGACTGGTGCTCCCGCCACGTATTGTGGCGGTCGATATGGAACAGGTCGACCAACAAAGTGTCGATACAGTCATACAACGGCGCAACCTCGGTCCAGACGTTGTCGATGACATACTGGTAGCTGATCAGCGGCAGGACGAACCGGTCCCGGTCCCGGGCGATCCGGTCGGGGTCGACCAAACGTAACGCGGCCGGCCGGCAGACCCGGATTCCGACGACCCGATACCGGCCATCCGCCTCCCGGAGCAGGTTCTCATACCCGTCTTCCGTGATCACGTAGGTGTTCCGCGCCTGGAGATCTTCGGGCCGGCACGCATACCGGTACCCGCCGAACTCGGTGGCGGCAATTTTGTGGTCGATCGTATCGAACTCCGCCGGCGTTAAGAACCGGTGACCGTCTTCGTCAGGTGACCGGGGCGGCCGGTCGGTGCACGACCGCAACATGGGGATCCCATACTCCTGCTCGATATACGTGGCAATCTCGGTCTTCCCCGTCCCGCTTTCACCGACGATACAGAGGATGACCGGGACGGTGGCGGCCATCTTGGTAATGTAGGCATAGATCTGCGGCCACGTGATGATCCGGTTGGCGAACACTCCTTTGTCGTCGATATACAGGTCGGCCCCGACTTTCCGGCAATCGTTCTGGTAAGCGGCGATCCGGTCCGGCAGGTTGCTGTTGATGGCATGATACCGGATCCCCTGGGCGTCGAGGAACTGGCGCATTTTATCTTCGCCATACCCGGCACGGCAGGAATTGATGATGATCCGGTGACCGTCATCGTAGAGCCGGTCAAGATACTCTTTTGCCTGTCGTTTTAACCTCCCTACCTCGGGATACCGGTCGATCGCAATGGTGCCGTCAAAGTCGATGGCAAGCACGAGAGAACGCATACCCATCTATTTGAAATGACAAAATATAATACATTCGGTCGGACACTATCGGTCCGACACGATCAGCGTTCGTTCGGCGATCACCTGGTCCAGGAGCGCTTCGAACAAATCGTCTTCAACGGAGAACGGATCGATCATTGTAGTGAACCCGCCTTGATCTATTGCTCGTCGCGTCTCCGGTATCTGCCAGAAGAGAATGTACGCGAGTTGACCGAACCGGGCATCCCGGTCCATCGCCCAGACCATCTCCAATTTGTTCAAAATCCTCCGGATTCTGGCGGGGTCACGCATGCTACCCTCGCCTCCGCTTGAGCGGCGTGACCGTCTTTCCGGTCGTCGTCCCGCACGTGTAGCCGTAGGCGACCCCGGATCGTATACCGGTCTCCAACCCTCGCCGGATCGTTTTACCGCCACGGTTGCCGACCCGCCACATCGTCTTTCCGTTCAGGGTTGCCATAGGTATTTCACCGGGTTGTGGGGTTGCTGCGCTGTTTTTGAAGGATACGGATCGCCTCATCGAGTTCGGCTGCCCGTGCGTCCTGATGCTCGTTCATGACGTCGTATAAGACGCGGGCACGTTGGTCAATCCCATCAACCTCCCACTTACACCGTGCCAACTCGCGATAAAATTGCAAGATACAGAGCGCGTAGTTACCATCCGGCGTCCCATCGATATGATAGATCTTCGGATCAATCTCGTCTCGAACTTTTGGAAACTCATGCATGCTGTCCATCCTGCCCGGACTCCACCACCCGGGCGATCTCGGCGACCAGCGCCTGTTCTTCATGTTCGGTCACTACAACGGTCTTTTCAAAAACCATTCCCAACCCGGCCCCTGCATCTTCCATGATCCAGACGATCACCTTCCGGACTGATTGGCTAACATTGTCATTCATGGTGTATTACATTTTACGCAAGGTTATTTATAGGTATCGCGAGAAAACCTATATAGAATGTACGAATCTGCGCTTGACATCAAACACGAGTTGTCGGTGAAATCCCTGCTTGAAGAGAGGTGGGGCATGGTCTTACAGAAACTACCGGTCACCTATAACCTCGACTACATGGGGACCCGGGACGGGGTTCTCCTGTCGTGGATCGAGATCAAGGCCCGGAACATCACCATCGACCAGTATCCGTCGATCATGCTCTCCCTCACAAAGTTTTTGAAAGGGATTGAGCTCTATACCCTCACCAAAGCCCCGTTCATCTTCGTGGTCAAAACGGTCGACGGCCTCTACTATCATACCTACGACCCCCAGTTGACATATCCTATCGAGTATGGGGGACGGACGACGCAGACCCGGACGCCGGTCGACCGGGAGCCGGTAGTCCAGATCCCATCCTCGTGGTTCATCGAGATCGACCGGGAGAACGGACATGTCGCTTGATGCTATCGTCGCGTCTCTTGACCTGTCTGACGCCATAGCAATCTACCGGGAGAACAAACTGGTCGTGCGCTATACCACGGGGTGTCGCACCTACATCTGCGGCTACGCAGAATTCCCACGATCCGAAATTCCCGAACGATGGTGGGACAATTATACGGCAGAAGGCCTCAAGTATCTCCGGGTCCACGGCGGCATCACGTTCGGGGATACCGACGACACCACGGTGGTCTTCGGACTGGATTGTGCCCATGCCGGGGACGGCGATCGGCCCGAACTTCAAGATCCGGAATATGTCTTCGGGCTGGTCGAGGATATGGAGGCACTCATCATGCTCTATGCCGCCCGGAACGACGAGTGGCGGGCCGCGTCGCCCGGTGATCGCATGGCGATTCTCGACGAGATCAACGCCGTCGCCCGGGTCCACGAAGGGTTTGGTGTTGCCGCCATGCTCGATATGCTCTGTAGTGGGACCACGTTCGCCCAGATCGACCCGTTCGCCCGGGTGCGGGCCGGTGTCCTGGTGCCCCCAACCCGGCTCCAGCGCCTTCGCAGATGGCTTAAAAAGTGGTTCTAGAGGCCGAACGAAGCCAGGGTGGTCAACTGGGGATCGATATCGTGCCAGGACCACCCGATCTCTTCGGCGATCCGCATGATCGGGTTTTTCAACGTTTTTTCCAGCATCAGTTCATAATCGACCACGAACTCCGAAGGGACGTCGGTCGCATACTCGAAACAGAGGACATCGGTCCGGGGATACGTCCCGGTCACTGACTTGATGTACAACCGTTTCGGCTTGCTGCCCGCCCCGAAGTTCGCGCCCAGATGGGTATTGGCATACATCGCGCCCCGGACCTGCGCGTCCGGGTGCTCATACTGGTGCAGGGGTTTCGAGAAGCTGCTGGGTACCCCGATCACGTCATACGAATACGCTTTCTGCCGATACTGCCGGACAATGTCGCGTAAATACGATTTGATCTCCCGTTCCGGCTGTCCGGTCACCAGCAGTTTCAAGAACTCCTGCTGCACTTCGCGCGTGATCTTCGGCGAGTCGCTCCGTTTGGTCTCGAACCCGGCGACATCGATCTTATCCTTGAACACCGTCCCCTCTTTCCAGATCAACGTACCGGCATACCGCTTTTTCTTCCCGGTCTGGATGAACCGGCGATACAGTTTCTCGAACTTGATGCTGAACGTGTGGGTGGACGCATACAACGCAGTGGCGGCAAACTCACCGAACGTGCCGTTCAACACTTCCTCGATCTGCTTCCCCAACGCCAGCGCTTCCGCCTCACTGGTGATCGGGAGCTGGACCATACAGGAATCGGTGTCCCCATAGAGGACCGTATACCCCAGGGATTCCACGACCGTTTTGACATGATCGATCACCGCCCGGCCGGTCGAGGTGACGGCGGACCCAAACGACTGGTCATACAACCGGAACTTGGTGTAGCCCGAGACCCCGTAGTAGGAGTTCATGATCTCTTTGATCACCCGCTGCCGGAGGTCGAGCAGGTGGTACCGGGGATCGTCTTCCGTATACCGTTTGCGTTCGGCTTTCATGGCGTCCCGCTCGGTGAGCAGGGTCATCATGATGCTCCGGGTCAGCCCGTCCGGCGACGCCAGGAATTTCACGCCGTTCGGCGCCATCAATGTTCCATCATCGGCTTTCATTTCGGGCGACGCGTTCAGGGTCACCATGATCATGGGGTACAAACTCTTGAGATCGAAGACCCCGACCCATTCGTAGAGGCCGGAGACTGGCTGGAAGACGGTCGCACCCTTGAACGATTTGCCTTCGACCGCCGACTCGGGTTTGGACGGGAAGACATACTTGCCGTGCCCAAACCGGAGGAGGTAGCGGTCGACGATCCGGGAGTTGGACAACGTGTCCTCGATTGCGCACCCGACATACCCGGCCAGCATCTGGTAGAACTCCATGACGTGTTCTTTGGCATCGATCCCGACACAGAGTTCAACATCTTTCAGGTTGTAATGGACCAGTTTCGCCGGGTCGTCGCGCCAGAGGTCCTGGATGGTGCCGGTGTAATGGAGTTTGTGTTCTCCCAGCACCTCTTCAGCAACCGCGTCCAGCCGGAACGATTCGCGTTGCCCGCCCGTCAATTTCTTGTAGGCCGCCAGCAGATCGAACGCCGCCCGGCCGCGGACGGTACAATACTTCGGGTTGAACCTCCCCCCGAGCCGGCCCAACCGCATGGGATCCATCCCCAGCGTCATCATCCGGGTCATGATATACGGCATATCGAACCCGGTGAAGTTCCAACCCGTCAGGATGTCGGGATCGTACTGGTCGATATACCCCACCAGCCCCTGCAGGAGGGCGGGTTCGTCCGGGTAGACGCGGATCCGGATATCGTCCCGGCCCTCCGTCCAACCCTGCCGGAGCGAGATTTCGGTTTCGTCGCCGTGGGCGAGGTAGAAGACTTCATACATTTTGGTATACGAGTCCCAGCACGTGACACAGATGATCGCGTCGCGTTCGGGTCTCGGGAACGTTCCGTCTTCGCTGATACACTCGATATCGAGGATACAGGTTCGGTACGGGATGTCAACATCGGTCGGGACGACTTCTTCGGCAATACAGTCGTGGGACGGGATCGTGATCCCGGTCCGGATCTGCCGGTCGATGAGGAACCGGGTGGCATACGGGATGTCCGCTTCGTAATGCAGATACTTGAGCCGGGCCGTCCGGCTGTCATACGGCGACTTCAGGTTGACCCGCACCACCGGTTCGCCCCGGATCGCGTAATACGGTTCGGGTTCGACCGATTCAAAGACGGGGTTCTCGTCCAGCAGTTCGACATCTTCCGGCGGCACCCGGACATAGAAATACGGTTGGAACCCGTGGACGTTCACCGTAACCCGGCGTTTTCGGTCGTCCCGGCCGAAGAGATAGATGATGGGTTCCCCCGTCTCTCGGTCGACGGTGTAATCGACCGATGTCATTCCGATCGTCTGCATTATGATCGATTATGTTATTGGCGCCGGCTCGATAAAAACCCATCGTTCTCATGCATCGGTACGCCGAAAAATGGGTTAGGAACGGGCTTTTATGGAAGTCCGCGATGTCCCTTTTCCCGTTCGACGGCGCGACGCACGGGGGTCCTCCTCGGGTTCAGCCGATTCGAGGTCGTCCAGACTGACCCCGGCTGCCGCCAGATCTTCTTCGGTGAACGCCACCATCTCGTCGGGTTTGCGGAGCGAGGACGGTTCGGCCGACGATGGTTTGGGCGGTTTCTCTGCCGCACGCGGTACGGGTTCGACCGGGGCCCGGGCGACCGGTTTTTCCGCTGCACGCGGTTCGGGTTCTTCCGGCGGCTGGATCAGGTCGATCACCCGGTCCACGATCGCCGCCACCTGTTCGTCCGAGACCGACGTGGGCTGAGTGAGAGCCGTCACCATGTCTTCGGACTGTAACGCCGTTCGCACCTGATTCGTGATGAAGGTAGCAATCTTCTTGTCGTTTGCCATGATGACGCCGAGTCGGGCGGCGAGCACGGTGTCAAACTCGCCGTTCGCCAGCAGGTCATACGTCTCGTTCACCGCCTCCTCGATGAGCCGGGTATCGCGGTTTCGCTGTTCGACGTACTGCTGAAATGCTTCGAGCCCGATCTGCGTGACAGTCGACTCATCCTCTTCGGCATACTGGTCGAACATGTCGGACAACTCGGTCGGGACCCGGAGTGACATCTGTTTGGTCTCCTCCTTCTTTTCTCGTTTTTTTCCAAGTGCTCTAGTGATTCTTGCCATGGCACTTAGTAATTCGTTTTTTCTATTTATACTTTGTGCCATCTCAACCAAAATGTCTATATATTCCCGAAACCATGGCGGAACAGCGCACCGTTCGATGGGACACTTTCTGTCTGGCAAACGACGTATTCTAGCAATATTTTTTCGCATGGCGAACGATCCGTGCGTTCATCGGCACAAAACCCTTATGCAAGGAAATGATCGAGAACGGTGAGGTGCCGGTTCCCCGGGCGCACCTCTAGAAATCGAGCGTTTCGGTATCTTTCGTCTTCCGGTAGTAGATGAAGTAGACGGTGGTGACAAGCGCGAATACCACGATGAGTGCACCCAGACATACCAGCAAAATACCGGACGTCAGCGGAACCGTACTCTGGATCCACGGAATGGTGATCTGGGCCGGGATGGTGACCATAACCGGGGCGGTGGTTTCGGTTGGCACCGGTTCCATCGTCATTTCCGCCATCGGTTCGGTTGGTTCCATTACCGGTTCGGTTGTCGGCTCCACCGTCGGCTCCACCGTCGGCTCGATCACTTCGGGCGGTGTCACAGGAACCACAAGGTCGTACTGCGATATCCAGGCGGGCACAATGGTGCGATGCCCGTCCACCCGGACGCCGTCGACCGTGAAATAGAGCCAGTCATCGAGCAGGGTAGTGACGACCAACCGATCGTCGGCCGGGTGGGACGACCCATATACTCCATCTTCAACCAGGGTATAGGAACCGACAACGTTTCCGGTCTGGTTGGAAACCACGATGGTTGATCCGGCCGGCACCGGGGTGATGTTCGTGTAGACGACGGTGCCATACAACTCTTCCTGGACCACCGGCACCGCGGTCGCAGATACTGGAAACCCGATACAACACAGGAGTATTGCGAAAACGACGAGGGGAATACGCATACGTAATCATCGCAATACAAATATATAAGTATTTAGATGCCCGGAACAATCCGACGGTTCGTCGGACCGCAAAAAAAAGGTTAGACGAGGGTGGGGGCGGTCACAACCCGGTCGATAGCTTTCTCGACCACGTCGTGATACTGCCGCATTCCCGGATTGTTGTAAAGGGTTTTAACTTCCGTCACCCACTCGTCTTCTCTCTCCATCCGCCGGATCCGGTCGAGTGTGGCCCGGGCGGTATCCAGCACCCACATATCCCGGGTTTCTTTATCGACCGGGACGATCTCTTCGACCCGGATCGAGGTCAGGGTGTTGCCGTCCGGGGTCTGGTAGATGTTGGGTTTCCCGACCACGGCCACGAACTCGGGCGCGGTGATCTGGGCGATCTGGTGCAGGGCTTCCGGCTGATACTGGCCGATGGTGAGATGGTAGTCCCCGGTCGTATCGTTGACCTTGCCGATGTAGTAGATCGTGTCGGTCCCCCGCTTCTCCTTGGTCGTCAGCACCCCGACGATGAAGACCCGGCTGGCGCATTCTCCGGTCGGAGTGATGGCAAAGATCGGGGCTTTTTCGTCATGCTCATCAAATTTCCGGGTTACCCGGGTGTTCCGGAACTCCGGAGCAAAGATCCGTTTTGCCGCCTCACGCCGGAGGAACTTCTTTTTATCATCACTCATGTGCCATCGTCTCCCCGGTCTGCTGCGGGACGGTTGCCATCTTAATCTGGTCCTGCATCTGGGCAAGCGTCATGAACGTGCAGTCGGTCACGAACATCGAGTCGTCATACAGGGTGCCGCTCACAGTCACGTACCGGCCGGTCAGCATCTTCTTGAACCGCATGAAGACTTCATCGAACCCAATCGGGGTCGTGGTTGCAAGGTGCACGGCATCGTCCAGTTCCATCCCGGTCAGGCGTTCGACCGCCTCTTTCGGGATGGTCAGAGTCAGCGTCTCGTGTCCGTCATCGAAGACCGCCCGAATCCGGAGGTCGTAGACGAAGTTGTTCTGGACTTCGTGGACCGGACAGTAGTTCATCCGGCTCAACGGTTTTCCGCACCCTTCGACCGGACAGCGTTTGATCAGGCCGGAGTTCTGCCGCACCTGCACGATTGCGCCCGACCGAGTCGTCTTGCCCGACTTGACCGCGATGACGTCAGTCACCGGGATGATCTGCGGGGTCAGCGTGAGGTCGTTCTTGTCGTTGTAGACGGTGCATTTTGCGTAATGGAACGCATACGCTTTCCCTTCTTCGAGCGTCATCGTGGGGGCTTCTGACTCCCAGATGGTGAACTTGACCGTCCCGGTCTCGTCCCCCAGAATCCCGGTCTGCCGGATCTTGTCGGACGACGGAGTGAAGAGGCGGACCACTTTGGCTTTCACCGAGACAATCCCCGGCTTAATCTCGTCGACCGGCGTCAGGACAGGCGTTACCGGCCCCTGATCGGTCATCGGTCCCACCACGGTGGTCCGCGGGATCTTGAGGGATGCAGCTCCCTGGTACTCGTCGACGATCGCATTCGCGATCCGATACCATTGGCCGACCTGCATCTCCTCCAGCGGCACGTCGTTCTTGTTGTTCTTATTCCGGGCCCAGGCGGTAAACGCGATTGACCCGGTCGCATCGGCAATCACTCCCATCTGGAAGATGGATTTGTTGCCTACCGGCCGGATAGCCGAGATGATCCGGCCTTCCACCGTCACCCATTCGCCCGGTGTCAGGTCGCCGATGGGTTTGGTTCCGGCATCCGTTGCCCGGAACTGGATGGTCACGTTATGGGCGCGGGCATAGATCTGGCCGACCGTGCGTTCGGCTTCCTGCTGAGGAAGCCCAAAATCGTGCATCAGTTCGGTCAGTTTCCCGACCACGTCGGCCCGTTGCAGTTTCACGTTATGGGTCGCAAAGAGATCGATGATGCGATCTGCGGTTTTGTCAATCTGACTTTCGGTCATTCGTATCTTCTCCGTGGTAGGGTTTGCGGGTTTGCAACCGCCGCAGCACCACGTCTGCGTTTGTTATCGATGTAACGAAGTTACGTTGCTGGCAAGGCAATCACAGAGCACTGGGTTGAACGACATGCGGTCATCGCATGTGTAATACAATGTTGCTGACAAGAAGTGATAAAGGTTGGGGTGGTTCCGGGGATCCGCCGGCGGTTCCATCACGATTTCTGCAAGCGGTTCGGAGGCGTTGCCCCGATCGCGCGCCGGAGAAACCTTCTTAATATTATAATTGTGAACTACCCCCGCTTACGCAGGGGGCTTCCTACGAGTGTACCGGGATATTTGAAAGCCCCAGACCTGTTTTTCGTAGATTACCGGCAAACTGCCGATAGCCCGTCCACAAGGCATTCTGTGATAGGAAT
>Ga0172381_10007647_pt1 | contig 10662 bp, 11 predicted proteins | sample Leawel6488metaG_FD_119754 | JGI IMG/M metagenome (GOLD analysis project Ga0172381, IMG submission 119754) | Leachate microbial communities from a municipal landfill in Southern Ontario, Canada - Leachate well 64-88 metaG | ecosystem: Engineered > Solid waste > Landfill > Unclassified | place... | reverse complement strand
GTATCACCATCCCCAAACCAAATACCATTTCCAACACCAGTAGTAAAGGTAGCCTTGGTTGCAGTCAAATTTCCAGTGAGAGCCAACGTAGATCCATCAAAAGTAAGATTAGCCGATCCTTCCAAAGTACTTACTGCGGAGAATATAGCCACTTGATTGTCAACAGGAGTCCCTGTTATTGACACCATATTTTGAATTGCGGCATATTGAGTAACATCTAAATGATAATAATCTCCCGATGAATCTCCTCCTTGTAAACCACTTAATAGATTATGATCAGATACTCCAGATCCTCCTGTAGTGACAGAAGAGGCAAACCCTCCAATAGCTCCTGACGAAGCAGAAGCTATCTGTCCGTCCCTTCTTACTGGAAATAATTTAGATTCTACTGTTGTTATTGCCATGACTTATGATATTGTGTCTCTTGTGCTTTCTACCTCAATCATTAAAACCTCCATAGTCTCTTCCCTATCATTATATGTGCCACTTAAAATATAATAGGCACGAGTTCCTCGATTAGTATCCTTTATTAACTTTTTACGGATATCCATTAAATGTTCATGTACATCCAACACTCCGCTTATTGAAAACCGAGGAGTTTTATATTGACTAATAAACGATTGCAATATTAATTTTGATGTATTATATGCCGTGGTGTCTGTGCCCCGATACAATCCGACAATGTTTATACCTGCTGGAGTTTGTTGATCTGTCTTAAATGCTCCTTTACTACTTCCACATGTTCCTGTTCCACAAGTTGTTTCAATAGTAAAACTGTCTTTCCCTGTTAGATTTGTGCTTACAAATCCTTTTGTTTTCACACTCTCATTAATCACAACTTTACCAGTTCGTTTGTCTATTACTTCTATTTTAATGTTACGAAGTAAAACACGATAAACATAAGGATCATTGATTGCTGGAAGAACCTGTTCCGTTAAATCCGAAGTCAGTTCATCATGGATTAAAATAATAATATTCCCTGAAATTAAATCTCCCACCACACTTGCCTCAAGAGGAACAGTCATATATCCTGTAGTCCAACGGTCATTTACCTGACTGTAATTAACATTGGCTTCCGTAATGTTTTCTTGACGAACAACCAATGGTTGAACAGAAGCCACTCCTGACCAATTATTAGTTCCATTCCAATATTGATCTCCTATCTTTACAATTAAAGGAACCTTATATTGCCAAATAATAACTGCCGCATCATCACTGGCATATATGTCAAGACTATCCTCCTTTGTTTGAACCCACACCTCCGCACTGATACGCAGTTGTAAATTATCATCCTGTGTAACACTATTAAAATTTGGAAGGGTCAAAGTTATATAGTCTTGACTATCGTGCAAATTAAGACAGAAGATAGGAGTATCTTCTTCATTCTCTTTAAGACCTATCGTGGCTGAAGTATTGGAAGAACCTACAGTCCAATCCTTAAACTCAACATCCTCATTGTACCAATAATCTCCTACATCTGAAAAAGTACCTTCAACCGTATGATTTGCTGCATCATTAAAATCGTACTCATACTTATCAAAGGTGTATGGATTGTAAATCACAATGGCTTCATCAACGGCAGGGACCACATCCACATTTGATCCTGTCTGTCCCCAAGTTATTTCCCTATTGGATAGATTAAGATATCCTCCAAGTAAAATACTTGACGCCTCATCATCAAACGTACTCATGGTATACGATTTGCCTTTGGTTACATCATGTAAATTAATAGGATCCGTTATAATAATATCTCTACCTTGAAAGTACATAACCATCGTTATTCCTCCAAATATTGAATCCAATACCTGTCGACATGACATAGGTTCTCCACTCTCATCTACAAAGTTTTCATTAGGAATTTGTAAATATAAAAAAGGATTTACTTTAAGATCTGGGGAAGGCTTAACTGCTAAATCATTACTGGTAAGAACTCTTGTAAATTCAATGCCAAGTTTACCAAATATATTATTTAAAACCTCTTTAACGGTAACTGTACCTTCATAATACTCATCAGAAGCAGTTTTATATTTTAGTTTGTCAAGTAAAACCATTCCATCGTTACAATTAATGGAAACAATATCTCCAAGCGGATTACTATAACTTTCATTATATATTTCAGCATTGATGAAACCTTGCCAAACTAAATGCCCTCCAGCATCACTACTTGCATCACTATCTTCATCACTGATACCGTCAAATTGTCTTATCATAAATTTCTGAGGATCGTCTGTAAATAAATCCAATAGTTGAAACGGAGTGTCTACCTTTACTTTAAGAGTTGCCCCAGAACCAAGTGTTGGTTTATATATATTATCAGGAGTCCCTTCAAATGTCACCCTCCAAGGATCCCCATACGCAGTCAAATCAGTAATAGCTCCAACATAATCCCTTTCAAGAATGTCTATGGTAGTCGGATTACCACTTTGTAATCGACGATATGCTATTCTATATTTTACTCCGTATGCCATATCATTATGAATAACTATTTACTCTTCTCCTTCTCCTCTCTAATATACCGTATAAGTAATCATCCTTAATTCTGAATTCAACCGTCCCTCCAAATTCTACATCATTTAACTTTCCTGGAGGGGTTACTCGTTCCCCTGAACTTAATAATGCAGGATAAGTATCATTAGGATATCCTGGTGGCACTATCCCCCCTCCTGCCATCTTAGCAGCATCGTCCAATTTACCCTTCCACGAATCCCACAATGCCATTAAAGCACCAATTCCAATAGCAGCAAATATCAAACCTCCAGGTAAAGCAACTTTAGGATCTGCTAATTTTCTTGCTATTGCAATAGATAATAAAGCAGCCACAATTTGTTGAGCAGACTGTAATACAATATCTACCATCCCCATCATTCCAGCCTTAACATCAACAAAAGATGCTCCTAACATACCTGCCATATCTACAAAACTATTAGCTAATGCATTATTAATAACTTCTGCTTTCTCAGCAGTGTAAACATAATTCATTAAGTTTTGACTCATCTCATCCATCAAAGGCATACCAGGACGCAATCCCTCATCCCATAAAAACGTTAACATTTGTTTAGAATAGGATATTTTATCCCTCAAAGTATTATAAGAATCTCCCAGCACTTTATTTTTTAAAGTAAGTAAATCTATCTCTTCATTAAACTTAGACATAAATGCAGTATCTTCATTTACATATCCTCCCTTTCTTGCAGTTAATAACTTAGAATAATCTGGAGCATATTGTGCTGGTTTTGGAATTGCAGACTTTGCTAATTTCTCTTCAAACTCTTTAAAGAATTTTTGATGTTCTGCCGTCTGTTGAAGTTTATTGAATTCTCCAAGACTTTTAGTAACTGACTTCAATCGAGAATCCATTTCTGATAAACCCCCTTTAACAAATCCATCCATTGCATTACTAAAGGCTTCCATCTTTTCTTTATCAGCGTCAAATGCAATACCAATAGAAGAAAGCAACTTAGATTTTTGATCAATGAATCTTAAATTATCCTGGAGATCTTCCCAAACTTTATTCATATCCTCTTGTGTTTGTTTAGCATCTTCTCCTGCCTTCGCAATAAAACTTTTCTTCTTAGAATCTTCCTGCATCATAAGATCCCGATATAATTTAATAGTGGCAAGATCAGTTTGTTCGATAGTGCGTTTTGCCATTTCCATAATAGCGAACTCTTGACTAATATATCCTTCGTACTTCCCTGCTTTCTTTCCTTTCAAAATATCTTCTTGAGACATTCCTGATCTTGCATATGCTGCTTGTATATTAGCTTTAGCTTTATTATAAACAGACCATGCCTCAGCATTAGTTTTTGTTAAAGAAGCCTCATTCATTGCAGCATAGTCAATTTCAGTTAAGTCTTTCATCTTTTTCAACTCTCCATTGACATTTGTCATTGTGGTATTCAAAGCAATTTGAGCCAATGCCGCTTCCTCAGTTTTCTTCTTAAAATGAATTAATAATCCTATTACAGAAGTTAAAGCTACCCCAGCGGCAACATAAGGATTAGCTAAAAATCTAATGGAGTGAAGAAGACCTCCACCAAATAATGGATGATTTGTAAGAACTCTACGCATACTGGAAAATCCACCAGTTAAATCTCCTACTAATCCAATAAGCCTGCCAATCTTACCCGAAAGATTAATTATGCCGGATACAGTATATCCAATAAAACTACCTAATAAAGCCAACGGACCTAAAGCTGCTACAAATGCTATTGTTTTTATTATAGTTCTTTGCATAGACTCATCTAAAGCATTAAACCATTTAGTAAGGCTTTCAAGTTTTGCTACCCACTTTTCTATGATAGGCATCACTGCTTGAGTCAAAGTTTTTCCTAATGTAATTAAATTTGAATTTAATATGGCAGTAGCTTTATCCATTCTCCTTTGAATAGTATCTGCAGTATCGGCATTTGCTTTTGCCAAAGAACCATATGAATTTCGTACTGATTCAATTACTTTTTTATTATATTCAAGATTCTCCCCAGTCAAAGACAATGCCCCGGTCATTGCTCTAATATCCCTAAATATGGATTTCAAAAACATATTGCCAGTAGCTTTATCAGAAATATCTCTCAACTTAATTAATACTCCCATCAATCCATCTGGTCTTTTAAGATCTTCAAGTAGATTCCCTGCCGTAATACCAAATTTTTGTAAAGCCTTATCTGCGGCAGAACCCGGTTTTATTTTTAACAAAGAGTTCAACATACCTTTCAAATAGACAGCTGAATTGGAAGCACTTGCTCCCTGAAGAGACATAGCAGCCATTGTACCTGCAACTTCTTCAAATTTAATTCCTAAAGCGGATGCAATTGGAATAACCTGCTGCATTGCACTATTAAATCCATCAGCTTCAATTTTACCTTCCCTAACAGCAGCAACTATAATATCCATAGCTTTTGCAGATGTCAAATTAGAATCAGCATAGGCATTCATGGCTGAAGTTACCAAATTCACTACGTCCTTAGTTTCCCCAAGGCCTACTGACGCCGCCTTTGCTGAGGTATTCAATATGTCTAATGCCTTGATTGGGTCTTTAAAACCTGCAGATGTAATAAAATACAAAGCATCTGCCAATTCTTGAGGTGCTCTTCCAGTAGCTCTTGCCATTTTTAAAACTTCTTCTGTCATAGCTTGAACTTGTGGTCTTGCCAGTCCAACCAAACTCACAATCTTATTCATAGAATACTCAAAATCTTTTGAAGCATTAAATATTGCCTTTCCCATCATTATTATTGGTAAAGTGACAACAGCAGATGCTAAATATCCAAATGTTCTAAGTCTTTGAGATCCGGCAGCAATAGAAGTAGACAAATCAGCTATTCTTTGAGCCATAGAACTAACAGCAACCTGAGTCGTTTTAGAAGTAGCAGAAGCCACTCCCGCTGTCTTTTGTAAATTATTGTTCAGGGTGTTTAAAGCAGAATTCATTGCAGTGACTGACTTTAAAGTCTGTCTTTGCAAATTTAGCATAGCGTTCTGTGCATTCACCACTCCGCTAACATTTACCCCCAGGGTTGCTGTAATAGTTCCTATATTCATGGCATAATTGGTTTATTTCTAAATCTCCTTGGTGGTCTTGTCATTATATTTCCCGAAAACCTATTTTTATTTATCTTGGCATTTCGATTTATATCCTCTGCTATTCCAAGAAGAGTCTGTTTCATTACTTCAACGCTTTGTTTTTTTGGCTCTTTTTTCTCAAAATCCCAATCCAACATAAAATCAGATGGTAAAGTATGTTTAGTTCCTCTCTTACCATGGACACTTATTACTAAATTTGTAATAAGAGAACATGTATACGCCAACCTAAAATCTTCTCTCCACGATCCTATCGGATCCAACCTATCATATGCCTCCCACTCACTTATTTGAACAGATGTAAGTTGGTCTAATAAAATATCAGGATGAATTATTCTAAGTTCTCTGCAGAGTCTGAAGATAAATTGCCGGCTTGGCCGGCCTCGTAGTTTTTTACTAAATCCTCTTTATCTGACTCTGTAATTTTATTCAATTGCTGGGCCTTCTCTATTATCTTATCAAGAGTTTTTGCACTTTTCTGTTGACTTAATATGGAGGCGTCTCCCAACTGCATGATCAATTTTCCAGACTCATCACAAACAGTACAGACGGCTAATTTAGCACGATAATCTTCTGTGGCCTGTTCATAACTCTTTACATTTCCTTTTTCATCTTTGACTTTGCGAACGAGGGATTGTTCCCAAGCATCACGTTCTCTTCCCGTCATTTGACGAACATATACAAAATCACCATTTTCAAACTCAACTTTTTCAATAGTAAGTTCTTCTTTGCTTAATAAAGCATTTCTGTCAAGTAAATTTCCCATGATTAGAGATATTAAATTATTTAAAAACTAAAATAAAAAACCTTGATTAGGTTGAAAGGTTCTACATTCCTAACGCGGCACTTGCGCCAGAGTCAGTTTCAACAGAACCACTTACCTGAATTGTAACATCCGCTGTGATCTTATCATCAGTTGGAATATTTAAAGGCAATTCAGTGACCAGACCTTCAAATTCCACAGTAGTGGTTTCTGCGTCCGGCAAAACAATTCGATAATTACCAAGTAGATTGCTTTCAAAATCTGTCTTAAACAAGTCGTAAGTTTGACGCGTAAAATTCATTGAAAGCTGCACAGTACCTGGATTACGGAACCCTCCTTTGAACTCTCGATATCCTCCCGTACTATCCAGGGATGTTACATCAATTGTATCCCTTGACATACCAGGACCGGTAATCGAGTTTATTTCAGCAATGGCAGCCCATGCGGTGCCATTCCACCTCTGAAATATTGTTCCTACTCCTGCTACAGCATTACTTGCCATAATTTTACCTCCTTTGTAAATTAAAGTTAATAATAAAACGAACACGATTATGATCATCATAATCCAAATGGGCGGGACCACTTGAACAGATAATCATAGTATATAAAGCACCACCCCATGTCTCATTTGCCCGGCCATGGAGAGCGTCCTTTATAGCATTTGCCATATTCCATCCAGTAATGTAATCATTATTTCTAACACGAATATGAATGGATGGATATTCATATCCAACAGTTGTTAAACCATGATAAGGTGGATAACCTTCAGAATCAAATATAGTAACACAATTATCTGGAGTCGAAGGTTCTCTACCTATAAATAGGTTATCCGCAAATTCTAAACCCAATCCTGGAGAATCTCCAAAATTTTCTAACATAGACTTTATATCTACACTTGGTGCGTTCATGGTTTTATTTTTGAGTTTTCTTTGATTATCTGAATAATTTTACCACTACTTCTTTTTATATGAATTTCTAACCATTTAGGACCTGAACCAGTTCTCTTCCAATGCTCTGCGTCGACATTTTCATGAACCCACATAGCATAATTAGCACTATACCCAAACATTACAATTTTATTTTTAGTACCTTCCATTGATTTTACTATTGCTCTTGCCTCTTCTACTGCAGCAACATGTTCAGATGCTAATTTTGCTGCAGTCAATCCAGTCCTTTTATTATCTTTAAATTTTGAAGTACCCCTTCCATCTGGAACTCCTGTCGCAGTTACAACAAACCAACTATTACTTAAATTTGACAGATCCATAGGGGTTAAGGGTTTTTTCATTTCAGTACGTTCCCTGATAAAGGCAACTGCTTTAATCATACCTCCCATTGTTTTATTCTGAAGTCCTTCAAGTTCACGATTCAAATTATCCATAACTTCTTCAAATCCAAACACTCGAGTGTTTGGAAACAATGCACTATATTTTAAATATTTAAGTTTAGGCATTTGTATTTATATTAACCAAGCCATGGAGTTAAATGAACTTTGCGCAAAAATGTAGAATTACTTCCTACAGCAGGAGACTTTTCAAATCTCTTTATAACATAAGCTTTATCAATTGTCTTTGGATTGGCTTTTTGAGCAGTAGTCAAACTTGCTAATGTTCCTAAGTATAACATACCATCCTCATCCATATCCTGAGTAACCATAACTATTGCTCTTGAAATAGTTTGAGTTTCATCCTGTTGTCCAAGTATTTGTACTTTATCTTGCCAACGACATTGAACTTCTATCGGGGTATCAAAAGTAAAATTACTAAAACCATCATTTACTGGATTTCCCCAATAAACAGCGGTTTGAGCACAACGACTTGCCATATGTTTTTCTATTCCCATATTCAATCATCAAAACTTTTAACTGCTTTCATGCTCACCCTACCCTTACCTAATTTAGCCATCTTTCCAGATGTATCTAATGTAAGTACCATTTGTCCATAAGAAGTTGACTCTAACTTCTTACCCCAGTATCCTGTATACTTTACACGAGCATCCATAATTTCTTCTTCTGATGCAGTTCTCTGTAAAGTACATGCAATCATATGAGCGGCAAACCACCTTTCTATTTCTTTTAGAATAGTTGTTGGGGTGGTTGTATCCAAGGCAAAAGCCTCATTAACAACCGCGTTTGCTGCTACAATAAATGTCTCATCAATTACAGATTCATCCACGTCAGGTGCTCCACCCTCCATTATTGCCTGAACTTCTTCAGCTGTTACTCTTACTGCCATTTTGTCCTCCTTTCTTAATTCTACTATTCCATAATAAGGTATTTATAAAATCCAATGATTTATCATTCCAAGTTAAATTTAACCAATCGCATAATTCATATAATTGATTGTAATCTCCATCCACCATTCTTTCAGGCCAAATTATTTTATGATCTATTCCTCCCAAAATCATATCTGTAAATCTTTTTTCGTACTCATGAACCCACCATAACCAACCATCTCTTTCATTATTTACTCCTACAATATGCTGATTAGATTCATTCTTAAACGCTTTCATAAATCCAGTTTTAACACAAGAGTCAACCACATCTCCTGTCCTACGACGTACAATAACCCACTTAGCATCAGGAAAAGACATACTCCACACAGGCCAAATTAATGCAGTTCTTGAATCCTTATACATCCATGCCCCTTTCTTATACCCCTCTGAAAATAATATATTTTCAACCTTTTCTTTCCAATTGTCAGGGAAATACAAATAATTTTTATGAATTGTCAATGGATATTGTCCCATAACATCCAATCCACAATTAGAAAGATATGGTTTGACAAGATCTTCTCTTATTCTTACATTTTCAAACATTCCTCTCCTGATACTTTGGTTATCATATGACATTTTACCACCAAAAGCACCAAACAAATTAATTGCAGCTGCAACCATACTCATCCCACTTCTGGAACATCCTGTAATTAATATTGGAGATCTTGTATTCATATTCTATACATATTTCTAACAAATTCTCTTTCCTTATCCTTATTCTCTTTAGAAACAGTCCGAACCTTTTGATTAGGATGTCTTCGATAAAAAGCCAAGAATGAATTACAATACCCTATTTTTAACCCAGCCTTTAAACAACGCAAACTAAACTCGAATTCCTCTGCAGTATTTAAAGTCTCATTAAATAGTCCTACTCTCTCAAATACTTCCCTACGATACATTAATGTAGCACTATGTATTACATTTTTAGATAATATGTCTTGCATACTTGGGATTTGAATACGAGGTCTATATTCTCCAAGACTTCTACCTGCATTCATATAAATTTCATAAGCATTCCCATGAATGAAATCCACATTTTGTTTTTCAATTGCTTTTACAGAATCCGTAATACAATTTTCAGTTAGCATATCATCCTCATGTAAAAATTTTATAAATCTTCCTACTGCCAATGGATATGCTTTATTAAAGTTTTCCGGCCAATTACCTTCTCCCTGACTAAGAAGAATTTGAACATTATCAGGAATACTTGCTACACAATCTTTTAACCAACCCCTATCATATTTATATGGTATAATTACAGTTACATCACATTTATTAGTATTCTCAGGAAAATCCTTATCTACATATTCTTTAACCCAACGAAGAGACATTGAAGCTTCCGCAGCTTCATATATACGAGGCCTTCCATGAAAACAAACTAAATTAGCATCTTTAGGAACTTCCATTAATACTGTCCCAGGCCTTGGTTTAAAATCATAAATAGAAGTAGTTAATCTCTGCCAAAAGATATCAGGCTGACACACCGAACGTATAAAATAATCCATTCTTTTACCTGTAGGTTGTTTCCACTCTTCCCAAACTTTCTTTGTTTTAATACAATCTTTAGGAAACCAAACCAATCCAGTAGCAAGCTGATCTCTCTGCCAAAAATCTTCTAAAGTAATAAATTGAGAAGGATCAGTAACTAAATCAAATATATTCTCAACAGATTGAATGACTGCCGTATCTAAATCTACATATAAGAATGGTTTGTATTGCTCCATTTCTGGACTGTATAATTGGATGCGAGACCATGTTCCAATTATTCCAGGATTAGTTAAAGGAAGAATTTCAATATTTCCCAAATTATAGGATTCACTTGCCTTATCCCAAAGGCAAATAATTCTCGGACGTATCGCGGACCTCCATTTACCATTGATATGTCGAGCAATCAATTCTACATCGCGGAATTTAAAATCACCTCCGCTCCGTAATACCAATACTATTGTTTTTCTATCTTCCATGAGCTTTCTTATCTATCCAATCATAAGTAACAATCAATCCTTCTTGTAATGAACGAGTAGGAGCCCAATGTAACTTCTCTC
>Ga0172381_10007646_pt1 | contig 10663 bp, 13 predicted proteins | sample Leawel6488metaG_FD_119754 | JGI IMG/M metagenome (GOLD analysis project Ga0172381, IMG submission 119754) | Leachate microbial communities from a municipal landfill in Southern Ontario, Canada - Leachate well 64-88 metaG | ecosystem: Engineered > Solid waste > Landfill > Unclassified | place... | reverse complement strand
ACCTTTGGATTTGCTTGAAAAATAGGCATATTTCGGCGAAATTCAGTAGATTTCTAGTTTTTTGAAGATGATCACATTTCGTAGGCCGTTGATTTATATGAACTTTTTAAATCGAAGGGGGTGCTGAGTAGTTACGCTGTTTTTTGTCTTGTTCATGCTTGGCGCACTGTGGCTTCATCCACGACCTTCCTATGCTGCGTGGGGAAGCTGGGTAGGTCAGCCCGGCATGTCGGTTGCCATCCTGATCTTCTTTGCCGCGCTGCTGTCCCACATGTGGGTTGGGCTACGCGATGTGCTGCTCGACTACGCACGCCCAGCCGGACTGCGCTGCTTTTTGCTGGGCTTGTTGGGCATCAGCCTGTTTGGGACGGCGGCATGGGTTCTCTGGCTGCTTCTGCAAGTGCAGAACTGAAAACCTCCGTCAACGACAACGATAAATGGAGCCACCCATGAAACTTTCCATCTCCCGCTACAACCCTGAGCACGACGAGGCGCCCTATCTGCAGGACTACGAGATTGAACTCACCCCCAGTGATCACATGCTGCTGGACGTGTTGATCCGGCTCAAGGCGCAAGACCACACCCTGACGCTGCGAAAGTCTTGTCGTGAAGGCATCTGTGGTTCGGATGCCATGAACATCAACGGTCGAAACGGTTTGGCATGCATCACGCCTGTAGGCGATCTGAGAGAACCCGTGGTTTTGCGTCCATTGCCGGGTTTCCCGATTATTCGCGATCTGGTGGTTGATATGACCAACTTCCTCAAGCAATACCACTCGATATCACCCTATCTCATCAATGATGAGGCGCCCCCAGACAAGGAGCGTCTGCAATCGCCCACAGAGCGCGACAAGCTAAATGGCGCCTACGAGTGCATCATGTGTGGTTGCTGTAGCAGCCAATGCCCGTCTTTCTGGTGGAACCCGGACAAATTCGTCGGGCCGGCAGGCCTGATTCAGGCCTATCGATTCATCTTCGACAGCCGTGATCGCGCAACGCAACAACGACTTGACAATTTGAACGATGCATACCGCCTGTTCCGCTGCCGCACGATCATGAACTGCTCTGAAGTCTGCCCCAAGGGCCTGGAGCCCTCCCACGCCATCGAGAAGATCCGGTTGAAAATGTTGAAGATTGACACGCCCGGTGGACTGCCCGTCCACCGGGCGTCGAGCATCGGAAACGGAGAAAAAAAATGAAGATCGGCATGATCGGTTTGGGTCGGATGGGTGCCAACATGGTGCAACGCCTGATACAAAAGGGCCATGAATGCGTTGTTTATGACACGCAGTCGACGGCAGTGGCCAGCTTGGAAGAAGCCGGTGCGACCGGCGTCGCATCGATGCAGGAGATGGTCGCGCAAATGGCCAGACCGCGCGCCATCTGGCTGATGATTCCGGCTGCCATGGTCGACCATGCGTTGAACGACCTGGTGCCACTGCTCGCCCCTGACGACATCGTCATCGATGGCGGCAATTCGTATTACCGCGATGACATGCGTCGAGCTGCCGAGTTGAAGGCCGCAGGCATTCACTATCTGGATGTAGGCACCAGTGGTGGCGTAGCCGGCCTTGATCGCGGCTATTGTCTGATGATCGGTGGCGAAACCGAAACCGCTGCGCGCTTGCGGCCGATCTTTTCCTCCCTCGCTCCTGGAATGGCGGTCGCAGCGCGGACCCCGGGCAGGACCGCCGGCGGTGGTGACGCTGAAGAGGGTTTTCTGCATTGCGGCCCGCATGGTGCCGGTCACTTCGTCAAAATGATCCACAACGGCATCGAATACGGCATGATGGCTGCTTATGCCGAGGGCTTCACCATTCTGCGCAACGCCAACGTGGGCAAGCGAACGCACGACAACGATGCTGAGACGACACCACTGCACAACCCGGAGTTTTACAAATTTGACATGAACCTGCCCGAGATCGCAGAAGTCTGGCGGCGCGGCAGCGTGATCGGTTCCTGGTTGCTCGACCTGACCGCTCAAGCCCTCCATAGGAATCCTGAACTCGACACCTACGGCGGCCGCGTCTCGGATTCCGGCGAGGGCCGCTGGACGATCCAGGCGGCCATCGACGAAGGGGTCCCGTCGAATGTTCTTGGCGCCGCGCTGTTCGCGCGTTTTGCGTCACGCGGTCTGGCCGATTTTTCCAACCGGGTTCTGTCCGCAATGCGCAACGAGTTTGGCGGCCATATTGAAAAGACAGTTGAGTAGCTGCAAAACATCCGAGACACAAGAAGTCCTGATCGTGAATTTTTGGGAGGTAGCCACGTCCAAGAAGCATAGTGCGCCAATGGTGAAAAAGAGTACAAGGATCAACATACACAATCCAATACACCCTTTCAACGGGCTCGTTGCTCAATTGGGGCTGCCTTGTGATGAAAACGGCATTCGCCATTTCTTGGCGACACACACGCCACTCGCGGCCGGCGTCGATTTGCCTGATGCAATCTTTTGGCCCCCGTCCACCGCGACGTTCTTGCGGGAAAGCCTTCTTGAAGATTCGGACTGGGCGGTAGTCGTTGATCAACTCAGCGCGTCTCTTCGACCTCTCGGAAAATAGGCTGCCTGTCGTACCGGACCGGAGAAACATCATGCCAAAAAGAAACGATGATTCCAGTGGACACATTGTGCCGTGCGCACAATGTCTGAAAGAGGTGCCGGTTTCCGAAACAAATATCTTCGAGGCTGTTGACTACGTCGCCTACTTCTGCGGACCGAAATGTTATTCAAAGTGGGCAACCCAGGACGAAGACCCTGAATGGCAGCGGTCAAAAGACTAAAGACTTGTTCAGGTCAGCCGGGCTTGGCGTCGTGCGCGTGCAGCATGGTGTCGATGGCCAGTGTCGAGTGCGCGTAGGCCGCACCCGCGCGCATCTCGGCCGCAACCCAGATGGCCTCCATGAGTTCCTGCTCGGAGGCGCCAGCCTTCAGCGCCGACTGCGTGTGCCCACGAATGCAATAGGGACATTGGGTCACGTGCGCCACAGCCACCGCGATCAGCTGCTTGGTCTTGCTGGGCAAGGCGCCGTCGGCAAACACACTGGCGCTGAAGGCTTTGAAGGCGTCCAGCGGCTTGGGCGCGAGCTCACGGCGTTTGCGCGCGACTTCGGCCCCGGCATGGGGGTAAATGGCATTGTCCATGGCATCTCCTTTGGAATTGACAGGTGTGGTTCAACTCGCGTCACGGGCTGGCGCTGATAAGCTCTGGTGCAAGAAGAAATTCTCGCAGCGCGACCGCGTTGTTGTGTGTTTCGTCATGCGCGGCATACACGAGCGTGACGGGGCCCTTGCGCGCCAGTGTGCGCAAGGTATCGAGCAACTCCGCGTGTGGGCGCAATTCGGCCGCATAGCGCTGGCGAAACTCCTGCCAGCGCGCGGGGTCATGATCGAACCACTGGCGCAACGCGGTGCTGGGCGCAAGCCCCTTGGCCCATTGATCCACGGCCAGACTCTCCTTCTTGATGCCCCGCGGCCACAGGCGGTCAATCAATACACGCGCGCCGTCGTCGTGGGATGGAGGATCGTAAGCGCGCTTGATCCGGATATGGCTGGCTGGAGTTTTCGTGCTCATGAAGATGCCCTTGCAGCAGTCTGGCACTGGCTCTCGCCGGCGGGCCGGTGCGGCCAGCGCAGCGCGCTCGACCGGGGCCCCTCGCAGGCTGCAAGGTGTGCCGAGATGATCATGCTCGGAAACTTCATGGTTTAGCTCCCGATGAACGTGATAGAAGCCAGACGATGGCACGTTCGCCGTATTTGAATCTGCAATTGCCACACAGCAAAGCATACGCGTGGTGCGCGACACGATTGCTCAGTAGGGATATTTAACATGCATCTTATGATGGGCGCTTGTCAGACTGGGAGCAACAGCCAACACACTGAAACCGCATGATGGAATCGAACAAGCCCAAGACCATCTTTGCGCGCTCCGTCCTCAAGGCTACCCGTTCCAAGCCTGGGGGAGCGAGGGAAATGGCTGAACCCGAAGCCGCCTATCCCAACCTTGACGCACTGCTGACGGCGGTGCGCAATTGCCGTGTGTGTGAGTCGCATCTGCCGCTTGGTCCTCGTCCGGTGCTGCGAGCGGGTGAGGCGGCGCGTATCCTCATCGTGGGGCAGGCGCCCGGTGTGCGCGTGCACACGACCGGCATCCCATGGGACGACCCGAGCGGGGAGCGTCTGCGCGCATGGATGGGTGTGGACAAGGCGCTCTTCTATGACGAATCGCGCATCGCCATCATTCCCATGGGTTATTGTTATCCGGGGCGCGCAAGGAGCGGTGATTTACCGCCGCGTCGTGAATGTGCGGCGCTCTGGCTCGACCAGTTGCTGTCCCGGATGCCGCGGATTGAATTGACTCTGCTGGTCGGTCAGTATGCGCAGCACCATTTTCTGGGTAGCCGCCGCAAACCGTCACTGACCGAAACGACGATGGCCTGGCGGGAGTATGCGCCGCGATTCATCCCGCTGCCGCACCCCTCGCCGCGCAACCAACCCTGGTTCAAGCAGCACGCCTGGTTTGAGGAGGACGTGGTACCCGCGTTGCAGGCACGCATCAATGCCATGTTCGCTCGCTGACGGCCGGCGCGTTGCTGTTGCGCGGTCTTTGCGTTGAGCACGTCACCAGTCCAGCCAGAGACCTCGACTTGATTGGGCTTGGTCGTCCTGAATACCCACGTTGAAGTCGCGGTTGCTGGTGAACAAATAAAGATGCATCTTATATCTATTTTATTATGAAGATGTGCATCACCGGTCTGCCGGCGCTTTAACTGCAAGGAATTTGATATGCCATCCGCCGTCTTGTGTACCGAAGAGGAAATTGTTCAATTGGTGAACCGGTTTTACGAAAGCATTCGCAAGGACGAGGTGCTGGGTCCGATAGTCAACCCGCATGTGAAAGACTGGGATGCACATCTGTCCACCATGGTGGACTTGGGGTCATCCACATTGCGTGGCAGCGCCCGATTTCCCGGCGCGCCCATGCCCAAGCACACTGCACTGCCGAGCCGGGATGCGGACAAGCTGGTGGGAGTCGCGTGATGGACAGCGCCATTCTGAGTCTGCTGGGCGCTTTTTTGCTGTCGATCATCGGCCTGTTCGTGTTCATCTGGTCTTCGCGCAAAGGCCTGCTGGTGGAGAACCCGAAGGCCGCTTCGGTGATCTTCGCGCGTGGCGAGATCGGGCGGGTTGACGATCCGGCCCTTGCGGACGCGGCACAGGATTCCATGCAGGCAGCGGCGCTGGAGCCAGGTCACCCGCTGCACGTCGCTGACGCGACCGAACTGCAGGACCGCATCGCGTCCGACCAGTCGAGTGCTTTTCCGGTCTTCATGTTCATCGCCTTCGCCTGCTTCTGGCTGTTGCTCGGCTCGCTGGCGGGCTTGACCTCCTCGATCAAGCTGCACCAGCCCGACTGGCTGACCGACCAGGCCTGGCTGACTTTTGGCCGCATTCGCACGGTGCACCTGACTGCCGTGTTGTACGGATGGATCAGCAATGCGGCGTTGGGCATGATGCTGTGGCTGTTGCCGCGCCTGCTGCGTACCCACTTGCACGGGGCGATCTGGGCCATGCTCGGCGGCGCCCTCATCAACATGGGGATCGCCGCTGCCATCGGAGCCATTTCGTCCGGCCGGACCGACGGCATGGAATACCTGGAAATTCCGTGGCAAGTCGCCATTCTCATCTTCGCCGGTTTTGTGCTGGTGATTTTGTCGGTGTTGTACACGCTGGTAAACCGCAAGGTCGAACACTTATATGTCAGCGTCTGGTACATGGTGGCGGCATTGTTATGGATTGCCCTGCTGTTTCTGGTCGCCAAACTGCCTGGTGTGCACACGGGCGTGCAACAGGCCACCACCAACTGGTGGTACGGTCACAACGTGCTGGGCCTGTGGTTCACGCCGGTCAGCGTAGGTGCTATTTATTATTTCTTGCCGAAGATCATCGGCCGGCCGGTGCGCTCCTACAACCTCTCAATACTGGGTTTCTGGACGCTGGCCTTCTTTTACGGTCAGGTCGGCGGGCATCATTTGATTGGCGGACCGGTGCCAGGCTGGCTGACGACGTTGTCAATTGTGCAAAGCGTGATGATGGTCATTCCGGTCGTCGCCTTCAGTATCAACATGGGCGGCACCCTCAAGGGGCGAATGCATCTGGCGCGCTACTCGCCGACGCTGCGCTTCATGATGTTTGGCGGACTCATGTACTTCGCATCGTCGCTGCAGGGTTCGCTTGAAGCGCTGCGAAGCGTCAACCAGGTGGCCCACTTCACGCACTTCACGGTGGCGCACGCCCACCTGGGCGCTTACGCTTTCGTCACCATGGTCCTGTTCGGCGCCATCTATTTCATGATGCCGCGCGTGCTGAACTGGGAGTGGCCGTACCCGAAATTGATTACGCTGCACTTCTGGCTGTCAGCAATTGGCATTGCCATCTACTTTATCGGCCTGTCGGCTGGCGGCTGGCTGCAGGGCGTGGCCATGCTGGACGCGGCCCGGCCGTTCATGGACTCGGTCACATTGACCCTGCCTTACCTGAAATGGCGCACGGCGGGCGGCAGCCTGATGGTGCTGGGCCACATCGTCTTTGTCGGCCATTTCCTGGCGATGGCATTGCGCTTTGGTCCGACGCGCACCGGCGCCGCCCTATTCTGGCAAAACAACAAACGGGAGCTTGCGCATGGACAATGAAGTCAAGCTGGTTTCAGGCGCCATGGTGGCCTTGGCCGTTGCCACCGCCGCACTGGTGGTCATGCCCTACATGGAAGTGCGTGACATTCAGCCGCCGCCCGGCCTCAAGCCCTATACCAGCGCCGAACTGCGCGGGCGCGGGGTTTACATTGCCAACGGCTGCGTCTATTGCCACAGCCAGCAGCCGCGCGACCGCAACTTCGGCCCCGATTTCGAGCGCGGCTGGGGGCGCGCTTCGGTGCCGGGCGACTACATGTACGACAAGCCGCACCTGCTGGGCAGCATGCGCACCGGACCGGATTTGTTCAACATCGCTTCGCGCCAGCCCAGCAAGGACTGGCACCTGGGTCACCTTTACCAGCCGCGCGCCTATGTGCCGGGCTCGATCATGCCGTCCTATCCTTTCCTGTTTACCGTCAAGGACGCGAAGGAGGCCGAGAAAGAAGGCGAACAGCCTGTGTCATTGCCGCCCGCTTATGGTCCGAATGTGGGCCAGGTGGTGGTGCCGACGCCCGAGGCGCTGGACCTGGTCAAGTACCTTCTGGCCTTGAATCATACCTATCCGGTGTTGCCGCCCGCTCCCAACCCCTAAGCCGAACACGAGGTCCATCGATGCCAAAAAAATCAGAATCTGGCAGCCGTGCTCAAGCGCGCGAACAGGAGGACCCGTCCGAGCGGAATCGGCCGATTCCTTTGATCGTTGCCATCATCACGCTGGCGGTGGTGATTTTCGGTGTCAGCTACATCCTGCTTTCGGAGCCCTTTGGCCGGGCCGATCTTGGCGACCGGCGCACCGTGGCCGATTTGAGGGCGCCTGTAGCCGGCGCGGCGGCAGCAGCCGTCGATGGCAAGCAGTTATTCACCGCCAACTGCGTCCCCTGTCACCAGGCGACCGGCAAAGGTCTACCTGGCGTGTTTCCGCCCCTGGACGGCTCGGAGTGGGTGGGCGGTGATGAGCGTACCGTTGTCAATATCCTGCTGCACGGTGTGAGTGGGGAGCTGACGGTGATGGGCAACACTTTCAAGGGCGCGATGCCTTCATTCCAGCAACTCAATGACGCAGAGTTGGCGGCAGTCGCCAGCTATATCCGCTCCGGATGGTCTAACAAGGCTGGCGCCATCAAGGCCGACCTGTTTGCCAGCGAACGCAAGAGCAGTACCCGCACGGCGCCGTTCAACGGCGAAGCCGAGCTGAAGTCCTTGATGGACAAGGCGCCGTGATCTTCTCCGGAGGCGGTATGCGGCCGATCCGCAAGCGTCCTGCCCGATGCTCAAAACTGCGTTGCTGAGCGTCAGCCTGGCAGTGGCTGGCTATGCCTGTTCAGCTTGGCTGACCCACGACTTTCAGGTCTGGACGGCCGAAGGTGCGCGGCGCCTGGAAGTGGCCCTGCAGCCCATCGCTGCGCCTTCCGTGCAAATTGACGGCCCCGGCTTGGCCGCACAACCCTTGTATCAACTCTTGTCCGATGGCCAATCCGTGACCCTGGTTGACTTCGTCTACACCCGCTGCCAGACCGTGTGTCTGGCGCTGGGCAGCGTTTATCAGCAAATGCAGACGACGCTGCAGGCGGCCAGTCAAACCGACCTCTCGGCGCACCGGGTGAAACTGCTGTCGATCAGCTTCGACGGACAGCACGACGACCCACGGATTCTGCAGGCCTACGCAGCGCGCTTGAGCGCCGATCCGCTGCTGTGGCACTTTGTTCGTGTGCCGGATCCGAAAGAAACACAGCGCCTGCTGGCGGATTTTCAGGTCATCGTCGTCCCTGACGGCCGAGGCGATTTCGAGCACAACGCGGCGCTGCTGGTGGTAAACCAGCACGGACAACTGGTGCGCATCTTTGATTATGCGGAGCAGCAATTGGCCCTCGACTACGCCCGCGACCTGGCGAACGCCGCTTCACCACGATGAAACTGGCTCAGTTTTGGCGCAAGTGGCATTTGGCCATTGCAGGCTTGGCGCTGTGCCTGCTGGCCCTGCCCGGCGCACGACTGTTTCTTGAGGCCAGCATGACCCGCCACATGCTGGTTCAGTTTCCCCTGCTTGCCCTCATCGGTTATGGGTCCGCAGGGGCGTTGCCGCGCAACTGGATGCGGCGTCTGAATTCATGGAACGGCTACGGCATCAGCGGCTTGTTCGCCAGCGCCGTGATGCTCGCCGTATTGATGATCCCCCGCGTCCTGGACCTTGCCTTGGTTGACGGCCGCATTGAACTGGTCAAATGGCTGGCCCTGCTTGTGTGCGGCGCAGCCGTGCGCCTGTCATGGCAGCCTGCTGGCTTGCTGGTGCAAGGCTTCTTTCTTGGCAACGTGCTGCCCATGACGGTCGTTGTGGGCTATCTGTTTGAAAGTTCGCCGGTGCGCCTGTGCAACGCCTACCTCCTCGACGATCAGGAAAGGCTGGGGCAAAGCCTGCTCTGGATTGCGGCAGTCACCGGGTTGGTTTGGTTTGCCATCCTGGTGCGTGCGATGATGCGCGGAGAGGCGGCGACCGCGCTACCAACACCTTCCGAAGATGATCCGAGCACGGCAAAATGAATTCTGTTTGCGCAGCCATTGACCTTGGCCTAAGCGGGACGGGAGTTGATTTTCTTTAACGAACGTCGAGTCCATGATGCGTACATTCTTCATCGTTGTGTCAGTTCGATGGTCTGACAGCACTGGATGCAGTCCTTTAAAAGACGCGCCTTGCTATTCGCCACCGGACAGGGGAAACAATTTTCTTCTGAGTGCTGTTAGTTGCGCGATCGTCAAGAATGAACAGGCATCACTGTGCGTTGAATCTTGGCGGTCAATGGGGTCAGTGAACGGCAACTTTCGATTGAAGACCGGCTGGACAATCGGCTCGTGACCAAAGACCCGTTCTGGTGGAGTACGGACACCCAACTGGTTGAAATCGTGGTCAAACAGCTGACTGTCGGGCTACTGATGCGAATGTCAGGTGTCGGGCAGACAAATTGGACTTCTGTAAACCCGCTAACGATCAGCGTTTATCTGCCGCGCTGCAATGCTTGTAGAAACCATCAACGCCTCCCGCGGCAGATAAACCATGTTGAACTGAACCGCCGGTGCAGGCGGTAGCGATAGGGGATTGCAAGCTTTTCCCCACTTGTTGGGTCAGATCATAGCGCGGCAACAGTCCAAATCTGATGCTCAGTCATCCCTTGCAAAAACGCAACAGACCCCGACTGGATGTCGGCGCATCGAACTTTTGAAACCTGCGTCGAGATTTGCCGACGCGATGCGCAGGCCTGTCCCCGCCAGCATCACCACCGGCGTGCAAACTACCTGCTGACTCCAAAGCACCTTGCGTCATTCACGGTGGCCCGCGTTGCTGTGGCAGCACCATTGATCCTGCAACGGGCAGCCGCCTGGCCCCGGCCAACCTCTCAACCGTTCGCAAGTGCCCCATCTTGCACGCCGGGCACAAACCCACATCCAGTCTGGCCACGCGCGCCATGAAGGCCTGTGCCGACGCCAGCGCCTGCGGGTTGATGGGCGGCATCTGCAAAGCCAGCCTGGCGGCATTGAGCTTGCTGCCCTTGCACGCAGATGCCAGCACCCCGTAGTGGCGAATGCGCTTGACCCCCGTGGGCAGCACATGCAGCATGAAGCGACGCACAAACTCCGTACCTTCAAGCCGGTGCAGGCGTTTGCCGCCTCTGTCATCGGCACGCACCATAAACGCCACTTCTTCGGTGGTGACGGCGCGAATGCGCTCATTGCCGATGGCCGTGCGATGCGTGTAACGGCTCAGGTACTCCAGCACCTGGGCAGGACCTCCCAGCGGGGCTTTGGCATACACCACCCAGTCATGCTGGTAAAGCTGCTTTTGCCGCTGGCACCAATCAAGCTGTGCGCCCTGCGGGTCACGCTCAATCTGGTGGCTGGTGTGGGCGGCTGTCAGCGCCGCCATGAACTTGCCACGAAACACCGCAGACAAGGCCGGGGTTGGAAACAGGAAATCGGGTTT
>Ga0172381_10007645_pt1 | contig 10664 bp, 13 predicted proteins | sample Leawel6488metaG_FD_119754 | JGI IMG/M metagenome (GOLD analysis project Ga0172381, IMG submission 119754) | Leachate microbial communities from a municipal landfill in Southern Ontario, Canada - Leachate well 64-88 metaG | ecosystem: Engineered > Solid waste > Landfill > Unclassified | place... | reverse complement strand
GTCTTGAATAGCTGCCAGCCCAGTCTGTATTGTCGATAAAGCATTTGACACCCGTACCGACTCTTTATTGATATCGCAGTCTCCTTATGGTATAAATACATAACTCTATTATAGCAATAAATACTGGAAATTATCAACATTTTTTATGATTTCAGCTATATGTTTCCATATATTCTCCTTAAATCTTAAAATCAATAAAAGCATGCCTGTGAATTGCTCCTATTGCCAAAAGCATTTTTTTAAATTAATAAAAATTAGACCAGAAAGCGGCTTTCAGAAAGAAGCTGCAGAATCAAACTTGGTCCAATACGCTTTTCGCATCACTTTTTCTGAGAAGGAAGGCCATTCCGGGAGTTATGATGCTTGCAGGAAAGGGTGCATCTAAAGTACTCAAGAAGATCTCCACCCGATCTACATTAGGCAACATCTTTGCTCCTTCCACCAAACTAAGAAGGCCGGCAATATCCCTTGATACAGCGATAACTAATATGTCGGAATCCCCTGTTGTCTTAGCCACACATATAACATTGCGCATTTTCTTTAGATAAATGATGGTTTCAGCTATATCTTTGCTGGCGATCATTAAGAAAGTGAGGCCACGGTATCCTATCTTCTCTAGATTGACGGATATCATGGATTGATTGATAATCCCTTCAGTTTTCATTTTCTCATATCTTTTTCGGACTGTCTCCGGGGAGATGCCAAGCTTTAATGCAATCCTTCTGAAAGGAATTTGAGCATCATTAATTAGCTCATGCATTATACGACGATCGATTTCATTCATTTGTTTTATCTCCTGAAATGTCAAGGTTTTCAAAAAGAAACTGAATATCATCGATCATAATGATAGTTGCCACCTTTTTCACTCCCGTCTGTCTCCTTATTGCCTCTTTTGCATAGTCCAATTCATTGACGCTCTTTACTGTGATAAGGGCGAGTACGTCGCATACCCCGATGCCTTCTATGCACATTAAAACGTCCGGATGCTCACGGACAAACTTTACGAGGTCATTTTTCTTCTCATTATTGACGGTGATCTCCATTATGACCGTAAATCTAAAGCCAAATATACTCGGATTGAATAGCGTCGCCGATCCTACGATTACTCCTGAGGCTTTTAGATTATGAATTCGCTTATGTATTGCATTTGATGATAATTCACAATCCTTCGCAATGTCTTTCAGACTTGTGCGCGCATTTTTTAGCAATGCCTTTATGATCTTGGCATCGGTCTCATCAAGCTCGACTTCATTGCTCAGTGCGATATCCTCCTGGAAGTATACTACTTTGCAAATGCGATTTTATACGAATTAAAGATTTGCCTATTGCTAAAGTCAAACCATGGCGGCCCCATCCGTGCAACAAGTTGCTGGCATGCACTTAACGAAGTTGGATCTCTAAGCATGATGAGGGCTAACTATCTAATATATTTAGCTAAAAAATGTTATATTTGTTAGAATTTCCAATTTCTCCTGCATAGCCAGGGGTATCTATATATCCAATCGATATGGACAAATATTTTGTTAAGTAGGTGGACTGGATCGCGCTGGAAATAGGAGATACGAATGGTATGCCTTGAAAAAGAATCCGACCAAGGGCTGGCTGGTGCAATTGATAGAATATTAGACAAGGGATTGGTGATCAACGCAGATATTACTGTGTCTGTTGCAGGGGTCGAGCTGCTGGGCATTAAAGTCAGAGCGGCACTTGCATCATTTGAAACCGCAGCAAAGTACGGCCTGGAGTTTCCATCCGGGACCAACTACGAAACTGCCGCTTGGAAGGAGGTGCAGACTGCAAAAGAAGAATGCCCGCAATGCGGCAAAAAAGTACCTGCTGATGAACTGATGCACGAGTGCTGCCCGTGGTGTGGATGGACCAGTGCATTGGCCCGAAAAAGTGAAAGGGCTAAGGAGATACCCCTGATTCTAAAGATTAAAGAATGACTATGCAACCCCAAAGAAACACAAATGCCGGACTGGTAGATCTCCTGGATAGGGTACTGGATAAAGGACTTATGCTAAATGCCGATGTTCTCATCTCCGTTGCCGGGGTACCGCTGCTCGGCCTGAATCTTAAAGCCGCCCTTGCTGGAATGGATACGATGCTCAAGTATGGCATATGGGAGGATTGGGATGTAGCCCAACGGGCATGGGCAACAGAGGAACGGAGAAGAAAGCTGATCGACGGACCACTAATGCAGGAAGGCGAAGAGATTCGTTTGAAGACCTTTGGCTCTCAATGGTATTCTAAAGGAATATACCGGAACTGGAGACCGGGCTATATTTACGTCACGAACCGGCGCATATTTTCCTACCGGAGGATGCCAGCTGAGGTTCTGTTCGATGTTCATTATGAAGATATTCGGGGCTTTTTAATGGAGCGAAAATTGGACATCGCAAAGAATGAGACGGATCATCTTTGCATCATACTCAAAAATGGCGAAATCGAAAAGGTCCATCCAGACGATGCCCGTGCTGTAATAGATGCTGTCGTGAATGAGATGAACCTGCTTGGACTCTCCTTTGATGGTATGTCTGTTCAAGCGATGAGCGAATCAATTGTAGTTGATGACGAGACCGAGACATGCCCAACATGTGCAGCAAGAGCACCTGTTCGGGAGTTACTGACCAAAGGTTGCACGAAATGCGGGTGGGTCAGCACAAGAACGAGGAAGCTTGTAGTATGATTCTTCTTGAGAATGGTTGCTTCATCTGTGGATATGGCCGGAAATAATAAAATAATGAATAATTTAGTCAAATACATGAATAATGGCTCGAAGAATGAGGTCATAGACCTACTAACGAGCCGTTATGGGGCAAAGGAGGTCGAGGAGCAGACCGGCTCTAAAATCTCAGAGCTAAAACAAGGGTCACACGAGGCATTCTCCAAACTGCTTTCGAGTTATTCCGGTAATGTTGAGTTGCGAAATCTCATTTGGAGAAGCTACTTTGAATTCGGTTGTGCTCTCCAAAGGCTTGGCATATCGGCGCCCAGTCAAAGAGACCACATGGAGGGTTGGGACGATAAGAGCAAAGCAATTGTCTGGCATCTTTATCAAAGACGGCACGCAAACATAGAGGAGCTGAGTGAAGCGGTTTGCGCTTCTCACTATGAAGTGCTCAGCCGGCTTAAGGAGATCATAATACCTGAATCTAAGAAGATATTCGGTGAATCGATCGTGAGATTTGAGAAGTCCAAAATGGACAAAGCGAGCGGCGAGAAGATCTGTTTCTCCTGGTGGATTGTGGACGAAATGCCTGTTTTAGGCAAGGGCCTGGAGCTGTTTCATGAGTGCGATAGGGTACTGATAGTCGCAGATCTGCAGAATGTAAAACTCCAAGATCCGATAGATGTTTCAGCCAGATACAAAAACGGTATATTAGAAATTTCTATCAAAAAATAATTAGTTGGATGTGTGGAAGAATGGTCATCAAAATAGATGAAGATAACCTGAAACATGGCGTTCTTGGGCTGGTTATGGCAATTGTTGAGGTGATAAGGGATGCGCTCCAGATCCAGGCGTTAAAGCGCATGGAATCCGGAATGCTCAGTGAAGATGAGATGAATCGACTTGGTGAAGCCCTCATGGAGCTTGATATTGCAATTGAGGAAATAAAAAAGGAGCAGGGGATAACTGAATCTGTAAAAGGGGTTCGTGACGGGCTGGATGAGGTTGTCGATGACGTGCTTGACAGGATGCTAAATCCGGAAAGATGGCGTGATGAGGTGAATGGAAAAGAACACCCCTGATCGAAAGATGATTTAAATGACCGATAATGGGGCTCTCAGGGAGATCATCGCAAGAATCGTAAGAGAAGAGATAAAAGCATTAGCGGAGGAAACAAATAATATCATAGCAGAGGTTGTAAGGGAAGAGCTCTTACCAGGACTGAGGGCTGCTGTAAGAGAATCGATAGCAAAAGAATTGGGTTATGCCGCAAAAGAAGCGCAAGCGTATCCTGCAACCAAGAGGAATGCAGTATCTGATGATTCCGGCGTATCTGATAAACAGGCTGTACCTGTGGTGGGCGCTGTATTTGACGAATTAAGTAAAGAGGAGACGGTTGTTGCCGGTTATGATCAAGGCTTATACCTTTACGGATTGATTGATTCGGGCGTATCTGCGAAGCTGGGAAAGATAGGGATTGACGAATGTGAGGTTTATACGATTCCTTATGATGGGATATCTGCAATAGTTCATAATTCTCCATTGGAGCCTTACAAAAGCGATAAAGATGAAACTGTTAAGTCTTGGGTTAAAGTGCATCAACGGGTTATGGATGTTGCTGCAGAGCGATTTGGTAACTTAATGCCCTTCGGCTTTGATACGATAATATTGCCAAAAGATAATGGGACTGCAAAGGATGCATTGATGAAATGGTTATCGGATGAGCATGATGAAATACTGAGGAAAATGGATAAAATAAAGGGCAAAAAGGAGTATGGCATCCAGGTATTCTATATCCCCTCGGTGTTTGGGGAAAAAATCGAAAAAGAAAGCGAAGAGGTGAAACGAATGAAGGAGGAGATCGCGTCGAAGCCTCCGGGACTTGCATACATGTATAAGCAAAAGCTTGGAAATATAGTAAAGGAAGAATTGGATGCATTAATGGATGCCTGTTTCGAGAAATTCTATGAAAAAATAAAAGGTATTTCCGACGATATCAAAGTGGAGAAGGTGAAGAAAGCTGAAGACGGCATGGTAATGATGATGAATTTGTCGGTGCTTGCAAGTGATGAAAAAGCCCTTGGGTCGGCGCTGGATGGGATTGAGACTGAAAACGGGTTTACAGTTCACTTCACAGGACCCTGGCAGCCGTACTCTTTCATCTGAACGGCTGCGCTAATTCGCCGCCTTCATTTCAATCTACTCCGTTCGCTTGATGACTATGGTATCTGATATCCTATTGAATAAACGCTGTCTCTTCTCCCGAAGAGCAAACCAGCCGATGAGGCAGTCGAATGGTAGCAGAAATGTCTTTCCAAATGACTCTACCATCGCGTCGCTAAACCTAATGCTCTCTCCAAGTGGACCTGTTACAACTATGTTGAGAAGCATCTTGCCCAGCGACTGACCCCTATAACCTTCCAATGCGCTCCAATAGATGAATAATATCGCTGCCAGCAGAACGGCTCCACTAAGGCTAAAAGCATCTATTTTTAAAACAATCGTAATTCCGTGCCATAGGATGCTCATAAGAAGAACATCGATCAACCAGGCCCAAAAACGATCTCCCCAACTTGATAGCACTACAATCTCTTCCATAAGAACTTCCTCCAAGATGATCATTTAGCTCCTAAAAAAGGAGGCGGGGCCTGGCTCCCATCAGGCCTTCTTTTGCTTCTTTCGGTACATGTATCCCCCGGCTGCGACTAATATGATGAGAACAATCACCGCAGGCAGAAGCAGGGATGAGGCGGCGGCTTTCACGGTCACCGGTATCTTCATGCTCTCCGAGATGACTGTGTCGCCGTGGACATCGGTATATTTTATCTCGCTGTTGATTCCATAGTCCTTGGGTGTGGCATCGGAGTCCACATCCAGCCGGAAGACCACAGTCGCATTCTCCCCCGGCTGCAATGTGCCAATGAAGGCCTGGTCGTCGGTGGATGAGAAGGGCTTGAAGATGGACAGCCTGGCAACAGCATCCTTGATGGGATCTTCTCCGATATTCTTGTAGGTGGCAGAAATCGACGCCTTCTTGGCACCTGCAGAGAGTGCTCCTGATGCATTGAGTATCTCGAAGTCAGCCTGCTGCTTTACGGTAATAACGATCGGCACAGTCTGGTTGGCCTTCTGATAGATGTAGGATTCGCGGTAATTTGCCAGAGTTGGTGAGCTTCCGCTGGTGACAAGAGTCGAGGCATAGACCCGGACATTATCCTGATAGTCGTAAGACATATTCAGCTCCAGCGGATATTTTCCTGCCGGCGCATGCTCTCCGATCTTCAGGGTGAATTTCAAGGGCGACTGGATCTTATCTCCGGATTTAAGGGACTGAACCACCTGGTCGCCGGACTTGACGTCGATCTGCGGGCTAGCTGAAGTGATGCTGGCGCTGATGCCCAAAGCGGTAGGCTTTGAATACTCTTTCTGCAGCTCGGACGCAGCCAGAGCGAACTCTTTGGGATTCTGAGGAGTCTGATCCTCCTTGAAGCCGATAATCCTTCCGTAGTTGGTCAAATCCACATACAGGGTGACAGTATCTCCGCGCTCAAACTCATCCGTCCCCGAAACGCTGGCGGAGATATCCGGACTGCCGTACATGGTATAGTAATTGTCTCCTCCGAGCTCGTAGGGTATGTAGGTGTTCTGGGCCTGACAGGTAGCCAGAAGTGTCAGCATGAGGGCCATGGCTATGGCAAACTTAATTTCCATTGCTTCTTCTCCATGATTGATTATTGATTAGCGCAATTGCTTTTTTAAGGTCCTGTTTAGCATTCTCAAATACTTCACGTTGAATTTCCATGCGAATCGCTAAGACAACGAATACTGTGAAAGTGGTGATGAGGGCGAGGACTACCGACATCACAGTCACCACCCCGAAGTTGCTGATGATGTTGAAGGGCGATGCGATCAGGGCGGCAAAACCAAAGATCACAGTCATTCCCGACGCCATCAGAGCCGAACCTATGCGGTTGGCAGTGGTCTTCATTGCCTCATAGGGGTCGCCGACATTGCCTAGTTCCTCATAGAAGCGTTCCATCATCAGTATGGCATACTCCGAGCCTACTCCCAGGACCAGAGCGCCTAACGTGGCCGTGAGGGGGGTGTACTTCAGGCCGCCATAGTACATGACCAGCCCCATCCAGCCGATCACTACGAGCATGGGTAGCACTGGCAATAAGGCCTTGATGAGATCTCTGTATATTATCAGGAGCAGGATGAATATTAGGACTAAGCCAAGCAGCGACATCTCCACTCTGCCTGATGTCAGAGCAGTCATGACCGTGGTCATAAGCACCGACTGGCCAGTTATCCTGACTGAAATCCCAGGAGGCGGGGTATTCCAGGCCAGGTCATCTTCGTACGATTTAACCAGCCGATCCATGCCCTCCGTTCCCAGATTGCTCTCGACATCGCCTATATTTACATCAACAACGGCAAGGTTATGGCCGCTAAGGTATGCATTGGTTACGGATGGGGGCAGAGTGGCAATTATCTCCCTTATTCTCGTTTTATCATCCGGCAGCTCTCCGCTATTAGCTGCTTTGACGTAGGTGGCGATGCTTGTAGTACTTTCCGTCCGGTCTTCTCTGGCTGTCAACAGGTAGCTCTCGAAACCATCTATCCACCTGAGATTTTCCGGGTCCGTAACATCGTCTGCCTGAATTAAAAAATTGATTGAGTCCGTCCCGCCATAGATGTTTTTCATATGTTTTAGATCGATCAGAGGGGCCAGGTCCTGGGGAATGTAATTCTCAGAATTCGTCTCTATAGGGACCTGCGTGTCTGCATAATTTCCGGCAAGGGCGAAGAGCAGAGCCACAGCCAGCACTGGTTTCCATCTTTCGATACTGTATGTTGCCATCTTCTGGACGATTGCTCCAAATGATGAGCCTTCCTCAGAATGGCCTTCCGTCTTTTTCTTTCTGGGGGATCTTTTTTCAGACTGATAAAGGATTGTCACGTTCACGAAGAGGGCGGAGAGGTAGCACATGATAAGGCCGATGATGCAGATCTTTCCGAAATCGTTGATCATGGGCACAGCGGAGCTGAGAAGCGAGACAAAGCCTGCTATGGTTACAGTCAGAGCGATTATTACAGGAAAGGCCACATGGTTTATGGTATTGATGGCAGCGTCCAGAATGGGTTCTCCTTTGCTTAACTCTTCGTCTATCCGGTTGTGGAACTGTATGGCATAGTCTATGCCTATTCCTATCATGATGGGAAAAGCGGCAAATGTGACCATGCTCATGGGTATCTGGAAAAGACCCATGGCCCCGAAGGTCCAGATTATACCCAGTAAGACTACGGGTATGGGGAGGAGAGACCATCTGACATGCCTGAAGAACAAAAGCAGGGCTAAAACCATCAGCACCCCGCACAGAGCAAGGATCGAGCCGTTGCTGCTGTTCATCAGCTCGGTAATTGATGCCTGAAAAGATGGGTCGCCCGTGACGATGGTGCTATACCCTGCAGGAAATTTTGCGAAATCGACTGCATTATTTATTTCCAGGAGGAGCTTGCTTCGTTGTGCCTCGGAAAGGATGCCCGAAGTAGGCATCCCCACAATCATTCTGGAATGTTTGCGATCAGGCATTAGGCTTTGGACAGCTGTGCCTGCATTGGCCAGGATCTCATCTATCCTCTCCTGAGAGGGTATACGGCGGATGCCGCTTGTCTCATATTCCGCATCGGCTACGATGTCGGCTATGCTCGATACACCAGTAACATGTTCAACCTTCTTCATGTGATCGGATAGGCGCAGGCTGGCTGAGAGGACGTCGGCTTTTGCCACATCGTCGCCCTCTATCAGTATCATATTGCCGTCAGAGCCGAAGTTTTCCTGGTAGAGATGATCATATAGCTGATAGAGGGCCGAATCTTTTGACACAAAGGTCTCTGTAGTCATGCCCTGACTCTCTATATTTTGGGCATAGTGAAAAGAGCCCAGAGTCATGAGAACTGCTATGGCTATGATTATTACAGGATTTCTGGTGATCCACACTCCTAGTCGTTGCAAGCCAATCATGCCAATAAAACCTTCCATTCGGATTTTGTAGAACGAACCGAATAAGCGCAAAATACTTAAACTTTGTGATTGACCTGAGAATTGTGAACGATGAAGAAATGCTGGCGCTAAGGAAGCCCATCATTGACGCATGCATCAAATCCGCAAAAAAAATTGGGTGGAGCGATGCGATGGGAATACTCAGGGGCACTCTATTCCTGGAAAGCGAGCCCATGTCCATTGATGCTCTAGCCGAGATGACCGGCTACAGCAAAACGACAATACGCACTAATATGAGCTACCTGGAAAATATCGGCATGGTGCGACGCGTGGTAGGTCCGGTGAGCAAGCAGCATCGCAATAAGCAGCATCGCTATGCTCTGGAGACTGACACGGAAGCAAGGAGGCCGGTGGTTCTGTCTGCTGCGAAGGAGGAAGTACATTCGGTATTACAGGCCCTTAATCAAATCGAGAAAAATCTTGAAGGCCACCAGGCGGAAGCAGAAAAAATGAGCGCAATAATGGCCAAGACAAGACAATTTTATGAGGAGATGGACAGAATTTTGCACCTCATGGACCAGTACACTCTGAAAGAGCTGATTGAGCTTTTAGAGAGCAATAAAAAATGAATGGCTAATGCCGAATAGTATGACCGACCGGGCGAAAGAGCTTGATGCGGCAGCAAAGGACATTGACCTCGAATCCTTGCAGGCGGCAAAGTCCGCCGTCGCCACATCCTGTCAGGAGTACGTCCGCTGGGCGGAGCTATTCTCCCGTCGCCTGGATGGCGTCGATCCAGGCGAGCTGCACAAGTTCGCTCGCGCCTTCAGCCTCACTCTTCTCGGCCACCTTCCCACCAGGCCCGAAACCTGCCCTTTTTGCATCCAGTACGGCCATGATAAGAGCTGTCAGGGTTGCGGCTACGCAACAACGCACGGGCGCTGCGATGCCGAAGATTCCGCCTTCAGCCTCTTCATAGAGGCATTCCAGGAGTTGGGCAGAAGCGTCTACCTGGATACGGGCGAGTTTTGCTGCTCACCCTATGATGCCCGGATGCATCTCAATTTAACCATAAAGGCCACCCGTGACGTGGCCATGCGACTGCAAGAGGATCTTCCTTCCGCCGGAGCAAAGCGGCTCATGGAGCTGAAGGCTGCATATCTTGATACAATGGTCTGGTTTATTCCTGTACTGCTTTTAAGTGAAGAAGTCCGAGAAAGAAGTCTCCTGGTGAGAAGGATGCTCTTGAATTATTGGTGAAGCAAAGGTTAATTGATGAAGCTGCCATCAAGTCCCTGGATGCAGACCTGCACAAGCTCGGATATAAGAAGATGCGCTCTGGTCATCGCCACCCTTACCTCTTTCCTGCCCCCCTTCATGGCCTCCTCCATCAACATTGCCCTGCCGGCCATTGGAGCCGAGTTCTCCATGGATGCGATCCTTTTAGGCTGGATTGCCACCAGCTATCTGCTCTCGGCCGCCGTATTCATGGTGCCATTCGGAAAGATCGCCGATATCTACGGCATGAAGAAGGTCTTTTTCATTGGTCTTTTCATATTCACGGCATCATCCCTGATTGCCTTCTTTGCTCCCAATTCTACGATTCTTATCGGCTCAAGGATTCTGCAGGGCATAGGCAGTGCCATGATCTTCGGCACGGGAACTGCCATTTTGGTCAGCGTATTCCCTGCGGCGGAGAGGGGCAAGATTTTAGGAATCAATGCCGCCTCCGTCTACCTGGGCCTCTCCCTGGGGCCGTTCCTGGGGGGCCTGCTCACTGAGTATTTTGGCTGGAGAAGCCTCTTTCTCATCAACGTTCCCTTGGGACTCATTCCGCTGGCCCTGGGGATGTGGAAGCTGAAGGGCGAGTGGGCCGGAGCCAGAGAGGACAGATTCGACCTGCTTGGATCAATAATCTACAGCCTGATGCTCGTGGCCGTTATGTTCGGCTTTTCCCTTCTTCCCGCCTGGCAGGGGGCAGCGCTG
>Ga0172381_10007644_pt1 | contig 10665 bp, 15 predicted proteins | sample Leawel6488metaG_FD_119754 | JGI IMG/M metagenome (GOLD analysis project Ga0172381, IMG submission 119754) | Leachate microbial communities from a municipal landfill in Southern Ontario, Canada - Leachate well 64-88 metaG | ecosystem: Engineered > Solid waste > Landfill > Unclassified | place... | reverse complement strand
GAAAAAGCTCCAAGACAGGGCGTCGCTTGAGCTGCGAGTTCCCGAATATACACGTCCTCGTGGTAGTGGGGGGCAGGAGTTGATGGGGCATACGGATGCTCCGTTTCTATTGTTTCAGGTTCCTTCTGCTCGGTAGGAGCAAAAAGCATAGCCTCCTTTACCCCTGCAGGGGTAAGTGCCCACTTACCCCTCCCCATGCGAGTGGCAAAACCTTTCTCACAGAGCTGATTGAAGGCAAACTGAACCCAACGCTCCACTTGGGGTTTCCCAAGTTCCGTTAGACCATAACTCTGGGGGTCAACACCCATACTTGTAAAGATAGGGGTGTAGGTCGTTTCACAGCCCACTTCTTTTCCTGGCTGATATTGCGTGAGTACCCCCAAGGCAGTAAGTAACGGGGTCAGAAAATTCTTGGCACTAATATCAGACTTCATTGTCGGCATCTTAGTCATCCTCTGTGCTATCACCACGAAAATCCCCGGAGGCAATGTGTGAGGTATCTCCGTAATCTATCGTATTAAGATATGGGTGCAGAATGTCCCGTGCTGCTTTCCGGTTTTCCGCATCTGGTAAGCCATCAAGCCAGACCCTTGCTGCCCAGGACAGGAGCTTGGGATCCTGCTTCGTTTGGGATAGTAACAGATCTTCTGCATGTCCCAGGATAGAACATAACGCACGATGGCTGAATTCGGCGTGTAACTCATCGTTTAGGATGGCATCCCGTAACTTCCCTGTAACTTTTTCCATTTTTTCCAGCACCCCAGGCACCCGTTGCACTAGGAGTGGAAACTTCGCTTTAACTACTTCCGCTTCATCTTTCCAAGCCATCCAATGGAACTGATATTTTCTTTCAAAACGGTCTAACAGGGACGCATCTAGTGGGTTTGCACTTATCATACGCCCACGTTCATCCCCTCCCCCCGCAGTATTTGCAGTAGCAACAACAATGGTGCCCGGTAGAACATTGAAAGTGGTCCCTGCGGGGCCATCAATTCTTCCTTGGATTGAGTCCGTAATCAAACGCAAGTGCTCTGCTTGCTCCCGTTCCGCCCTATCGAAGTCAGTGACCAAAAGAAGATAGGGGTAGCGTTTGCCTGACGGAGCTACATAGCCATCCCGAAGCGCTTTCAGCACCGCCCCCTCTTCCCAAGAAGTCCCCGCCTCAGAAAAGCCCCTGCTAAAAAACCACGATTCAATATCCGTTCCAGGCTTTATCTGTCGGATCATAGCGGGAGTTCGGGTCAAGGCACTCCACGCATGAAACAGTGCATCTTTGCCCGACCCGGGCAGACCCCAGACATAAATAGAACGTTTGAAGAAAAGGGATATAAGGGTGTGATTAACATCCTCGCCCAACTTTCCACATCGAGGAAGGCGATAATAAGCGGGCATAGGCAAACATGCCGACGCCGGTACCTCCGCATTCACAGGAAAAGTAACTCCGGCCAATGTAAGGGTAAGCATCTCCGGGGACGGGGGATGTGCCCTACGCTTCCTCTTAATGCTCTCTTGATACTTTGCCCAGAGCCGATCGGAGACTGTCACTGCCCCTGGGTATTTAGTCAAATAGTCTGGGACAGACAGTTGGTGTGCTTCTGCTAAGTGGTCCCCGAGATAGTCTGCAATCTCGGCAGCGCACTCCTTACAGATCAAAACGTCGGACATTTCCCCTCCCAAGCCCCTGTTGGGGGCACAGACTCTACGCCTAATTCTACTCTGAGAGTACGCAAAAGGATCTTTTCTCCCCCCCACAGAGTAGTTTCCTCACGGAGGTTTGGGATGCATTCAATTCTGGGGGACACGAAAAACCAAGAGATTCTCCTTCCTGGAGCTCAGTACCGAAACGGGTATCGAGCTCTTGTTGTTGGAGTTTTAGGGACGGCAGAAGCGCCCCCTGTGACTTCGAGAGGGGCGCTTTTCTACAATAAAGATCGGTGGACAGTTCGGGCTTTGATCACGGCCATGTGCCAATGGGCAAAGAACAATCCTGGGTGCACCCCTCTGGCTACTGATGTTCAGACTTGGGTAACAGAAGCAAATAATTTCCATGTCCCTCCTCGGGAGAGGGAGATTGTCATTGCTAACACCCCGGAGGTTCTCCCCCTCCGCACATATAGTGCCCTCCTGGGGGGTGCCTCACATGAGGCCTTCCACACCCTCTATAGTGCTCGCAGGGATCTTACCCTAGAAGAAGTTGCTACAGTAGTTCTCCCTCGTTGGGCTCGGGTCAAGGATTGGTCTCGCTATACAGAAGCTCTCCTACACTGGTCTAACATCGTAGAGGACATCCGAAATGAACGCAGAGGACGAGAAGAGTTTGAAGCCCTTTATGTGAATCTCTGTGACCTCCAAGATTTCATCCTCATACAAGAGGAGACTCTGGGCCAACAAAAAGAAGTCCCTGTCGCCTCCGTTGCTCAAGGCGTTTTTCGTGACCTAGGCCTCGGGTATAACACAGAAAAACAACGGGAAGCCTTTACAGGGTATAAAAAGAATTGCCCTGAAGCCGTTGCTTTCGTTATGAAAGGCCCTCTAGCGCCGCAACTCTCAGAAGCAATCAATCTCACCCGTGAAGACGACCTGGGTAATCTTCGGGTGGCAATGGATATCCTCATTAATCTGGGTGAATTAGCCAAGACAGAGGAGCAGGAGGAGCAAGCCAAAGAGAACCAGGCGGGGGACGGAAAACAAAGCTGCCCTCAATGCGGGGCTTCCGCCGGGCACCTCATTGTCCGGCCCCTCTCTGATGGCCAAGGGCACAAAGTCCCTGGTAAAGGTGTCGTGACTTGCTCTGTCTGTGGCTTCCAAACTGTTGTGGATGTCGAGAAAAAAGCCTCAGGACCGTCTGACCCCTCCCCCCAGAAAGAATCTCCGCTCTTTGAAGGCTTTGAGAACGAAACAGACGAAAACTCTGGACAAGGGAAACAGTCAGGGACTTCTGACCCCTCCCCAGAAACGAAAAAACCTTCCGAAAAGGAATCAGAACCGAAGGATCCCGCTGGGACGGAAAACCCTCAGAGCACCCCCCAGGAAAGCATTCAGAATTGCTCTTTTGAGGAGGCAGCAAAAAACGCCGGAGGTTCTCACGCTGGGGAAAATCTCCTAGCGGGGCATGACTGGGCAAACATTGCAGCACAGCTTGCAACACAAAAAGGCCCCGCCGTTCTCGACGTCTCTACCGCTCTAGAACAGAACATTCAGACTCTCTTGGCAAAAGAGGATAAAGGACGGAAAGACGAGAAGCCTTGGGCACCCTACAACACTTCTTCGGATCTCGTAAATATTGTGAAGCCTTCCCTTCAGGGCATCAGTCATGACCGAGAGATAGCCAAAAAACTTCTTGCTACGGTTAAAGCACAAACAGTCTATCTCCGGTCAAGGCTCCGAACAATCATCCGTAGTCTTGAACAGACTAGGACGATACACGGTGTCCCCACAGGGCGAAAACTCTCCACTCGTTTTCTCGTTGACTCTAAGGTAGCCCTACAAGCGGGGCAACAACCTACACATGCCTACTGTAAGAGAAGTACAAGAGTAAACATGAAGATGGCTGCTGCCATTGTCATGGATGAGTCAGGCTCGATGTTCTCAGACCTTATCACAGCGGCTCAGATCTTCATTGCCCTTGCAGAGCCTCTTGATGGGCTAGGCTTTCCTGTTCTCGCTTTAGGGTTTAGGAACAAAGAAACCTGGAATTGGCATGACAACAAAAAGGGGGCGGATACTGCCCGGCCATATCACCGCTATGACGGTGTAATCTATGACATCTTTAAGGGGTGGAATGAGCGCTTCCAAAGCATACTCTGGCGTTTTGCAAACACCCGAGCTGATGGGGGTACGCCCATGGCTGACGGCGTTCAGTTTGCCCTCACGGCCCTTCAAGCAAGAAGCGAAACACAACGCTTCTTGTTCGTCGTGACCGATGGCCTGCCCGACTCAGGACACGTTCCTGTCCTCAACAGGCAACTCCGCATAGCAAAAGAAGCGGGAATCCACGTTATTGGCGTCGGTATCGGAAAAGGCGCTATTTACGTCCAAACCCTTTTTCCAGATCATGTTTGGGCAAACACAGTATCTGAGTTTCCGAAACTCCTCGTCGCAAAGCTCAATTCCCTAGTGGATGCCCGGCTGTGTGTGGGGTAGCTTAGGGATGAGACACGCAAAAACAGATTCTGAAAAAAGCAAGAAAAAAGTCACTTTTTTGATCTTTGACCCCCTCACCGGAGTAGTACAGATGCGGTTTACCATAGGAGGAAACGCATGACGAATAAAATTGAAATCCCTGTGACGGCAGAACTAGCCCTGGCTATCGAGGTTGGGGTAAAGGACGCTATTAAGACCCTCTTTGGGAAAGAAGACCCTCGATCAAAGGTAGCTTCAACCCAGGAGCTTAAGGGCCTCAAAATCAACATGACCCTAGAGGTGGAAAACCTGACCATCGGACAGGACACGGATAGGGCCCCCACGGTTAGCATCCCCCTACTCCCCGTTCTAGGGCTTCTCGTGAAGCAACTTGGAGCGGATAGGGCAGCAGCTTTGGCTGTCATCCGTAAGGCCATGACGGAAGCCCTGAATGCAGATGAGTCTGCCACAAAAGCGATTCTTGCTGAATCCGGGGTGGAACAAGCGGTGGAACAAATCAAAACAGAAGTCATTAGCCAGCTCCCTCGAACGAAGGTTGCTAAAGCAGTAAAAGCCCAAGGGACGACCTTGACGATTACTGGCATGACCCAGGCTCAGTAGGGGGGAGAATGCTCAGCACCCACACTTTAAGCGTTGAGGGAGAGGAACTTGTTAGCGTTCAGTTTGAACGTGCCTCCCCGGACAACAATATGCCTGTTGAAGTTGTCTTCCAGGTCAAAAATCCTGGCGGTTTTGGCCTCCTAGCTGTTCTCTTGTTCCTGTCCTCCACGAGGACAGACACCAGGCAGAAGGTCACTCTGACGGAAGAGGAATTCAAACAGTGTTCTCAAGTAGCCGCCGATAGCCTTTCAGACTAACTGAGAGGTACTGTGCTCACAAGAGGTTCAGAATGAAATTTTCGTTTGGGGATCGGATTTATCTCAAAGTACCTGCGTATGGCTTGAAACGAGATTCAGTGGGACTCGTCGTGGATGAAGAACCTGACTTCATTGAGGTTCGTATTGAGGGCTACCCACATGCCATCCCAATGACCCAGGCCAAAGCAAATGCGTTGCTCGAGCACCTGCCTAGAGACTTAGCTGAAAGGGCCTAAGACATAACTCCGAGGGGTCGGGCACCCGGAGTTGTTGAGAAGGAGGTACTAACACATGGAGCATCTGCTATACCCTCTCCAATGGGGGGAAGTTCCCCTTGTCTCTACCCCGAAAACTTGTTGCGTTCTAGGGTACAGCTCAACAAGAGCCCAAATTCTTCCTGCCCCATCTCAAGGGCACGTACCTGTTCCTTTGGGGGAGATCACCTGCCACACGGACTCCCCCCGAGAAGCAGCCAGACTTTTCCGTCGGGCTCTAAAGCGGAAACTCACGATTCTCCGGCAGAGTGCTTTGAAACTCCCTACGGAGACACAACCTGACTGTTGCTGGCTGCTGGTGAGAACTGAACCGACTTTCCTAGCCGTAACGAGGGAGTGGTTTATGACATGTGGGCTCGTGATTCTAGAGTCTGGCTTCAAAAGCCCCTCTGGAGAAACAAGTGAAGGTTTCCATTTCGAGAAGAACACCTTTTCCGTCCGGGATCTTCCAGATGCCACTTACCCAGAACAGAAAGAGCACCACAGCGCCCTTTTGTGCCAAAAACTGTTTGGGTGGAGCATTCTACCAGATGGAAAAACAGGCTGGTGTTAGAGCAGTTTCAAGCCACCCGTAACCTGATCTACGAGTTCTGATTCCTCGGGGCCTACTGCTAAAGCAGTGTAGGTGGGTACATCGTGAAAAGTGGTTTTACCGTTGTCCTTGATAATGGCACAAGGAATACCCAATGACCGGGCTTTCTCCTCCAAGGTCAGGAGCCCAGCTTCAGAATCAATGCCAACGACAATCTTCACGAAGGCACCTGAGAGCCAGGTTTTCATTGCAGGAGTGAGAGGGAACGTGAACACAGGAGGCACCCCAGGGGTAAGGGTACTTGGGGCAGTTTTGTAGAGGCACGTGGCCTCTGTTGACCCGTCGTAGCCACAAATGTCACTACGGAAACCAATGACCCCCCTGTCAAGCAACACCTTCATACTGGCATGTGCCGCCTGAGAACACATCTTACCTGGCTTCATTTCAATATCCGTTCTGAGCACAATGACTTGTTTGACTGCCATGAGACACCTCCTACTGACACTACTCTACAGGAGGTTAGAAAGAACCGGGAAGTTTCCTAGAGAGATACTGGTGGGCGAGTCTTTCAGCAGTGGTCTTTTTCATTCCAGGGAGGGGTTGAGGTTTCCAAGACGCAACTTTAGCCCTCATCTCTCGGATGTCCGCTTCTAACCATTCGATTATTTGCTCTAGTTGCACCACAAGCATCTTCCAATGTTTCTCATACTCGGGGGTTCCTTTAAGAACAGTTATCTCTTTGCCCATAAAAACGGGATGCTGTACGGTATAGGACTCAGCAGGTTTACGCTGTAGTACCTGTAAGTCTCTCTGGTGTCTATCCCGTGAGGGTTCCAGCACCTTTGCCAGGTAATCCTCCGATCCTTTAGGGGAGATTTCAAAGGGCTCATACTGATAACCGTAACAAGGACCCGAGTGCATTGTGTTCCAATACTCGCCACGACGTCTTTTACCTTGCACCTCCCAGCCGTGACGGGAAATCCGACTGTTGATGAGCTTGATGTTAGCAAAGCAAACGGGGCACGTTCCGATATTTGCAAGTGTTCTAAAAGTTGAAGGATGTACGGCTTTTTCAATTTCTTCGGCATCCATAGCTTTCAAAAAAGCCTTCACGTCCTCGCCTAAACCATTCCCGTACACGAACGCCCAGAACCCGGCGGTGGTAAATTCATGGGATGGTTTCCGTAGAGTTAAAGGTTGATTGAAAGCGTAAGACTTTCCGTTCGGGGCTGTCACAAGCCAGCCCTCTACCCCCAACCAGAACCGGGCAGCCCCGAACTGATACATTCCTTTGTGCTGTACTCTGGGGAAGGGTAGCTGCTCCGCAGGGGCTACAGGGAGAATCTTCGTGTAATAGACACGTCCTACGACGGGGTTTGCAGGACCATCTTTCCCCGTGATGTCACAGGTGCTTTGAAACCAATCCCGACCCTTCTCGGCTTGCTCTTTTGTTGGGTATACCCAGTACCCATAACTGAACATATCCTTGGTGGTTGTGTTGAACGGGTTAAACCGATCTACGGCATTGAAGTCCAGTGTTTTCCAAATCGGAGTATAGTCATGTTCCTTAATGAGATCCGCCGTAACCACGGACTCTAGCTGCCACCCGGCAAGGTGCTTGAAAGCCTCCTGAACCACAAGGACATTGAAAGAGCCCTTAATGCCCTTAGAGACCTTATGCAAAAACTGGATGGCCAGGGTGTTTTGATCCTGAATAACTGGTGCCCTAGTCGGGCGTTTAAACGGATTGTAGGGCATGGGATGGATACCTCCAATTTCACAAGGAGGGCTTTTGATAGAGGGAATAGCGGAGAGGGGGAGATTTGAACCCACGGTGGTTTTTGAGGCCCCTCCCATTTTCGAGACGGATGTCATAAGCCAGACTAGGCGACCTCTCCAAAAAGCGTCCCCACCCGGATTCGAACCGAGGTCTCAGCCTTGAGAGGGCTGCGAACTAACCGCTGTTCTATGGGGACAAAACTACGAGGGTAAAATCTGTACAACGGGTCTATTACTCCAACGTACAACCGCCTTTGTGCCGTCATCAAAGGTAATGGTGAGCCCCTCTTTAGAGGCTTCAGTCAATGTTCCCTCTTTGGTTCCTTCAGGGTTATCCCAAGCAACTCTTTGGCCTAGATAACTAGAGGGACTTAACGCAAGCTCCACATCCATATACATAGAAACCCCCAATACTGGAGCCCCGGGCAGGAGTCAAACCTGCGACCCCACCCGTACCGAGGGTGTGCTCTATCGACTGAGCTACCGGGGCGTAGTAAAGAGCTGGTTGGGGGGATTGAACCCCCGTCGCCGGGTTACGAATCCGGTGCACTACCGTTATGCTAAACCAGCAAGCTAGAGAATGTCAGTCGGAAACTTTGAAATCCCTTGGCAAGTCATACAGCATAAGTGTCAACTTCAAATGCCTCTTCTCGGCTTCCTCTTCAACGGCGTCTCTCAGGGAAGTCAGATAGTCTCGAAAACCAAAACCGATACAAGAGTAGTCTTCAATCCAACCCCATAGCGGATATAGAACTTGAAGACAGGTGTCCGAAAGTTGTGCCGTGTCCAAGGGAAACGGTGGAGGCTCAGGAAATGCTCTACGTCGGGCACCACCGAAGGGCATTCCCTCCCCCCTTCTTGGCAAAAGATCCTCATACAGGGAGATTTCAGACAACCCTCGTTCTTTGAGCAAGGTTATCAAACAAAGCCGCTGAGCCTCTACCCAAGCAATAACCTCTCTTGGCTCGTCACTTATTGCCGAGAATTTGCCCTCTGTAAAAAAGGTAGCCATTACTTGAAGTCACCGATTTGACATTGTACTCCATTTGTCTTGCATCTGTCTTTTCCTTCGTTAGGAGAGAAATATTAAGGGTGCAATAGAAAAGGTATGCTGATCCCAGAGGACTCGGCATACCTAAGTATTGCGCCACAGGAGTACCTCGCTCCTCCGATCTCTGCGGGAGCATCACATTGTGGGCAATGCCTTGGGAAAGACCGAGCTGAGGCTGTGTGGCGTCCCTCTTGTAGTTCCAGAGCCATAGCAGCAGACAACAGTAGCTTGACTTGAAAAGCTATCTCTTCCGTCAAAGGCAGAAAAAGGAATTGAGACAAAGAATTCTCAACCCTCTCGAAAACAGCTCTCTCAAACTCTGTTGAAGCCAGAAAATAAAGCCTCATTGTGGGGAGCCCCCTTACTTGCTTACCGTGAATTCTATCGTCTCCGTACCAGGAGGGATGTCCTCTGCCTTCACGACGAGGTTCTGGCCACACGGAGCTTTGGGATCTTTTACATCGGGAGGTAGAAGATCCCTACAGTGAACCTTCAGTTCCGTTCTGTCTTTGCCATAAGACACCACAGAGACAACGTACTTACCTGGATTCGGGTCATTCATAGTGAATCTCTCCTCAGAAACCGGATCATCCGGCACGATCACTCTACCCTAGAGGGGATACCCTCTGAGCTACAACGGCATAGTGGAGGTGTTGGGAATTGAACCCAAGTCCTGAAAAGGCTCATCAGAAACGTCTACGTGTGTAGGCCGAGGTGTTTGTCTCGCCCAACGCCCGTCACCCTTGCCATAAGCGTGCGGTGGGCACCTCCCATTGGCTTAACCTCATTCCCTGAGAGTATGGGAACGGAGAGCAGCTCAGTTTGATGACGGTTCCTTACCCCACCCGAGCATAGGGATAATTCACCGGGACACCTATCTCTAGGCGGCCATCGCAACAGGGTAGTTGGCGATTAATGTTTGCCCCAGTTATTTGCGGCGGTCTGAGACATCCGCCGACACGCAGCTTCGACTTGCAACTCCCCAGTCGAAACCAAGTCACCCCCATAAGTCAAAGAACAGTGCCGCCGGTCGGACTCGAACCGACACGCTCATACGAGCCCTGCCTTCTAAGGGCAGGAAGTCTACCAGTTTCATCACGGCGGCATACAGTAGTACCGGGAGCGGGACTCGAACCCGCACACCTTGCGGCATATCGGTCTAAACGATACGTGGCTGCCATTACACCATCCCGGCATATCAAAACCTAACTTCTGAGGCGTTTTGCGTACTCCTTCTCCAGGGCAGGGATTGCAGCATGGACTTTCATCCTGTCGGCTTCCTGCTCTGCATAGTAGCTTGACATCTCCCCACTGAAAGAGAAGGCAGCAGCTAAATGGGCTTCCCACTCCTCGGGAGAGACATAACCCTTACGCTTTAGCATAGCAAGCGTGTTTTTCAGATGCTCGGTAGACATCTCCGAAATCTCCACCTGCGTGCCATCCTGTTTCGTCCACTTCATAGAAGGCCCCCTCTTCCTGAGCAAAGCGTCCCGTGGGGGAATCGAACCCCACGTCTGGAGAGTGAAAGTCTCCTGGTCTAACCGTTGACCTAACGGGACAAACAAAAAGAGCCACTGGTGGGGCACGATCCCACGGCCTACGGTTTACAAAACCGTTGCTTCTACCAACTGAGCTACAGTGGCACACAAACCAAAAAGCGGAGAGGGGGAGATTCGAACTCCCGGTGGTGTGACCCACGTCGGTTTTCAAGACCGATGCCATAAACCAGGCTAGGCGACCTCTCCGTAAGTGCCGGGAGCGGGGATCGAACCCGCATGCCTAAAAAGGCGGGGGATTTTCGTACCACTATGGTTTTCACCACCCCTACAAAAGAGTTTGTGGTCTGGACTATGCCTTTACCCGTTCTGGGTAGCCTCCATCTAGTCTCTACACCTTCCTGTTCCCAGGCTTGGCTCGGCGTTCCCATTTGACAGGCTTCACCGAATTTGAAGGCATTCACATCAGGCATTCCTACCTGAGTGCTCAATCTTCATAAGTCCCCTACGTATACCAATTCCATCATCCCGG
>Ga0172381_10007643_pt1 | contig 10667 bp, 7 predicted proteins | sample Leawel6488metaG_FD_119754 | JGI IMG/M metagenome (GOLD analysis project Ga0172381, IMG submission 119754) | Leachate microbial communities from a municipal landfill in Southern Ontario, Canada - Leachate well 64-88 metaG | ecosystem: Engineered > Solid waste > Landfill > Unclassified | place... | reverse complement strand
GGGGTCAGAAACATACTGACTCGGCACGAGCAGGGAGCGGCTCACGCTGCGGAAGGATACGCCAAGGCAAGCGGAAGGCCGGGGGTGTGCATAAGCACAAGCGGGCCCGGAGCAACCAACCTGGCTACTGGAGTTGCGAACGCTATGCTGGACTCCACCCCAATCATAGCCATATCCGGACAAGTTGCAACCGGGTCGCTGGGCACCGACGCGTTCCAGGAGGCGGACATGTTCGGAATGATGATGCCGATTACAAAGCACAATTACAAAGTCATGCACAGCCGCGACATTCCAAGGGTGTTCAAGCAGGCGTTCCACATTGCAACCACCGGAAGGCCGGGGCCGGTTCACATCGACCTGCCAAAGGACGTGCAGATTGGAAAACTGGACTTTGAATACCCCAAGGGCGTCTCGATTCGCGGTTACAGGCCGAACTACGAAGGCCACCCGATGCAAATCAAGCAGGCCTGCGAGATGCTCATCCACTCCGAGCGGCCGCTCATAATGGCAGGCGGCGGGGTAATAATCTCGAACGCCTCGCAGGAACTGACTAGATTGGCGGAAGCGCTGATGGCGCCAGTTATCACAACCCTGATGGGAAAAGGCGCGATTGACGAGAACCACCCGCTTTGCTTGGGAATGACCGGGATGCACGGAAGAAAAAGCGCGAACTGGGCGGTTGAGAACTGCGACGTATTGCTGGCAGTCGGGAACCGATTTGACGACCGCGCGTGCGGGAAGTTCTCCGAGTACGCACCCCAGGCCAAAATCATACACGTTGACATCGACTCCGCGGAAATAAACAAGACGGTAAGGTGCAAGCTGCCAATACAGGGAGATGCGAAGAACGTCCTCTCGCAGATGCTCGCACAGCTTTCGGCATACTCGCGCAAGCAAAACGAGTGGACCGCGCGCGTCGCAGATATGCGCCAGGCCTGCGAGTGCAACTACGAATCATGCTCACAACCACTGCGCCACCGCGCTGTAATCGGCGAACTGCAAAAGCACCTAGCCTGTGACACCACGGTTGCAGTTGATGTGGGATTAAACCAGATGTGGGCCGCCCATCACCTGCGGGTTGCCGGGCCCCGTCGGTTCTTAGCAAGCGGAGGGCTGGGCACGATGGGCTTCGCCCTGCCCGCCGCACTCGGAGCGAAAGCCGCTCTGCCGCAAGGACAAGCCGTTGCCTTCTGCGGGGACGGCGGCTTTCTGATGACCAACCAGGAGTTAGCGACAAGCACCGAGGAGGCGCTGCCGTTCATCGCAACCGTGATGAACAACGGCTGGCTCGGCATGGTCAAGCAGTGGCAGAAAATATACATGGAAGGACGGCACAGCGCGGTGAACCTGGGAAAACGGACGGACATAGTCAAGATGGCGCAGAGCATGGGATGCGAGGCGATGCGGGCCGAGACCGTTTCAGACCTGAAGGAAGGATTCTCCAAGGCATTCTCGAAAAGGAACCGCGACACGTTCGTGCTGGACGTCATAATCGACCCGGATGACGGCGCGTTCCCGATGTTCCTTCCCGGAAGCGCGATGAAGGTCAGCAACATGTTTGGAGAGTGCGAGTTCAGCGAGTTGAAGTCGGGCGCGCCGATTCCGCTGATGGCATAGGAAATGAAAGTAGATGATTAAGCAGATGGCACAAGATTCCCAAAAGGACCAGAGGAGAGTGATATCCATCCTTGTCGAGGACCAGTTCGGAGTCCTCCAGCGGGTGTGCGGAGTATTCTCGCGGCGCGGGTTCAACATAGAGAGCCTCACGGTATCGCGCACCGAACAGGACTGCGTGTCGAGGATGACAGTAGTCAGCGTCGGCGATGATGACAACGTCGAGCAGGTCATCAAGCAGCTCAACAAGCTGGTGGACGTCATACGCGTCTCCGAGCTTGAGCGCGACTGCATCGCAAGCGAGGTCATGATTGCCAAGATTCACGCGGCCGACTTCTCCAGCCGCGGCGAAATCATCAACTTCACGGGCATCTATGGCGGAAAAATTGCCGACACGAAACCCAAGACGATGACCGTGGAGCTTGCGGGGAACGCAGCGAGGCTGGACGAGTTCCTCGCGCTGGTCAAGCCGTTCGGGATAAAGGAACTCGTGCGCACCGGCGCGGTCGCGATGTCGAGGAACGCGTAGAAAGTGGTTTTATGGATGCGAAAAACAGCGCACAGGAATGCGCGAGCCAAAAGGAACCCCGTAACGCGGGCAAAGGAGAATCAGACGATATGGGCGACGTAGCCGGGGCGGCGATAAGCGCACAGGAGGCTTTCCGTGGAATCGGGCTGCCAAAGAGCGTCAAGGTGTTCGACACCACCCTGCGCGACGGCGAGCAGACGCCCGGAGTGAACCTGACCGTTGACCAGAAGTTTGCGCTCGCCCTTGCGCTCGACGACTTGGGGGTTGACGTGCTGGAGGCCGGGTTTCCGGCAAGCTCGGAAGGCGAGCGCGAGCTCTTCCGCAGGCTTGCAGACCGGGACATGCGCGCCAAGCTGTGCGGGCTTGCGCGGACGTGCAGGCCCGACTTGGACGCGGCCATGGACAGCGGGGCGGACTACGTCCACACGTTCATCGCAACGTCCGAGCTGCACATGAAGCACAAGCTGAAAATGACAAGGCAGCAGGTGCTGGATGCCGCAGTGGATAGCGTGGAGTACGTGAGAAGCCACGGGATTCCGTGCGAGTTCTCCGCAGAGGACGCCACCAGGACGGACTTGGGGTTCCTCAAGCAAGTCTATCGCGAAGTCGAGGATGCAGGCGCGACGATGCTGAACGTACCCGACACGGTCGGCGTTTCTGTGCCGCGCGCATACTACAGGCTGGTGAAGGAAGTCGGAAAATCCACGCACACGCCGATTTCAGTGCACGCGCACAACGACCTGGGAGTCGCGGTCGCGAACACGCTTGCGGGAGTCGAGGCGGGGGCAAGCCAGGTTCAGGTGACTATAAACGGCCTGGGCGAGCGCTCCGGTAACGCGGCGCTTGAGGACACTGTCGTAGCCCTGGCCAACGCCTACGGGGTTGGCACCAACATCAGGATGGAGCGCCTGCTTTCGGTGTCGCAGATGATAGCGCGCGCCACGCGGGTGCACCCGCCCAGGAACAAGCCCGTTGTTGGCGAGAACTCGTTCGCGCAGTCTGCAGGAATCCACGTCCACGGGACCCTTGCAAGCACATTGGCATACGAACCCTACCCGCCAGAGACGGTCGGGCAGAACCGGAGAATCATACTGGGCAAGCTGACAGGCTTTGCTGCGGTAAAGAACGTGCTTTCGACGATGGGTTTTGACGTTTCGAACGAGCAGGCAAGGCACGTCACCGCAAAGGTAAAGGAAATGGGCGACCGCGGCCGCAGGATACAGGACTTCGAGCTTGTCGGTATTGCGGAAAAGTTGGCGGGGGTCCAGCGCAAAGCGCACATAAGCCTTGGGCAAGTGCTCATCACAACCGGAAACAGCATCATTCCGACTGCATCTGTGAAGGCGGTTGTGGATGGCGAGGAGCGCACAGCCTGCGCAACCGGCATCGGGCCCGTTGACGCGGCACTGAACGCGCTTTCCAAAGTCTCGGGCGAACGGACTGCAAAGCTCAAGGAATACAAGCTCGAGGCAATCAATGGCGGCTCGGACGCGCTGTGCGAAGTCACGGTGACCATAGAGGACGCGCAGGGCAAGCGGCGCTCGGGTTTTGCAATCGGCCCGGACATAGTGATGGCAAGCGTGGAGGCAATGGCCTCGGGGATGAACAACCGCTACACCAACGAGGACAACAGGAAGGCGGTTGCGATGGCCAAGGCAAAGGAAAAGGAGTCGCCGAGGAAGGCGATGAAAAACACCAATACAATAGGAACCGCGGTCGCAAGCGCAATGACTGCGAAGGAGTAGAGAAATATGGGAAAGACATTGCTTGACAAAGTGTGGGACGCACACTCCGTGCGCGAGCTGGCTCAAGGACGCACCCAGCTGTACGTCCAGCTGCACTACGTCCACGAGGTCACCTCCCCGCAGGCCTTTGCCGCGCTGCGCGAGCGCAAGGCCCCGATGGCGATGCCGCAGAACACTTTTGCCACGATGGACCACGTCATCCCGACGGACTGCGCAGGAAGGCCTTTTGCGGACGGGGTTGCGGAGAGGATGGCAGGCGAGCTGGAAAAAAACGTCGCGCAAAACCGCGGCATGACCTACTTCGGCCGGGATTCGGGCTTCCAGGGAATCGTGCACGTAATCGGACCCGAGTTAGGCATCACACAGCCGGGGATGACCGTCTGCTGCGGCGACTCGCACACCTGCACGCACGGCGCCTTGGGCTGCATAGCGTTCGGCATCGGCACGAGCCAGGTGCGCGACGTGCTGGCCACGCAGAGCGTTGCAAAGCAGAAGCCCAAGGTGCGAAGAATCGAAGTCAACGGGTGCCTGGGCCGCGGGGTTTACGCAAAGGACGTCGCGCTTGAGCTCATCCGGCAGCTTGGAATCGATTACGGAATCGGCTTTGCATACGAGTACGCGGGAAAGACCGTCGAACGGATGGGAATAGAGGAGCGCATGACGCTGTGCAACATGAGCATCGAGGCAGGAGCGCAGACGGGCTACGTGAACCCCGATGACAAGACGTGCCAATACCTGGAGGGCAGGAAGTTCGCGCCATCCGGAGAGGGTTTTGCCGGAGCGTGCGACTACTGGAAGTCGTTTGCAAGCGACCCGGACGCGGAATTCGACGACTCCGTGCAGGTGGGTGCGGACTCCATAGAGCCGATGGTCACTTGGGGAACCAACCCCGGGCAGTCCGTCGGCATAAACGAGTGCATCCCCAGAACGAACCACCTGCACAACGGAGAGAGGCAGGCAGCGCACGACGCGCTGAAGTTCATGGGGCTGGAGGAAGGAGCGCAAATCAAGGGCACTCCAATCACAACCGCGTTCATAGGCTCCTGCACCAACGGAAGGATTACCGACCTGCGCGAGGCCGCGAAGGTGGTCCGCGGAAGGTGGGTTGCACGCGGAGTGCGCGCGATGGTGGTGCCCGGCTCGCAGAAGGTTGCCAAGCAGGCAAGGGCCGAGGGCCTTGACAGGATATTCACCGAAGCCGGCTTTGAGTGGCGAAAAAACCCGGGCTGCTCGATGTGCCTTGCGATGAACAACGACAGGCTTTCGGAGGGCGAGCTGTGCGCCTCTTCATCCAACAGGAATTTCGTCGGAAGGCAGGGCTGCGCGAACGCGAGGACGATGCTGATGAGCCCGGCGATGGTTGCGGCAGCCGCAGTGTGCGGGGAAGTAGTCGATTGCAGGGAATTGATGTGAAAATGGAAATGCAAAGCGCGATGGTTTTCCAGGATGCAAAAAAGGCGGATGACGCTGCGGACACGGGCGGTACGGTCACTGCAAAGTCCGGCCAAACTGCCGCAAATGCCGATGCCACGTGCGCAGACAACGTCGTCACCAGCAAATTCATCCAAAACATCCGTGGCAAGTGCGTCGCAATACAGGGAAACGACGTGGACACCGACAGGATTGCACCTGCGAGATTCCTCAAGGCAATAACTTTCGAAGGGTTCGGCAAGATTGCGTTCTACGACGAGAGGTTTGCAGCCGACGGCTCCGCAAAAGGCCACCCGTTCGACTCGCAGCTGCACGCAGGGGCGGGCATCCTTCTTGCCAACCGGAACTTCGGCTGCGGCTCGTCGCGCGAGCACGCGCCACAGGCGCTGATGAGGTGGGGCATACGCGCAATAGTAGCCGAGTCGTTCGCATCAATATTTGCGGACAATTGCACGGCAATAGGACTGCCAACTGTGACGGTTGCGCACAACCGGATGGAGGAAATGATGGCGTTGTGCGAGCAGAACCCGGAGGCGGAGGCGGTTGTGTCGCTTGAGAGGATGCAGGTGGAATACTGCTCAAGGAAATTCCCATTCGGACAGGACGCAAGCCAGCGGAGCGCTTTCCTGTGCGGCAGGTGGGATTCGCTGTCCGAGCTGATGGAAGGCCGAAAGCAGGTGGAGAAAGTTGCGAAAGCTGTCGAGGAATGCAAACCGTGGCGCAACAATAAAAAAGCCGGTCCAAGCGTTCCGGATAAACCAAAGATAGAAAACGGCCCGGAAACACTCCTAGATTACAGGAGGTCGGTAAAATGACTAAATTCTCTATTGCAGTCACCGAAGGCGACGGGATAGGCCCCGAAATCACCGCGGAAGTGGTGAAGGTCCTCAAGAAGATTACCGAGACGGACGGCATTGAGTTCGAGTTCGTGGACGCGCCTTCAGGGGGCGCCGCTTACAAGAAGTACGGCAACGCTCTCCCGGACGACACGCTCAAAATCTACCGCGACTGCGACGCAATCTTCAAAGCGCCAGTTGGAGTCCCGGACTTGCCTCCGGGGTTGATTGAGCACGAGGCGATTTTGCGCGCAAGGCAGGCGCTTGACCTGTACGTGAACCTGCGGCCTGCGAAAATCTACCCCGGGATGGAAAACTTGTCCCCGCTCAAGGACAGGGTCATAGCCAAAGGCTTCGACGTCACGATTGTGCGCGAAAATTCGGAAGGACTTTACTCACGGCGAGGCACGAAGACCGCCGACCGGGCCACTGACGAGAGCGTGTTCACCAAGAAGGGAGTTGACCGCATCATACGCTACGCCTTCGACTACGCAAGGAAAGCCGGAAAGACCAAGGTAACGTCGGTGGACAAGGCAAACATACTATTCACCTCGCAATACTGGAGGGGCCGCTTTGAGGAAATCAAGAAGGAGTACCCGGAAATCGAGACTGAGAGCATCTACGTTGACGCGATGAGCCAGTACCTCATCAGGTGCCCGGAACGCTACCAAGTCATAGTCACGGACAACATGTTCGGAGACATACTCTCCGACGAGACCGCCCAGATAGTGGGCTCGCTTGGCTTGTGCGCCGGTGCGAACATCAACCCCGACACCAAGGTCGGGATGTTCGAGCCCATACACGGGAGCGCGCCCGACATCGCAGGAAAGGGAATCTCGAACCCCATCAGCGCAATACTCTCGGCAGCCATGATGCTGGACTTTTTGGGCCAGCCCAAGTCGGCGAAGAAAGTCGAGGATGCAGTAGAGAAGGCGCTGGCTGACGGGTGCAGGACTGGCGACATCGCGCAGGGAATGCCTGCGCTTTCAACGTCAAAGTTCGGCGACGAAATCGCAAAACGAATAAACAAGGGCGGCTAGCGGCCGCCAGTGGTGAGTGCAAGTGGGTCTGAAAAAATGCCAGTACGTGTGGATGGATGGAAGCTTTGTCCCTTGGGACGACGCGCACGTACACGCACTTACCCACGCACTCCACTATGGCACCGGGGTGTTCGAGGGAATCAGGTGCTACGAGACGCAGCAGGGACCTGCCGTGTTCCGGCTCAAGGAACACGTCAGCAGGCTGTTCCGGAGCGCCAAGTTGTACAAGATGCCGATGCGGAACACCCAGCACGAGATTGCACAGGCAGTCAAGGAATTGGTCAAAAGGAACGGCCTGAAGTCGTGCTACATCCGGCCGCTTGCATTCTACGGCTACGGAAACATGGGCGTGACGCCCCTTGAGTGCCCGGTGCAGACAATCATAGCCTGCTGGAGCTGGGGCAACCTGCTTGGGGAGGAAGGCCTGAAGACCGGCATCACTGCAAGGATTTCATCGTGGAGGAGGATTGGCTCGAACGCGCTTCCGATGCAGGCCAAGGGCACGGGACAATATGCAAACTCCATGATAGCGAAGATGGAGGCCCTGCATTCTGGCGTGGAGGAGGCCGTAATGCTCAACGACTCCGGCTTCGTAGCCGAGGGTCCGGGAGAGAACATCTTTGCAGTAAAGGACGGAGTGCTCTACACGCCGCCGACAAGCGCGGGCATACTGGACGGCATCACGCGCGCGTCGGTAATCGAGATTGCGCGCTCAGCCGGGATAAAGGTGCGCGAGGAAAACTTCCTGCCCGACTTCTTGCACTTGGCAGACGAGGTGTTCTTCTCGGGAACTGCTGCGGAGATAATGCCAATCCGCGAGATTGGCGGAATCCCGGTTGGCGAGGGAAATCCGGGGCCAATCACCAGGCGCATCCAGCAGCGGTTCTTCGACATAGTCAAAGGCAAGGACGCGCAGTTCGCCCACTGGCTCGACTACGTCGAGGAGCCGCAGCCCGGGCGGACTGCAGCCGCGCTGATGGCTTGAAAAAGACGCCGCCTGCGTGAGTCCGTGCCGCAGCCCCGCGGCCTACTGGTATTCGCACCAGTCGCTTCCCGAGCTAATCATCTGCACGAAAGTCCAGCCATGCATGCTTGGCGGGATGCTGGTGCAGGAATCGCCCGGGCACGTTGCTCATGCACCAGACGAGTTCGCGGACTACCTTATGCAGCTGCACAGCCTCTGGTGTGCCGGGTCGCCCGAGGTGACGGAACACCGGTCGTATTGGTCAATAAGGTAACCGACGCAAGTGTTCTGGGCGGGATACCACGCCGGGGCAGTGTAAGCCGATCGGAAGCATGATACTCCCGGATGCCAGTGCTGACATACCGAACACAGGTCGAGAGCATTTTTTGGCGTATTATTGCAGCCGCCCTTGTCGGAGCATGCAGCATCACAGCTTCCCCCAACCGCGCCTTCATACCAGCAGTGCCCCTGATTGAACCAACCGCCGCAGGTTACGCACGAACCGCTGACGCACCGCTTGTCTGAACCGGTGCACCCATATGCGCCAGAGCCCCAAGCAGTCAAGGACCCGCCACAATTACCATTGCCATCACACGCCTGACACGTACCGGAACAGACGTTACTTCCTTCAGAATCAACCGCGCCCGAAGCGATGTTGGCGGGGTATAATGAAACGCCATCGCACCTCTTGCACGCTCCAAAACCGTTTTCGCCAGCTGACTTTGCCACGCAAACCCCACCCACAGCCACCCCGCATCCAGGACACGAGACCCTCGACGCGGAACAAGAAGCGGCCACCCCGCCGTAAGCACCATTACAATACCAAGTAGCCGAGCCACCCGGAACCGGGAACGCCGGGGTCGCAGGGCTTGCAGTCCCAGTAGCACACGAAGTATCGCTGCCGTAGGCAGTGTCCGTATACCAATACACCCTATTGGCAGAACCGCAAACGCCATCCACAACCTTGTTTGCGGAACAGCTTGCGGTTGCCCCGCCATAGGCGCCGGTGCAAGTCCAAGACCACGGTCCCGAACCCGACACCGCTGAAGCGGTGCCTGCATTGCAAAGGCCGGACGAGGGCGCGGAATAGAAGTTCGCACCGTTGCTTGAACCGCAGGCTCCGACGACTATGAGATTGATGGCAAGGTTCTGGCCAGTAGTTGTCGCTCCTGCAGTAAGCGACACTGTCGCGCTTGCCGAAGTGTAGCCGGACTTGGAAGCCGCGAGGGTGCACGACCCTGTTACCGCAGCCATCGCAATCCCGCTGATTGAATACGAACCGTCGCTTGCCGTTGTCGCGGAATATCCTGCACACGAGACGCTCGCGCCTGCCAAACCCACACCCGACCCGTCGCGCACGTAGCCGCTTACTGCTGCGACCGACGACTGCAACTGCACGTTCTGGCCCGCAGTCACGCCCGCTGAAAGCGTCGCAGTAAGCGAATTTGGATTGTAACCGGACTTTGAAGCTGCAATGGTGCAGGTAGTGCTTGCCGAAGTCATCGCAATCCCGCTGAATGAATACGAACCGTCGCCTGCGGTTGTCGTGGAGCGGCCCGCGCAAGAAACGTTTGCGCCGCTGATGCCTGCGCTTGACGAGTCGCGGACAAAACCCGAAAGCGACGCATCGTTATAGCCCAGGGTGAAGTTGTGCAACGACGCAAAACCAACGGTCAGGTTCACGGTCGCGCTCGACTGCGTAGTCGCGGGCGCCTTCGAAGCGACGACCGGATACACGCCGGACGACTGGCTGACGCCCGCGGATACCGCGTAATACCCTGCAGCGTTGGTTGCCGCTGACGAATTGTCTCCGCCGACCACGCTCACGTTCACGCCTGAAATGGGGAAGCCCGAATAATCGAACACGTAGCCATAAAGCAGCGCGGAAACAATCGGCACGCACACGCCCTGATCGCTGCAATAATACCCTTCGCCGCAAGGCGGATTGCTGTACATGCAGCCCGTAGGCAGCTCGTGGGTAAGCGAGCCGTTTGCAAGTATGTCGGTCACGCCGCCCTTGACATAATCGGCGTAATTGCCCGATGACGCGGAATACGTGTTGTTCACGTTGTAGACCGAGCCTTGCATCATCACAAGAACTATTGTGGCGACAAGAACCGTTCCGCCAAGCAGAAGAAGATACTCGAAAGAGCCCTGGCCGCGTCTTGCCATGTTAACGCCACTGCATCCGGAGTTTTATTGGTTCTGCTCGCCCCAGTGCAACCAAAACGCCAAGACAGGCGAGTGCACATAAAACCGGCCGGTATCAAAAACCGCTTGCCAAGCCCACAGCCCGAAATAATCATGCGCCCCCTTCACCGGAGCCGCCTCCAATAGACAACCCGTCGTCTTGGGTTGTGCCGACTGCAACCGGGCTTGCATTTCCCGCAGTTGACGGAAGGGATGACGGGTTGGCTGCGGCGGAAGGCGAAGGCTGGACTGCTGCAACGGAAGGCGATGACGGAATTACGCTTGCGGTTCCCTGCGGGGTAGGCGAAGGGCCTACGG
>Ga0172381_10007642_pt1 | contig 10670 bp, 26 predicted proteins | sample Leawel6488metaG_FD_119754 | JGI IMG/M metagenome (GOLD analysis project Ga0172381, IMG submission 119754) | Leachate microbial communities from a municipal landfill in Southern Ontario, Canada - Leachate well 64-88 metaG | ecosystem: Engineered > Solid waste > Landfill > Unclassified | place... | reverse complement strand
TTTGCTATCGGTATTTACATCTAAAGACAGTCCAGTTTTTTGAAGTATCATTTTAGGTGGCATTTTGATATTGAACAAATTCATTGCAGATTGTGCTTTGGACAAAATATTGTCATTAGGATTAATATTGTATTGCATATCAATTTGGCTTGCAGATAACTCATTTACCTTTGAATTTGGAACAAGTTTACAAGTTGCAAGAATAAGTTTTAATTGTTCGGATGGCTTCGCCTGTTACATTGCTGATTGTTTGAAAACTAAACTATCTGAATGTGCAAGAGTAGAGAAAACAACCGAGATAAAAGCGTATTCTTCTTCTGTTCTCTTAATTATTGCTTACATTGTTTCATTATATATTATTGTAAGGAGGTGTAACTATGGAAGATATTTTAGAAAGACTAAACGAGCAGTTTAAATCTGCATTAGTATTTGAGGATAAGTTTTCTCAATTTAATGCTTTGAATGAATTTGCAAAAGAAACAAACTCTGCTGATATTCCAGACTTCTTAAAACAAAGAATGTTGAAGTCGGCTCAAGAAAAACAAATGAGTTTGGTTGGATTGATGGACATTAAGATAAATTCTTTATCTCCATGTTTTGCAGTATGAAAGCAATAAATAATTGTGACATAGAAGCAGGGCAAACAGATATTCCAATCAGTATTTATTCTGCTATTGATAAAGAAACGAGTTTTAAACAGATAAGTGCCTGTTGCAATTCAGCAGTAAGTTATAAGAAAACTTGCTCTACTTGTAATAAAGAATTAAGTCAAGAAGAAATCAAAAAAGCATTAGAAGTTGGTGATACTTTAAAAGAAGTTAATACTGATTTAGTGAAGGTGGATAATTCTAATTTGAAAATAATTGGAGTTGTAAAATATTTTGATTTTGAAAATGGTTTAATTCCAAACGGAGATACTTGGTTTATTGGTTTTCAGTTTGATAAGAAAAACAAGGGAAAGAATTTAAGAAACATTATGAAATTTGCTTATTTTCGTGAAGCATTAAGAGATAGTAATTTATTCTTCTTGGCTCTGATTAATGTTAGAGGAAAAGAACATATTGTTTTATTGAAACCTTATTTTAAGGGATTAATCGGTGTTGGATTGTATAACTTTTCATTGATAAGAGATATACATGAGATTGCAGGATATTCTGAAAATTATGAAGTTAATCCTGAAACAATCAAACAGATGAGTGAAACTCTTAAAATAAAAGCAGAAGCAAAAATAAAAGATATTGCAAATACAAGAGAAGAATTAATTGAGAAAGCATTGACAGATACAACAACAGAAGCTAAACCTTTGGCTTTGGATAATCCAATGGAGTTAATAAGTTTCTAATGAGATACTATATACTCCAATTTGATGGTAGAGATGATGAAGTTAATCTTTATTCTTTCTCTGCCGAAAACGAAGAAGAAGCAATCAATGAAAAAGAAAACTCTGATGGAAATTATTTGAATAGTATGCTGTTAAGTGAAAAGCAATACAAAAATTTATTAAAATCAATTCAAGAATTGGAAGATAAAGAAAATGAAGCAGAAATAAACCATATAAACGATATGGAGAGTGCTGATATGGATGAAGGTTTAAAAGAAATTCAAGAGCATGAAGATTGCACGGATGATAACGATGTTCAAGTTGATGAAGAAATGGAAGCAAGAGCAGATTTAAGAAGAAAAGAAATACCTGATAGTGAAGAAGCAGAAAGACAAGAAAACTTTTGTAATTAATTTTTTTTATTTGTTCGCAGTAGGGGTATTTATGTTTGCGGATTATCCCTACTGCCTGATGAGGTGAATACCGAAAACAAATGACACAACAAAAATTGTTTGGAATTGAAATCAAAGATGAAAGTGCTAACATAGATGAAACTCAATTAAAGAAAATTCCTGAAAGAAAACCATTAAATAATTTTGCAGATGAAAAAGGAAAGTTTATCTTGAATGGAGTTGAGATTAGTTATGAATTTAAGAATGATTATTTTTCTAAAACTCCTGAACCTTTGGGTTGTCCTCATATTGAATTTAATAGTGGAAAAAATCCCAATTTAATAACTGAAACAGGATATAGAAGTTATTTCTTTAATGCAGAAGAATTAGAAGGATATAATTCTATTCTTGATTTTATCAAAGATTATTGTGAATATTCTGTGAGCCAGATTAAAGTTGGAAGAAAAGAGAAAAAACCTATTTGTTATTTTAGAGCCATAACAACGAAAAATGAAGAAATCGTTAATACTGAAAAAATACCTACTATTGATGTTAATAAGGATTTATGTTCTTGTGGAAAACCAAAAGTCTGGGATTGCAAGAAAAGTGATTTATGTGAAGATTGTTTAAAGAAATACTTTCAAGAAGAATTTAAAAATAATGGTGGAAACCAAGATGGATTAAATGAATTTGGATATAATCTTTTTCAAGATAAGACAGGTTATCATTTTTATTCTCATACAACAGGTTATGAATTTGCTTTCAAAAAGAATATTTTAGGAGTAGGATATTGTCTTATGGCTACTGCAATGTTTCCTTATGCAATTTATATCTGTGATGAATTTGGTTTGTATAAAAATACTCTTGGAATAACAAAAGAATTTGCAGATAAATTAATTGAGGATTTAAAATTAGTAAAAACATTGGATGGAACAGAAGAACAAAGAAAAGCAAACGGAATTGAAATGCACACAAAATGGCTTAATCCTTTAATCAAACAGGATGAAGAAGGAAAGAAAAAAGCAGAGCAAGATAAACAAATAAAAGAGCAATCTGAAATCCTTAAAAAACTTCTAAACAAAAAATATGGCTTTGAAGTAACAATCAAAGTGGAGAAAAAACAATGATGTTATGCAAAGTTGGAAGTATTGAAGATGTAAAAAAATATCATTTAAAGTGGTTGGCTCAAAAGAAAATAGATGGTGTGAGATGTTGGGCTTCTATTGGAAATGAAGGGGTAAAACTAACAGGCAGAAGTGGAAGTGATTATACTTCAAAATTTCCTGAAATAGTTGATGAATTAAAAACTTTGAATTTTAGAGGTGTATTGGATGGAGAAATAGTCTGTGATGATTTTGATAAAACTGCAAGTCGTGTTCATACAGAAAATAAACTTAAATCTTCTTTATTAGTAAAAGAATATCCTGCAAAGTTATGGATATTTGATATTGTCCCTAATGAAGCAAATAAGGGAGTAATCTATTCCAAAAGGCTTGAAATTCTTACACAAATGGCTCTTGGCTTCAAAAATTACCTTAAATTGATTGGAACTACAAACGACTTAATATCTCTCTGGGAAAGAGCTAAGAACGATAATTGGGAAGGTATAATCATTAAAAATCCTTTTTCGGTTTATGAGCATAAAAGAAGTGGAAACTGCCTTAAAATTAAGTATATCAAGTCAAGAGATGTAAAAGTTGAAAGTTATGAAATAAATCCTGCTGGAATTAAGATTAATGGGGAAGGAATTACTTGTCAAATATCGGGAGAAAAAAGTAAAGATGTAAAGAAACTATTTGATGAAACAGGAAGTGCAGTTATTGAAGTTAATTATCTAAATGTTACGGAGAGTGGGGCTTTGCGTATGCCTGTTTTCAAATGCTTAAAGTAAAAGACAAATATGTTAATGGAGAATTTGTAAGTCGGAGTGAAACATTTATTCCTGAAGAAGTTTGTGAGCCAATTGGAGAGTTGATAAATTCTCCCACTTTTAACGATATGATTTATCCTGATAATATGAGTGAAGCAATGAAGTTGATGATAAACAAAGCAAAAACTGAAAATGTGAATATACTTTTTTATGGTGATGCAGGAACAGGAAAAACAACAAGCGCAAAGATGATTGCAGTTGAAACTAAAAGACATTTTGTTTATCTAACTGGTTCTATGGGAAGAAATAAGATTGTTCAAATGTTGCTTAATTCAAAAGATAATTCAATTATATTAATTGATGAAATACATAATCTCCCTGAAAAGATAGGAGAAATCATTTATCCTGCAATACAAGATAATGAAATTTATTTGGATGGAGAGAAGAAAAAACTTAATCTGATGTTCATTGGAACAACAACAGAACCACAAGAACTTCCTAAACCATTATTAGCAAGGTTCAAACTTATTGAATTCAATGAGCCAGATGAGGAAATGATGAAGAAAATACTTCTAAAAAGATGTAGTGAAGAAGTAATAAACCCTTTGCTTAATCATACTCTTAATATTAGAATAATCAATAATCTTCTTGATATGATGAAGATGTATGGAGAAATAAACAAAGAAAATCTGATAAAAGTATTCCGTTTGAAAAAGATAAATATTTATTCTGGATTGTCCGATTTACAAGATAAGTATCTTGCTATTCTAAAAAGAGCAAGCAAACCAATAGGACTTCGTTCTTTAGGTTTGCAGTTGAGAAAAAGTGAAGATTATATCAAATATGAAATAGAAAGTGATTTGATAAGAAAAGATTTTGTAATAATCACAAGTCGTGGAAGAGAAATAAATCCTGAATTCAAAGACTATGGTTATGAACAATTGAAAAAAGAAGGAGATAAAAGTCATACTGAAAAAACAATGACAGAAATAGAATTAGCAGAAGAATATCTAAAATCTAATCCTGAAATAAAAAATAAATTTGGAAAGAGATATTTGGAATTAGTTAATTTTATTGCTCAAAAAATTGTAGAAGGTGTATCTCCTGAATGTATTGATTGGGAAAGTTTTGGAAATGATTGTCCAATTAGTGAAAGTTTTAAAAATAATTATTTGGAAGAACTTTAATCATCAACAACTATTTCTTCATCCTCTAAGGGATTATCTTCTTCACTTTCTTCTTCTATTTCCTCTTCTTCACTTTCGGTAGGTGGCATTAGTTGATAATATTCTTTAAACTTTCGCTTATTTATAATCTTTGCTATTCCCCTTTTTTCTAAATCATTCAACATTTTAGGCATGACAATAGCTATCTTCTTGCTTAAATCTACGAAATTATAATTCACATTGAAAGATTTAGTTTTAAGGCGGTCCAATACCTGATCTACATGCTGTATCTGTCGGAGGATAGTATCAGCCGCTTTCAATAAAAGACCATAACTTTGAATATTTATAACCAATCTTTTGTGACAATGATTGCAGGTAATTATCTTATCTTTATATTCAGGAGTTTTCTTTAAATCATAAAACACTTTCCACATCTCAGAATTAATAGATTTAATCTGTTTGATTGTATCAAAATATTCTTCAACCATTTTAGATTGAAAGTTTTTATCCTCTTTTATGATCTGAATTGACTTGTTTTTGTTCCTGGCAATAAATCGTTTGACTTCGTCCTCGGTTACTGCTGAATTGAATTCTTTATTAAGTTCGTCTGCTATTGCCTGGTTTGAAAGTCCTGTTACACTTAAATTAATTGCTTTCTTCTGTGCATCTTCACCTAAATTTTCTATCGCCCCTTTTTTCATAATTTTATATGTTTAGTTATTATTTAATTCTTTCCTTTGAATTCTTTTCAAAAAGCATGGAGTTGCTTCTCCTCTAACAATCATCATAACTTTTGGATAAGTCCAATCTCTAATTTTATGAGCATCTTTAACAGAACAGCCAGATAATCTTAGAATTGCATATTTTAAGGCTCGAACTTCTCTTTCTAAATAAGTTTCATGTGGTTGGAATGCCATTTTTTTTGTTCCACATCCATATTTTTAATTGAAGAAATAATCCTAAGATATGACTGCAAGTTCTTTTGTATGTTTGGTATTCTTGACAAGAACATTCAAAATTCCCATTAACTGAATAAATTTTATGAATTGCATGATTTCCGGGAATTGGAGAAACAATATAATGCCCTTTTCCATCTAAACTTTCTTCTACTTTAACATAAGTAAAACATTTATTTTTAACAAGTAATTTGGCTTTGACACCTTTTGCATTTTCTCCACCTTCAACAACTAATTTTTTCCAGTGATCACTCCAATAAATACAATTATCAGGAGTTAGTTCTTTAGGTGGTTCTTCTTTTTCAATTTCAGGCATTTTAAACTATTGACATAAATTTTCATTACGAATTTTTCTTGTTTAGATAGATTTCCAAACTTAATCAAATTCTCACATTTTGCTATTTCTTCCTGTTTCATTTATTCCTCCAATTTTTAATAAAATCTAATTGAAACTTTGATAATCTTACTCCCAATACTTTCTTTGCAAATTCTTTCATCCCGATTTTCATCTTAATTCCTCTATTGTTATAACTGCTTTTTCTTCATTTTCAGACTGAATTTTTTTCATTGTATGCTCAAAGATAAATTTATCATCAATATTTAATGCTTCAAAAACGCTATCTGTAAGAAATTTTTCTCTGTTTGAAATATCTTTTCTTTTTACTTCACCATTTTTACAAAGCCAATTTTCATGAATTTCTACAATAACATTAAGAAGACCTCCACCATCAGCATGAAGGAAAGGAATTTTCTGTTTATCCACTTCTTCTTTTATATCTTGCTTTAGTTTTTTAGCTTCTGTCTTCATGATTTTAATATTTCCTCTATGCCAATAAAGATGATTAATTGTTGGTGTTTTGAAAGGTATTATTATTTGCATATTAGCTTTTCTCCTGCGAGTTTGTCTAATCTATCATTAAGTTCTATAATATTTCCTTGCATCATTTCTAAAACCTCTTGCTTCAATTTATCACTAACTCCTGAATTATTTGCAGTATCTACATTTATCTTTAAAATATCTTGCATTTCTTCTTTCAACTTCTTTATGAACTCTTTGACTTCTGAAACAAATATTAAATCCTGACTATCATCAGAACCATCTCTTAATATCTTCTCGCTTAATGTTTGTTCTGTCATTTCTTATTCTTATCAAATTTATCTTTACATTCTTGACAATAATAGCATAAAAATTCTGTTTCACCTGTTTCAGAGTTTATTTTTTCATCTAAAGTATCACCGCAATTAATAGAAACATTTCCTGTTTTTGAATTAATCTCTGGCTTTCCACATCCTCTTTTAAAATTAGTTTCAATTCCTAATTCTTTAAGATTTTCTTTACCTTTAGCTATATTCTCATCGGTTTCTTTTTCAAGTTGTTTTATTTCTTCAGGTGTTTTTTCAGTCATTTTAAATCCTCAATTTTTAGATTAAATCTGTCCATTAGAAAATCAATTACTGGCGCTGTATCATGTCTGAAAAAATAAAAAGGATGACTTTCCTTGCAATTATGCTCTCCAATAAACTTCAATTCTTTTATCCAATTTATTACTTCATGTTTTATTGCATATTCAGCTTCCCCATTTACCCAGATAATTTTATCTAATTCTTTTAATGTTTTAAATTCCATTTAAGTTTTTCAAAAATCTTTTTAATTTTCTAAGTCTATCTCTATTTCCTTCTTTTGGAAATTTTTTTCTATACTCTTTTACAAGCATATCAGTTTGATGGGCTTTATCGCATTGAGATAGCCAGGCTATTTCTTCTTTAATTAATCTTATTGCTTTATCTAAATCTTCCATTAGTCCCTCATATCATGGCAATCATTGCAGATAATATCCGTATTGTCCGGAGTATATTTCCCGCCATGTTCTCCTCTTTTTTTTCTATGAACTTGTAATTTTCCACAAATATCTTCATGCCTTTTACAATCTTGACATGTAAAACAAACCATCTGCCTTAAAACATATTTCTGTGCTTCTGTTAAATGATCTAAACCACAGGCAGTTCCAGATATTTCTTCAGGAACATCGTTTATAAGACGATTGCCCGTGGCGTTTGTTTCCTGAACTTTGCTCAGAGCACTTAACGGTTCAGGTGGTATCTCGCCAGTTGTCTCTGGCAGGAGATTATGATTTAAAAAATTAATGCAATTTGGACATCCACTTCCTTCACTTCCTAAATAATGTAATCTTTCTCCAGAAACATTATAGCACCATTTATCCCCATCATAAACTAAAAAGCTTTGGCATGCAACTTTATGAGCACAAAGAACAACATTAGCACCTGCTTGACAATCGCATAACCAAATTAATTTATGATTTTGATATTTTGCTACTACATGATATTCATTGCAAAAGAAAGAAATAGAATATTCTCCTTCAGAAATAAGTTTAGTTTTTGTTAGAAGATATTTCGCCTTTTCAAAAATCTTTCTTCTCATATTTCATTCTCCCCGATAGAAAATGTTCTACCTTTTGATTTCCCAGATAAAATTAAAACTTCATAACTAAATTTTATTTCAAAACTGGTTTCAAAATCTCTCTCATAATTAATAATTAATCCATCCACTTTTCCATAGAATTCATGAGTTATTTTTACTTTATCTCCATATTTAAATTTTGGAGTGTTTGGAAGATTTCTCATTTTTTGGGCTTATCAACCCAGATACCATTTTGGATGTAAGCAAAAATCTCATCTGTAAATTTTTTCATTTCTTCATCCTTGCCTGTTCCTTCAAATATTCTTGAAGATGCTTTTAATGCACTCATTCTGGCCATGCTTTGATTTTCAACCATTTCTTTTATTGGTTCTTGATATTGTTGAGTAGGCCCGGAAGTTGGAGGAATTGAACCTCCAGCATTTGCAACACTTCGCGAGGGTGTATGGCCCTGACCACAAGAACTTCCATAAGGTTTTTGATAAGGAGTATTTTGAGTTTTAATCATTCTAATAAAAGTAGCAATAGGATTACATCCATCATTTGTTGGTCTAAAATCAGCATCAAATTCACATTCTCCTTTTTTGATATATTCTAATTTAACTTTAAATCCTAAATCAAACCAGAATTCTTGAGGACTATTTGTTTGATCGGTAAAAGATATTTGAACTGCTTTGTTTTGTTCGCTTATTGCTTTAACTAAACCTTTCATACTTGCTGTCATTGTGTTATAATTCTCCAAATCTTTTGAAAGATATTTAATTTCTTTCCGTTTGTGCAAAATAGACACATACAATTTTTCTTATGAAATTTACCTGCCATTATCTCCTCTCTTAAATTTTTTCATACAAGAAGGGCAAGTAATATTAATTAATTTGCTTTCTGTTTCCCATTCATATTTACATTCTGGATTTGGACATTTTACTTTTTCTTTATTTGCCATTATTAGTAGTGTTATTAGTAGTATTTAAATGTTTGCCTTATGGCATTTATTACATAACATATATATTTTACCATCAGAAATAGCTTTTCTTATTCCTTCATTTGTTTTAGGATAAACTTCATGATAAATTTGTAATTGCTTATTAGTTCCACATCTTTTGCAACTTTTCCCTTCAGTCAAAAAAATATATCTTGTATGCATTCTACAAATATGTTTCCATTTATTTTTATGATAATTTTTTAATTGAACTATTGCCCTTTTTTTAGGATTATTTCTTGCCCATAAATTATATCCTCGTTTTTTAAACAATCTTTTACTATGATAAGAACTCTACATTTATCAGAACAAAATTTTTTACCTTTTTTATCTTTACTCGTGCTTTTACAAAATAAACATATCATTAAATTATAATGAGAAACATCTTAAATCTTTCGTTTTAATTTTTCTATAAAATCAAAGAAGTTTATCTTGTCTTTATCAAATAAATAAAAATAATCTTCTACTTCCTTTAATGTTGGAAGTCTTTTCATTTCTTCTTCAAACAATTTTGCAAAACTATCTGTTCTAATTTCTTTTCTTTTTAATTCTCGTTCTGCCATAATCTTTAAATCTTTTTGAGAAAAACTATTAATAAATTCTTTTTGTGGTTCTTCTTCTATAACTGGGTCTGTCATTCTTCCAATTTGAAACCTAATTTGTTTAAACTCTTTTCATTATCTTCTAATTGCCTTGATATTTCAGGAATTCTTGCTTTGATTTCTTTTCTCTGATTAATTAATTGATTAATCTTTGCTTCATTAAAATTTTTATTATTTGAAAAATAGAAGACAACAGCGTTTCTTATTTCTTTTGATAATCCTATCTTACCTACTTTCTTTAAAAGTTGCTCAATTATCTCTCTGGAAAGTTCTCCTTTCTTTCCAAAATTAATACTTGTTACAAAATATTTTTGCTTTGCCATTCCTTCTCCTTTTGACTTAACAACTCTAATTCACAACTAAATTCTTTATTCAATGAAGCATTCATCTTTTGCCTGAAATCCATTCTTTATCCATTTTTTTAATCTATTTGCATTTAATCAAAATCTAAATTTCTTGTTTTTTACAACGCAAACCCAACTTTTTGGACTTGCATGTTCTTTCCCAAAAAAGTTATTAACTAAAGTTATTAAGTTAATTTTGATTAACTTTTGATATTTTAGGTTTTGAGAATTCTTTATTAAAATGTTCTTCCTCTTTCAATTTTGAAACATTATCTTTATCAATAAAAACTCTATCTCCAAATTTATCCAGAATTACAAGCAAATTTTTATCAATCTCTAAAACAACCCCATTGTAGAAACCTTTATCTTTAGTCTGACAGAATACTTTTTTCCCAATCATCTTTTCCCATTCCATAAGAAATTCTATATAATCATCATTTAAATATCTTTGCTTTACAAAAAAATAAAAAAAAAATAAAACTTTAAATTAACTCAAATTCGTAATCTTCAACTTCTCCGTTTTCGATTATTGAAGTCACATAGATATAGATTTTCTTATCCTCTCCATCTGTGTCTTCGTAATAGACTTTGAGTTCCTGTTCA
>Ga0172381_10007641_pt1 | contig 10670 bp, 6 predicted proteins | sample Leawel6488metaG_FD_119754 | JGI IMG/M metagenome (GOLD analysis project Ga0172381, IMG submission 119754) | Leachate microbial communities from a municipal landfill in Southern Ontario, Canada - Leachate well 64-88 metaG | ecosystem: Engineered > Solid waste > Landfill > Unclassified | place... | reverse complement strand
TGAGGCAAATGTTGCAGCAATAAAAGTTAGCGGGACTTACTATAAATTAAAGCAAGAAGACCATAAATACTTTGTTCAGGATCTTGGAGAAGATGTTGATGCAAATGTAAACTTTATGTATTCCAGGTTTTGGCCTATGAAAATGGAAGTTAATCCTTCTGAAGATGGAATTATGAAAGCTGATCCTGTTGGGCTTGAAGAAGGACTGGGAATACTTGGATTTTGCTATGTTCCTTATCATTTTGTTTATGATGTTGCTTATCCTGTTCTAATACAGGTTTATTATGACAATGAAATGTTTCAGCTTCCGGTTGTTGTTGTTATTGACAAAAATAAACCAAGACAGGGCTTGAATGGAAGTGCATATGCAAATGCAGTTCCTGAATTATGCCAGAATAAAAATACTAAAATAACTGTTTACAGTTATGATTCTGTACTTGAACCTATTGATGCTAATATCAAGTTTAAATGCTTTGATACAAGTTGTGATATTGGAAAAACCAGATTTAACAATGATAGTGGTCAGTCTGTTTTATCTGCAAATTTCCCTCAGTGTGTCAATGGATATTTAATTGCAAGTGCTAGTGGATACAAGACAAAAAAAATGATAGTTTCTACTGTGAAAGAAACCAGTTTTAATATTGCTCTTGACAAGTTATATAAACTGAATTTAGAAGTAGAAGATTTGGAAAGTTCTGATTATGCTATTATTACTTTTACAAAGAATAATACTGACTCTACAACTGATGCTACAACAGTTACTTATCCTGAACAAAAGACTGTTGAATTAAGTGAAGGACAATATGAGATTAAGACTTATGTTTATTCTGATGCAAATATTAACTTGCAGGGTGAAACAAGTCAAAAATGCGTCAGTGTTCCTATTTCTGGTGTTGCAGGAATGTTTGGAGCTAGTGAAGAGAAATGTTTTGATATGGATATTCCTGATCAGGTAATTAGTTTTGGAGTTTCAGGGGGAGGAAAACAAAATTATTATATTGCCCAGTCTGAAATTGAAAACTCCAAGAAAATAATCATTACTCCTGATAAATTTAGTGTTCCAACTAAAGCAGCAGATTTGCAAATTAATTATAATAAACTTGAAACTTCAAGACTCGGTATAATATTTGAGTAATATGAAAAATATAACTAATAAAACAATAAAAGAAGTGAAAATCTTTGGATTATTTGTAATTTTACTGATGAGTATTTGTCTTGTCTCTGCTATATCTGGAGATCTTTATTCTGGAAGCACTTCTGGATATACTGATTCTAGTTCTATGTATAACTCAAATCAGTATGGCTCAACTTATGGAAATACTGCCTATGGAACTTCTAATTATAACTCAAACTCGAATCTTTATGGAACTTCAACTTATGGAAATACTGCTTATGGAACTTCTAATTATAACTCAAATCTTTATTCAAATTCAAATAATTATGGAAATGGTTATAGTAATTATAATCCAAATTATTATGGAACTTCTTATGCAGGATATAGCAGTTATAATAATTATAATAATCTCAATACTAATGCTAATTATGCTTCTAATTATAATTCAAATCTTTATGGAACTTCTAATTATAACAATTACAATAATGGAGCTTATCTTGGCCAGTCAAGTTATCTTGGCGGAACTTATACTGGCAGTTCTATAAATACACAGTATTATAATCCAAGTTATGGCGGGAGTTATGATTATACTAATGCTGCAGTTTTTTGGCCTAAATTTAATTCTCAAGACTGCACTGCAAGACAAGATGTAATGATGCAGATAATGCCTGGAGGATGCAGTCCTGCTGTTGTAAGATCCGATTTACTTGAAGAACAAAATGTTCCTGTTTTTTGCAAGGTTATGTCTATACAGATAAATCCCCTAATTGATTTGACAAGAATAAGAAGTTTATCTTTTTCAGGAGAATATCCTAAGGGAGTTTCAGGGGTTAGTTATTATCCTGCAAGAGCTGCTGTTCGAAAAACAACTGGCGGTGTCAGTGATCCTTCAAAGTCTCCTATTAATACTGATATGGGTTACTTGGTTGTTGTACTTTCTCAAAATGAAATTGAAAAAAATATGCCTGAATTTATTGAAGGAAATATTACTGCAACACTTAATTATGACAGTGCAGGAGCATATGGTGTTGGAACAACTAATTTTTATGCTTCTCAAATAAGCGATGCTGACTGGGCTAGCAATTATAAGCAATATGGTTTTTGGAATGGAAAGGCATACATCAGAGCAGAATCTATTGATCCTAGTGGTGCAACAATTGGAGTCTATAAAGATGCAGATACAAAAGAAGCTACTATTACACTTAGGGCTGGAGAGACTTCAAGAGATATTTATTTGAATGGATATTATTGTGCAGCTGGAATGAATGTTCGGCTTGATAGCATAGAAGCTCCAGTAGATAGTGCATTGCTTCAATTAAATGACCAACAAGTTTGGGTTGCAAAAGGAGACAGAATTTTAAATAATGCCTGCAGAGTTTTGGATATTCAGTCTGTTGGTGGCGGAGGAAAAGTTACAATCAGCTGTCCTGTTCAAAATGGAAATATTGTTTTAAGTTTAAATCCTGGAAAGGCCACTTTTACTTCTGCTGATGGGCAAAAAGATTTTATTATTGGAGATAAAATTGATGCGGGTAAAAATGTTTATGTTGCTTATTTAGGTCAGGACTTAAACAACAAGAGATTTAGTGTCCTTATTAGAGATGATTTTTCAACAACTGCAAACGAATTTGCAGACAAGGGATTATATGAAGTCATTCAAAAAGTTGTTTCAAACAATAAGAAAAGTGTTTATGATCTTATGCCTTTAATCAAATCAGAAGTATTAAAACAATATAAACTAAAAATGGGAAAAATTGATCAGAGCTTAATAAACAAGAATGTTGAAGTAAATGTTATTGTTGAAGGAAAAGAAGGTTTTGGAACTACTCTTGATAGTGTACTTGTTGCACAGGATAAAAACTGGAATAGCCAGGAATTAAGCACTCAGGATTTGCTTGCTCTTGAATATTATGAAAAAGCAATAAAGAACTATGATGATTTGTTTACTCTTTATCAAAATGAAAAATTAATTTCTAGTGAAGATTCTTATGGGGCAATCGGACTTTATGAAGCTGCAAAACTTTCAAGAGTATTTGCAATGAATCAGAAAGCTCAGTCTTTTTATGACCGAATATTAACTGATTATCCTAATTCAAATCTGGCTAGTTCAATAAAAAGCGAAAGAGATTTTATTACAAGATATGATACCAGTAAATCAAAGTCCTCTATTAATCTTAATGGTGAACAATATACAATTGATTTACTTGATATGAAGACTCCAAAGAAAAGTGATTCAAGTGCAGTACTATTAATTGATGGAAAAGAAGAAATTCTTGGACTTAATGAGATAAAGACTCTTAACCGAGGAGATTATGTACAGACTATTCAATTAACAGGAATTAATGATAATCTTATTTTACTTAAATATGATAAATCTTCTAAGAACCAAACTACTCCTATTTCAAAAGTAGAGAGACTTGATACTCTTCAAGCTAGTCAAACTTCTCTTGATGGAATTAATGTTAAACTACTACGTATTAATCTTAACAAACAAGTGAGATTAACTGTAATTCCAAAGAGTTTTGGTCCAAATGCTCAATCTAATTTCAAGTTCAGGATTGGAATTGAGAAAAGGGCAATTCAGCTCAGTACTAATCAGACTAAGGATCTTATGGATAGTTTGCTTAAAAATATAGAGCAATTAAACAAGATTGTTGAAAATCTTGGAAAGGTGATTAAGGTAATGAAAGCTGGTTGCTTTGGAACTTCTGCTATTCTTAGTGCTAAAAATATGATTTCAGGAGCAAATGGAGAATCTATGGCAAGAAATCTTCTCATGACTGGAACTGGCGGTTGGAATGAAGCTTGTGAAAAAATGGTCAATGACAAGCAGTATGATACTTTGCAGCAGTGTTTACTTGCAAAGAATGCAGATATTGAAAAAGATGTTAAAATTTATTCAACTCAAATTGAACAGACAAATAGCATCATGAAGTCTATTCAGGATAAGTTTACTACAACTAGAACAGATATACTTGATTTGCAAGGTCAAGTAGATTCTAAGAAAGTTGATAATGAATTCAAAACTGCTTTTGATAATTTTTGTCAGACTCAAAATGACCAAATAACACTTCCTGATAAGGATAAGACCAAGGTTTCTTTTAATGGTCCAACTGGAATATGCAGCTGGAATTCTACTCTTACTCATGAACAAAGAAGAGATATATTGACTTTGTCTAATGCTAAAAAATCTGGAGGAAGTGAAGTGCTTAATTCAGTTATTAACAGCAAACTTGGAGAAGTTGTTTTAACTGCCAGAAATTATGAACTTGATAATGCAGCAAGAATAAAAGCAGAATCAGATGCTAGCCAATATAATCTTGGACTTAAAACTTTAACTGCTGCAGGCGACACTTCTGTTTATGGAGATGTGAAGAGAATAACCAAAGGAGATTTGAGCAATAATGTTTATAAGAATAATTTCCAGGAAGGAACCAGTGTTGTAAGAGTGTTTATACCTGTAAGAAAGAATTTTGGAAGAATTGATTTTATTGCTAATTCTGAAGTTGCTGGAAAAGAAGTTATTGTTCAAGTTCGTGGCAATAATATAATGGCTTCTGGAGATTATAGCCCCAATGGAACAATTGTCCAGATTGATGGAAGGCCTGTTAGTCAAAATGCTTCAAAGTCTGTTCGAGATTACATGAGTCTTGCTGGACTTGACAAGATTAAGCAGATTGATTCTAAAGCTTATAATAATCCTATGATTGACATTGAAAAATTAACTGTAAAATATTTTGAGAGAGCTCCTTACAAAGGACTTCCTGCTGAAGTTCCATTTGATGTTACAACTGGATGGTATGTAGAACTTGAATATGTACTTTCAGGAGTTGGAAAGCCTTATGATGATTCTGGAAGGGCAGTTAATTTTTATATTTGCAATGTAGGGCCAAATGGACTTATTGAATTCAAGAAAAGTTCTGATGATATATGCAGATATTATAATGGAAACTCTAATGCTGATTTATCTTTCCCTGGAATGAGCATTTCTGAATCAAAAACATTACTAGTAAAAGGACAACAGGCTATTAGTGATGCTGCTAAACAATATGGAAGCAAAAGAATAACTATTAACGGAAGAAGTTTTACATCTGGAACTTCTTTTGGAGGTTCTGACGGAAGATGTACTGATTTTATGAGTCCTGCTGATTGTACAATACTCTTTAATGTTTGTGACCCTGTTATTTGTCCTGCATCAAGATGTGATTATGGAGGAAGATACAGAGTGGATAATGTTATTCAGTCAGGAGTTATTGGAAGTTTATTACTGTGCCTTCCTAATGCAAAAGAAGGAGTTGCAATACCAGTATGTCTTACAGGAGTTAATGCAGGACTTGAAGGATATATAAGCATTTTAAATTCAACTTATCAATGTTTGAATGAAAGCCTTGCTACTGGAAAAAATATTGGAGTTTGTGATGAAATAAAAAGTATTTATCTTTGTGAGTTCTTCTGGAAACAGGCTGCCCCTCTTCTTAATGTACTTGTTCCAAGAATGTTTGAGATGGCTGCAGGTCAGGGAGTAAGAGGTGGTGGAGAATATTTGACTGTTCAAAATTCATGGGATAATACTATGAATGCTGTTGATTATTTTAAAAATCAATATGCTGTTAACTCTATGAGTGCATTTAGTTCAAGGTCTTCTGAAGATGTTGGAACTGAAGTTTGCAAGAATTTTGTTTCTATTGCAGGCAATACAAATGGAACCAGCTGGTTTGATAGGTTAATCGAACCTGACAGTCCTGTTCAATATAGCGCATGGTTTAGTGAAGATGTTTTAAGTACTGCTACTGTTCCTCCAACTTCTCATTATAAAGTTTATTACCATATTTATTCTGGAAAAGATTTAGGTTCTTCTTATGTTGTTTATCTAAAAGATACAACCCAGACAAGCGGTATTTATTCAACAGGTTCTTTAATTGTTGCAAGAGGCTATATTGCAATAGGTTCTCAGGTAGATGAAGCCAAAGACTTTACAGCGCCTTCTGGATATAAACAATTATGTGTAAGTGTAAATGGAAAAGATGATTGTGGTTTTGGAAAAGTTTCAACATCTTACATGCTTAATAGTTTAACTGACCAATATGCAGCAAATCAAGCATCACAGACTCAGATTACTAGTTCAAGCCAGTGTGTTTCTGGAACTCCTTCTTTAATTAGTTCAGTAAGTCCTAATCTTCAAGCAAATGTAGAATCAACTATTGATTCTGCTTTATATAATCAAGGAATAATAAGAGTCTGTGCAACTGAAAATCCTGGTAAAAGATTACTTGCTAGTGGACAATATGATGCTACAAACTCAACTTACGATAGATGGAAAGATGTTGGATATTGTGATGATAGCACTCTTAGATGCTGGCTTGATACAAATTCTGTAAAAGCGGTTATTAAAGATACACAACTTAAATCAGAAGTTCTTCAAAATGTAGATTTAAGCAGGATTGGAGAAGAGCAGTTATGGACAGAAGAGACTACTATTTCAGTATTAAGCCAGGCTGAGAATGAAATAAGTCTTTTAGATATTAGCAAGAATGATAGCAAGGACTTAATTGAAAGCAAAATAAAAATTATTTTATATAATCTAGACAGACTTGCAATACTTGCAACTACAAATGTTTACAAGGCAAGAGGATTATTACTTACTGCTAGAATGTATAAAAAGATTGCAGAAAGTTTAATCTCTGACAAAATAGTTATGGGGGATAATTATGGGGTTGTTAGTCAAACCAGCAGTTCTTCAACTACTCTTACTGATACATCACAATCAGGCTTAACTGATAACATTAATGCTAACAGTGATACTGTTGGAACTCCGACTGCTACAACTTCAACTCCTTTAGTCTGGAATGATGAGATGCTTAAAAAAGATGTTTTGATCAGAGTTGAATATTTGACAGCAACTCATGCATATAAGTTTAGTTCGACGGGATGGTTAACTGATGATTCAAGCTTTAATACAAGGCTTTCTTATATTGAAGGAATAAAAGCAATTATCCAGGCTATTAATTTTAGAGGAAATATTATTATTGGGACAAAGGTTATTACTGTAACTACTTTTAGTTCTACAGACACTGTATCAACCCAGATATTTCAACTTCTTAAGAATGGTTAGAAAGATTTATTTTTAAAATCGACAGGCTTATAAATAAATACTGATTAATAATTCTATGATAAAGATTAATTATGGAAAAGGAAGTGAAAATCTAAAAGAAGATGAAAAAGATTTAGTTGTCAGCCTTTTTGAAGAATATTTTGATAAACTTGAAAAACATTTTAAGAAAATAGATTTATTTGAAGTTCATTTAAAATGCCATAAAAAAGAAGGAAATGTTATAAGATATCTTGTTGAAACAAGTGTAGATTTTAATAATAAAAAATTTGATGCAGAAGTTGAAGATTATAAGCTTTCTGAAGCTGTTAATAAAAATATTAAAAAGCTAGAGAATGAAATTGAACATACTCTTCATTTAAGCGATCAGGGAAGAAAATAGTTGTCTAGATATAAAATTGGTTTTCTAAAATTAATTCTATTAAATAAGATTTGTTTAGAAAAACATAGTCTAAATAATTTTTAATCTTGCCTTATAAATCTAAAATAAAATATGTTTTTCTCTCCTTTATCTCTCATTGCTTTAATTTCTCTTTCAAAACCCCATTCTAGGGCTCTGGAGTCAGTTCTATCTTCTTCTTTTTTATAATCATCCAATTGTCTTTTTAATCCCTCATTTCCCCCAAGTTCTTGCAAAAGTTCTTCTTCTCTTTTTTTTAGTTTAGATAGATATCTACTTCCTTTAATTTTTTCTTGTCGCTTTCTTTGAGAGTATACTTCAAAAAATAAACCAAATAATTTTTCTTCGGGTTTTGCAGGAGGTGAATAAAAATGGGAAATTTCATGGACTAATGCCCCTATAATTTCATCATCGGAAAAATTATCTAAATCAAGATACCTACTGATAACACAAAACTTTTTTTTATCTGGAGATAATAAATTAAACCTAATATGATACTCTACCTCTTTATAATTTCCTCTACCATCTATACTTTCTAATTTGAACATATTTAGATTTTTATTTCGTAATATCTTAGTCATTAACTCGGAGAGTCTTTTTTCCATCTTAGTTATATTTTTTTTATTAATAGTTATATTATAAATTAATGCTTTAAGCAAGACTTTAAAATTATTGTCATTTCTTATTTATATTTACAAATATGATATATGCGGGGAACAACTCGCAATCCCATTTTTAGTTTCAAGGATTTATTAAAAAAATGAAGTTGCTCGGGATTTGATACCTACGGTTCAAATCTTCTATTCTCAGAAAATTCTATTTGTCTTACAAAAAAGAATAATAAGTGCGGGGAACAGGATTTGAACCTGTGTAGCACTAAGCACATGGTCCTAAGCCATGTCCGTTTGACCGCTCCGGCATCCCCGCTTAATTAGATTAGAAATTCGGGTTATAAAAATCCTTTGGATTTTTAAATCATAAGAATTTTACAATTTTTAGATATTAAAAAGGTATTGATAAGACTGATTATTGTTCTTTTTCTTTCTTTTTTGCTGCTTTTGTTTCTTGTTCTTTTATTCTTAATTTGTCTTCAAGACCTAATTTTTCCAAGAGTTCTTTGTATCTGTTTCTAATTGTAACTTCTGTTATTCCTGCAACATCTGCAACTTCTCTTTGAGTTTTCTTTTCGTTATTGAGTAGTGCTGCAACATAAAGTCCAGCTGCTGCAATTCCTGCAGGTCCTCTTCCACTTGTTAGTTCAGAACCTTCTGCTCTTTTGAGTATTTTTAATGCTTCGTTTTGAGTTTTTGGAGAAAGTTTTAAGACTGATGCAAATCTGTGGATATAATCTTTTGGACTTGAAGGAGTTACTTTAATTCCGAGTTTTCTTATTATGAATCTGTATGTTCTTCCTATTTCTTTTCTTTCAACATCTGATGCTGCTGATATTTCATCTAGAGTTCTTGGAATATCATATGAACGACAAGCTGCATAAATACAAGCAGCTATTACTGATTCCATTGATCTTCCTCTTACTAGTCCTCTTTGCAGAACAAACTGATAGATTCTAGAAGCTTCATCTTTTACTACTTCAGGCAGATTTAAGAAAGAAGCAACTCTTCTAAGTTCAGTCATTGCAAGTCTCAAATTTCTTTCAATAGATGTTGAAACTCTTTCCTGCCATTTTTTTAGTCTTAAGAATTTTCTTGTTGCTCCTGCATCAAGTTTGTAAATATCAGAAATCTCTCCTACATTTGTTGTAAGTCCTTTATCGAACTTTTGCATTGAAAGCGGAGCTCCTCCTCTTCCTTTTTTGTCTCCAGATTCAAAACTTCCTTGAAGTTCCTGAGAAGAATCAACCATTTTTTCTTCGACAACAGTTCCACAATCATTACAATAAACTTCTCCTCTTTGTTCATCCCAATTAAGATTAATTCCCCCGCATTCTGGACATCGTTTAACACTTGTACTCATATTTGTTTCGAACCTGACCCTTTTATAAATATTTAGTAAGGTTTATAAATGAAAATGCTATTTCAAGTATATAAAGGTTACGGTTGCCTTGGCTTTGTAAAAATAGAGGTTTCTATACAAAAAGGGGTCTAGTTTTTATTCAAAGCCTGTTGCTTTTTTTAAGTTATAAGAATTATTCTTTAAGCAAAACTGCATTAATCTGACCTTCTTGGCCTGGTCTGTTTGTTATTTTTGCTTTTCCAAGGTCGGTTTCTATTATTGCGCCTTTTATTAGAATATTTTGTCTTGCAAGGAATTTGTTTGAAGGAGTTTCAATAACATTTTTTATTTTAACTTTTTTTGTTTTTTTAGTTTTAGTATCGATAACATTTACTTGTTCAGTAGACAAAAGAACAGTTTTCTTGCTTCCGCCGAGTCCTCTAAGTACTTTAGATTTAGTTTCTCTTAATTTTACTTTTCTTGGAATTCCTGGAATAGCATATTTTTTTCTTTTTGAAAATGCTTTATATTTTCCGCCAGTTATTTTTCTTCCATGTTTCATGAAATGTTCTCGCAAAATTCATATTTAAAGGTTGCGGTTTTACAAATTTTTTAATTATATATAAAATAGAGTATTTTTAAAGCGAATTTGGTATTGGTTTTTTCTATGGATATGCATTCAATCACCCTTGTTTACGCACTAACAACTATTGGAAAAAGAACTTTAGTTAAGTATAGTCTTTCTTCTCCTAATGGAGATTCTACTCACAGCGGAGTATTAAGAAAGGGTAATGAAGACTATAATGCTCTTTCTCTTTTTGTTAATTCAAGACCTGATAATAGATTTGATCTTGTCACTAGTGGCATGAATTTACCCTCGGATAAACTTGAATCTTTAGAAGAATTACTCAAAATGCATAATGCTGCCGTTAAATTTTAGAAAGATTTAAATACCTATTAAATGATTTTTCAATATGGTTAACGGAATAGAAAGGCCACTAGATGTGCTCAACAATGCAAAGGGAAAAGAAGTCCTTGTGCAATTGAAGAACAATAAGCAGATGGTTGGTACTCTTTTAGCATTTGATATACAC
>Ga0172381_10007640_pt1 | contig 10670 bp, 3 predicted proteins | sample Leawel6488metaG_FD_119754 | JGI IMG/M metagenome (GOLD analysis project Ga0172381, IMG submission 119754) | Leachate microbial communities from a municipal landfill in Southern Ontario, Canada - Leachate well 64-88 metaG | ecosystem: Engineered > Solid waste > Landfill > Unclassified | place... | reverse complement strand
GCGATATAAATCATTCAAATCAGATGTCGCAAAACGTCCACCATCCAATTGCACCATAGGACGAAGATCTGGTGGAATTACCGGAAGAACAGAAAGACACATCCATTCAGGACGAAGATTAGCCTTAAGCAGTCCTTGTGTAAGACGTAGTCTTTTCATCGTTTTCTTCTTTTGCACAGAACCATCGGGCATAGTTTTCACTTCCTTCTCCAGTCTATCCCCTAATTTCTTCAAATCTATATTCGTCAAAGCATGCTGAATTGCCTCCGTTCCAATTTCCGCCTTAAACATCGAACCATATTTCAACGACAAGTTTCGATATTCAATTTCAGAAATTACGGTATTGTTCTTAACAGTTTTTACTTCCTCCTTAGCCTTGTCCCGTGCCGCTTTCAAATTATCTATATCATTAGTGTCGGTTTTTCCTTTACCATTTTTAAGTCTAGATTTATATTCCCCATCAATTTGTTCAATGATTGATTTCTTTTCCCCTTCGTTGACCTCAGTGATAAGATAACTGGCAAAGTAAACCACTTTCTCCAAATCCTGAACAGACATATTGAGCATAAGACCGATACTAGAAGGGATGCCACGCAAAAACCAGATATGAGCGATAGGCACGGCAAGCTTAATGTGCCCCATTCTTTCACGTCTCACGACTGATTTTGTAACTTCGACGCCACATTTATCACAAACCACACCTTTATAGCGAATACGCTTGTATTTTCCACAATAACATTCCCAGTCTTTGGTCGGACCAAAGATTCTTTCGCAGAAGAGGCCTTCTTTTTCTGGTCGTTGCGTTCGATAGTTGATTGTTTCAGGTTTCATTACTTCGCCGTGCGACCAAGCCAAAATTTCTTCTGGACTAGCCAACTTGAGTCTCACTGCTTCAAAATCTTCAACTTTTGTGTTAATAGACATATGCTTAAAACTTAAGGTTATTTATTAGGTTAGGCGATGCGATCTTTAGTATCTTCAGTTTCGTCTAAATCTCCGTAGGGAGGCTTTTCTTCCAATTTGTCAGAGATATCTTCATCTTCTAATTCATCTATTGCTTCATCGACTACGTTTTCTTTAATACCTTCTGCGTCTAAAGTCTCTTTTAAGGCATTTCCCATTCCCTCATCTTCTTCATCTTCCGTTTTCTTTTCGCCTAAAAGTTCAACATTAAGAGCCAAGGCCTTAAGTTCATTTACCAAAACATGAAAGGATGCAGGCACGTGAGGACTACGGATAGGCTCGCCCTTGATAATTGATTCATAAGCCTTTGACCTTCCGAATACATCGTCCGATTTGATAGTCAGAACTTCCTGCAGAGTATGTGCTGCGCCATAACCTTCAAGCGCCCACACTTCCATTTCTCCAAATCTCTGTCCACCGAATTGTGCTTTTCCACCAAGTGGCTGCTGGGTGATGAGCGAGTACGGACCGATAGAACGCATATGAATTTTGTCGTCCACCAAATGGTTAAGCTTTAGAATATAGTTAATACCCACTGTTGCTTTATTGTTGAATTTTTCTCCAGTATGTCCGTCATAGACATCTACTTTTCCATCCTCAGGAATACCCGCCTTCCTAAGTTCTGCTTTTATTTCTTCTTCCGTAACTCCAGCAAGAGCAGGGCAAGCAGCCTTATAACCTAATTTATATCCAGCCCAACCCAAATGAGTTTCCAAAATCTGACCGATATTCATACGACTAGCCACACCCAACGGATTCAAAATGATATCCACCGGGGTTCCATCTTCCAAATAAGGCATATCTTCTTCCGGCAGAATAGTCGAGATGACACCTTTGTTTCCGTGACGTCCTGCGAGTTTATCTCCAACTGAAATCTTACGCAATTGCGCCACACTTACCTGGATAGTTTTTATAACTCCAGTTGAAAGTTTGTCGCCTTGTTCGCGAGAGAAAATTTTCACATCGATAACTTTTCCCTGTTCCCCGTGTTGCAAATATAGAGAAGTATCTTTCACGTCGCGCGCCTTTTCTCCGAAGATAGAACGTAACAATCTTTCTTCCGCCGTCAAATCACTCTCACCTTTTGGCGTGATTTTTCCCACCAAAATATCACCAGAACGGACTTCTGCACCGATACGTATAATTCCATCTTCGTCCAAATTCTTAAGTTTGTCCTCTCCGATATTTGGAATATCACGAGTTACGACTTCCGGACCGAGTTTTGTGTCGCGAATATCTATTGAAAAATCCTCAATATGAATCGAACTGAATTTATCCTCCTGCACTACGCGACTGGAAATAATAATAGCATCTTCAAAGTTGCGTCCGCCCCAAGAAAGATAAGCAACCAGAAGGTTTTGCCCAAGAGCCAATTCTCCATGGTCAGTTCCCGCTCCATCAGCCAAAAGTTCGCCTCGTTTCACTTTCTTGCCTTTTTCCGTACGAACCTTCTGAGCGATACAAGTAGCCGCGTTGGAACGTATAAAATTATATAAATTGTAATCTGTGATTTCTCCGTTTTTCTGCTTCACTGAAATATGAGCACCGTCAACTTCCACGACTTCTCCATCTTCTTTTGCCAAAATAACGTGTCCAGAATCAACAGCCGCTTTCCTTTCCATTCCAGTTCCGACATAAGGAGAATCCGGTTTAATGCAACAAACGGCTTGGCGTTGCATGTTTGACCCCATCAATGCTCGATGCGCATCATCGTGCTCAAGAAATGGAATAAAAGCAGTAGCGACACTTATAGCCTGACGAGGAGAAATGTCCATATAATTAATGTCTTCCGCCTCAGTCAATCCTGGCTCACCTTTAATTCGAGCTTGCACTTCATTTTCTATAAATACTCCTTTTTCATCCAAAGGCACACTGGCATGCGCAATACTTGCCTCTTCTTCTTCCGCAGCGTCAAGATATACGATATTATCAGAAACTTTTCCATCCTTCACTTTTCGATAAGGAGTTTCTAGAAAACCATAATCATTAATCTTAGCAAAAATTGAAAGATGCCCCACGAGCCCGATGTTCGGTCCTTCAGGAGTCTGAATCGGACAAATACGTCCATAATGACTGTGATGAACGTCACGCACTTCAAACCCCGCCCTTTCACGAGTAAGCCCACCTGGACCCATAGCTGAAAGTCGACGTTTGTGCTCAAGCTCAGCTAAAGGATTTACCTGATCCATAAATTGACAAAGCTGACTCGACATAAAGAATTCTCGAATAACAGCAATAAGTGGACGAGTATTTATAAATTGAGCAGGAGTTGCGGTTGAAGGATCAACGGTGCTCATACGGTCTTTAACATTTCTTTCCAAACGCATAAACCCCAACCTAAATCTTTCCTGAACGAGCTCACCAACCGTGCGTACTCGACGATTACCTAAGTGATCAATATCGTCAGAGATTGCCTTTGGAGAGTTATTAAGACGGACGATTTCTTTTACAGCCAAAACAAGATCTTCTACACGAAAAACTCTATTCTCCACAGTGTCCGGAACATCTATTTTTAGCCTCTGATTGATTTTGTGCCTTCCTACTTTACCGAGATCGTATCGGTCAAATTTATAGAACATTCCCTCAATCAACTGTTTGGCGTTGTCTGCAGTAGCCATATCTCCAGGTCTTATTCTCTTGTAGATTTCAATAAAACCTTCTCCTTGAGTTTTAGCCACATCTTTCTTAAGAGTTTCTTCAATAAATTTTATCCTCCCAGTATCAGCGTCTTTGAAAAGTTCCAAAATTTCTTCGTCAGTTCCATAACCGAGAGCACGAATCAGAGAAGTAACTGCGATTTTTCTCTTCTTGTCGATGCGCACATAAATAACCCCACTATTGTCGGTTTCAATTTCCAACCAGGCGCCACGATTCGGAATATATTTAGCACCAAAATAACGATGATCCTCTTTCTCCGCAGAAAGATAGAAAAAAACTCCAGGAGACTTGATAAGCTGACTCACCACAACTCTCTCCACACCATTAATAATAAAGGTGCCTCTATCAGTCATAATCGGAAACTCTCCAAAATAGACTTCCTGCTCTTTCGTGTCTTTCGTCGACTTATTATAAAGCTTAACCTTGCATCTCAAAGGAGCTTCATAAGAAACATTCTTCTTCTTCGATGTCTCTTCGTCATATTTCGCTTTGTCCAAATAATAATCAAAGAAATCAAGTTCCAGTTCTCCGTTAAAACTCGTAATCGGAGACACTTCTTGAAGCAATTCTTTCAAACCTTCGTGGATAAACCAGTGATAAGAATCCAACTGCGTCTCAATAAGATAGGGAGGATCCATCGCTTCGTTTATCTTCCTAAAAAACTTTCTTTCCGGTTGTGGGACGGGAATGTTTGTCTTTGACATAGTGTTAAGGTTACTTTTGAAAAGAGATTTTCTGAAAAAAGAAAACGTATATATATTGAAAAAAGTGCTAGGAAAAAGACGATTTTTTTGTGAACACAAAAAACACGCAGATACAGCAATAAGCTGTAAAAGCAGCCTTCCAACCTTTTACTTCTCTATTTTGTTATACACCATAAACTTTTTTACTCAAAACTGAGCGTTAAACTCCATTATAAACAAAAAATAGATGTTGTCAATACAGTTATAAGTATGGCGTCAGAGACGATTGATATACCGCCCCTCCGTTTTAAACCGAACTTTTATTTTTGTATACTTTCCAGCAATTTTCAGAATATACATAACTCAAAACAATTCTCTTTTAATGTGTATAATCGCATTATAGCACGTTTCCTAAAATTAGCACAAAAACATCCATTCAATGGATTACCCTGCCACAAGCGGACGAAATGTCCAGCGGAAATCTATTTTATTCTTCGCCTCAAGAAGCAAATAATTATACCCACGAAAGATTAAAAGAACAAGTTTTAAATCTTAGAGAAAAAAACTATTCAAGCGCGAAATTTATCGTCTTAGAGATGATTTCCCCAGTCTGCCAAGTGGTAAATCCACACCTACCGACAGATTCAATTTTTTCCATATTCAGCTCTCCCCTTTTTTGATCGTAAATGAAATAAGGAGAGTCACAATCAAAACAAAAATTTTTTATTTTCCTAAGAGAAACTCTATTCTTTTTCAAAAGTAAATCAATCTCAAGAAAAAGCTTGTTGGAAAGATTTTTCTCATCCTCCCACTCCGATTTTCCCAAAACATTATTATTAACAACATCCAGCAGGCTAAGCACGACACGACTTCCCCTTATTTCCGTTTTGATTTCTAAATTCATAGTTTTATTCTATTCCTGATTATCGTCTTTACTGACATCATTATCATCAGAAGAAGACTCTGAGTCTTCAGTATTATTATAGTGATTGTTATTATCGTTATCATCTCCCCTGGCAAGAGACTGAAGTTCATTAATGTTTTTCATCACGTTTTCATTTGCTGGATTGAACTTTTCAACAATCTGGAATTCATTCAAAGCATCAGCATATTGTTCGCTCTCTCTATATATAGTTCCCAATATATAATGCGCATCAGCATTGTTCGGATCAAATGCAATTACTTGATTCAAAGCGAGTTTTGCTTTATCCCTTTCTTCCATATTATAATACATTCTTCCAATCTCAACTACCGACTGGACATTGAGCCCGACCATTTGGCTAGCCATATCAACTTGTTCCAATGCACCGTCACGATTACCTTCATAAGAATAAACCAGCCCCAATTCGAGAGCAGTGTCTGGATAGTTATTTTTCAATTCTTGTGCCTTCTCTAACTGTTCTTTCGCTTTTTTCAAATTCACTTTTCTGTCTCCTTCATTCTGGTCATCTTGATATTCAGCTAAGTAGATTTTACTCAATTCAGTCCTAAGAACTGCATCATTAGGACAAAGAGCAATAGCCGCTTCATATCCCTTGATCGCCGTATCGTTACCACCGTCCATTCCAATGTCATTCATTGCCTGATAGATATAGCTATAATTTTCCCAAAGAAGCAGGCTGCTCGGAGAAATTTCAACCGCTTTCTTAGCATATGACAAAGCCGTATTAGCCTCAATAGCAAGATTATTCAAAGCATTTTGATCGTTCTGATCAGCGGTCTCTGCCATTCGATAAACTCTAGAAAGATAGATTCTGGAAACTCCAGCGGCATAGTCTCCTTTATATGGATTTAATTTCGTGATTTCAGACAAGCCCTCAGGGCTTAAACTTTCAGGACTAGTTGAGTTGGTAGCTTCTTTATATTTAGCCTCGGCTCTAAAAATCTGAATTCCCAAAACAAGAGAAGTGGAACACAATAAGATAAAAATAATTCCAACAGAAGAAACCAAACCGCCAGACAATCTCTTTCCCGCAATATCAAAAGTTGCTATTCCAGAACGATTCTTTTTCGATATATCACCACTCGCCTCTTGATAGAGATTTCTGCTAGACGATGCAATCGCCAAAAATAGAACGAACAAAAATTTGAGAACAGCCGTTTCAAAAAACAAAAACTGACAGATTAGAAGCGACAGAAACGCGACAAAGATAAATTCATTGTGTTTCTTGGTTTTTATATTTTTCGCGAAAAGCAGAATTGCCAGTGCAATCAAAACTAAATAAGACAATACACCCAAAACGCCGATAGTGGAAACCTTTTCCATCGTTTCGTTATAAGCCTTGTTGAATCCCAAGTCCCAGCTATCACTATAATTGAAATCAACAGATTTATATTTGAAGAAATCGTAATAATAGGTGCCCAAGCCTGAACCCAAAACTGGACGCTCCGCAAGACTCGACTTGGCGATATTAATCACCTCTTTCGTGCCAAAGCCATTCTGAACACTTGCATCCGTATTTTCTATTTTAATGTTAAGCGAATTCTTGACCACGCTCGAAATAGACGATGAGTTTCCCATCGAAATTTTCCCTAACATAATTTCATTTATATTCACACTCGAGATGAAAAATACAGAAGAAAAAATCATCATCATCAAAAGCATAGACTCGTTCCTATGAGAAAGATTTTCTTTCTTGTGAGATCCACTGAATACGACAAGCACCGTGCAAAGAATGAAAATTACCAGATAAATCATTGGCCAGTCAATTATAAAAAGATTTATCAAAATCAAAGATGCCGCCGAAATGTCTAAGGTTTTCCTCACACGACTAGATTTACCAAAAGATGACAAATCGTAAAGCGCAACAAAAAACATCGCTAAGAGATAGATGGCAAAAACGTGATAATACCCGCTGACTAAACTGAAACCAGCGACAGCGCCTCCGAAGAAAGGAAGGTTCGTGTAACCAAAATAATAAGGAAGGGCGGTGAGTGAAACCAAAAGAGAAGACAAAACGAGAACACTGATTGATCTAGAAATAATCCGGTCTGAACCCCTCGTAGAAGACAACCCTACAAAAACCATATAAAAGACGAAAAGCCCCAAATAGAACACAAATGAATCAGAAAAATTCCCGCCATACCCCCAGAAACTGGATGCGCTGTCAACACTGAAAAAAGAAGACGCAGAAAGCACCACGATAAACACGAAAAAAGACAGAGTTAACAGCGACTTTGAAAACTGTATTTTTTTCTTAATGAAGATACTATTTAATATCCACATGAAAAACAAAACGACAGCTCCGAAAACCAACAGAAATGATTTGTTGAACTCAAAAGCCTCAGTAGAAAAAGGAAGAATAAGAAGTGGCATCAGAAAGATCAACAGGTAGAGCCCGATCTCCGTTATGCGGTCTAGAAGATTACCAGAAGGCGTGCCGGTCGTCTTGTTTTCATTCTTTACAAACCTTTTTTCTTGCACAACACCCGTCTTCTCTTCGGGAACTCTTGGTTCTGGAGATTCGAAAAGCTCGCCATAAGAATTCCTAGCGTCTTTATTGATTTCTGATCTCTGTCTCAGATTCACAAGATTTCTTTCTTCCTTTGGAGTAATTTTTTTGTTCTGAAAAAACCCCTCTTTTCTTTCTTCTTCCATAAGAATATTTTTATTTATTACTTTATTTCCAAACACGTTTTTCATAAAACAACGACTAAATATATTTTAATACATTTTTGTTTTTTCCACAATATATTTATGACCACTGAATGCGTATTTTATATATCCGCATTTTATAATCCTTGCATTTTTGCATTCTGTATTTTGTAATTCTTGCATTTTCGCATTCTTGCATTCTGTATTTTGCATTCTGGACCACACCTGAGAGGGTGTGTGAAAGCGGGTGGAACGTGATTTATCAAAAGACGCTTTGGTGCGCGTGGTTCACGACCTTTCAGTCGTGGTCCAGAGAATACAAAACTTCGAAGGATTTCCCTCTTCAAGAGGGGTGGCGCGAGGCGACGGGATGTGTTGCATTTTATATTTTGCATTTTGCATTCTGGACCACACCTGAGAGGGTGTGTGAAAGCGGGTGGAACGTGATTTATCAAAAGACGTTTCGGTCTGCGTGGTTCACGACCTTTCAGTCGTGGTCCAAGGGCTCAAGATGCAAATGCATTTTGTGTTCTGTGTTCTGCATTTTGGACCACACCTGAGAGGGTGTGTGAAAGCGGGTGGAACGTGATTTATCAAAAGACGCTTTGGTCCGCGTGGTTCACGACCTTTCAGTCGTGGTCCTAAAATACAGCGGATCCAAAACCGAATAAGGATGTGTCCATCACCTCAAATGCGCCGCCAGTCCGTTGTTATAATCTGTCAAAACCTCACTGGCACTGCGAGCATAGTTATAGATGCGGACGCTATCGATGGTGCCATTAAAATAGACCGGAACCGTAACTGACCTGTTTCCTATAAGGAGACTGCCTGTGTTTTCTAATCCGCTGACGGTCGTATCGTTTGCAGAACCATCTAACTCGCCATCGACATACCCCAAAAGCTTTTGCTGACTTCTATTCCTAATCCATACAACATAATGCCAATCGTTGTCATTCACTACACTAGAAAAAACCCAATTAGGAGTAGGAGTGTCTGAACTATCACCTATCCACCCCATAGGTACTCCGCTCCCATTAACAGAAGTATAATAGCCAGGGTTATTCCCGTTAATAGGAAATTTACTGACAATGCCGCCAGGCGCAACTGAACTTGTTTTGACCCACGCTCCTATAGTAAAGCTATCATTAACAGCCATATTTAATACATTCCCTGCATCCACATAATCATCCACCCCATCAAATTGCAACCCACTCCCATATTTCCCCATCGTCCAAGTTGGCATATAGGTTGCGGTTCCTCCGCCGAGGGTGCCGTCGTTATTGTTCCAGCTTTCGTCATATGCCACTGTGCCTGAGCCTTCGTCGAAATTCATTTCCAAAATCGGCTTCTTCTGATTATAAAGCTGCCGAATCTCATCTTCGGAAAGAGCACGGTTATAGATGCGGACATCGTCGATGGAGCCATCAAAGGATTTATTTAATTCGCTTTCACTATAATAACCAATCAAAAAATCACTATTAACAACGGTCAACGCTCCAGAATTATCTTGCTCTTTTGTTTTGACACCATCTAAATACATTTTCTGCTGCATTAAAGTCAACGAACTGTCATAGGTCATCACAAAATGCCTCCATACTCCAGCACTCCAACTACTCGAACTAGAAAATTCCACATTCGTATCAGAAAGCCCAACGGCATTATGTAGATAGAACATACCAGTAGTGGACATAAAATCTATCATAGCAAAATTCTTTAGTTTGATTAAAACTATATTCTTACCAGGAGCCCCAGAAATTGCATTATTCAATTTAAACCAACCAGATATGGTCCACTTATCCGTAATATTCAAACTCTCATCATTCCCACAATTCACATAATCATCCACCCCATCAAAACTCATTCCCGTGCCGTTCTCGCCCGATGAATCGTGCCCGGAGCCGAAGACTGGGTCGGAAGAATCGACAGACGAAGACGAACCGAGGGTGCCGTTGTTGTTGTTTCCTGACACGTCATAAACTGTCTGTCCGCTTCCCTCTTCCATATTCCAATATCCAACCAAGCCATCATTCAAATCCTGATTATTCTCCCCCAAATGCGCCGCCAGGCCATCGTTATAATCCGTCAGCACCTCATCCGCCGTGCGAGCATAGTTATAGATGCGGACATCGTCGATGGAGCCTGGGAAAGAACAACCTGATGACCCACCTCCAATCTTTGTCGTACTACTATCACGCAACAACCCAGAAAAACCACTAACAGTGGCATTAAGAACTCCATTTATATAAATCTTCATCAACCCCGTGCCAGTATCTACCGTTCCAAAAATGTAATACCAATTGTTCGCTAACAACCCTTGACTTGTTCCGATGACATAGGCAGAACCCGCTTCGTTATAAACTTTTAAAAGCGGGTTCCCGTTTCCCCAATGCCCAAACTCATATTTATAACCAGCACCCATTAAATAATAATTCCAACCACCAGTACTAAAAGCAGAAGAATCAACGCTAGGTTTTATCCACACCCCCAAAGAAATACCCGTTTTTGCGTTTAAGCTGTCCCCTCCTGCCACCTCCACATAATCATCCACCCCATCGAAAGCAAGCGCACCTCCATTTACCCCTGTCGTCCAAGTCGGCATATAGGTTGCGGTTCCTCCGCCGAGGGTGCCGTCGTTATTGTTCCAGCTTTCATCGTGTGCCACTGTGCCTGAGCCTTCGTCGAAGTTCATTTCCAAAACCGGCTTCTTCTGATTATAAAGCTGCCGAATCTCATCTTCAGAAAGAGCACGGTTATAGATGCGGACATCATCG
>Ga0172381_10007639_pt1 | contig 10670 bp, 8 predicted proteins | sample Leawel6488metaG_FD_119754 | JGI IMG/M metagenome (GOLD analysis project Ga0172381, IMG submission 119754) | Leachate microbial communities from a municipal landfill in Southern Ontario, Canada - Leachate well 64-88 metaG | ecosystem: Engineered > Solid waste > Landfill > Unclassified | place... | reverse complement strand
TTTACGGCGGACATAGTACCTGTTTTAATTGTTTCCTTATGGGTAAATCCGGGTTCTCTCAAATGTGAATGGACATCTACTGCTCCGGGAATTATAACAAAACCGCTCAAATCATACTCTTCTTCGTATCTTTCTGTGATTTCCGGAAAAACTTTTAAAACGATGCCATTTTCTATTAAGACATCTCTTTTTTCCATCCTACCGGACACCAAAATCGATCCGTTTCTGAGAAGCATCTATCCTCCAAACACTATTATTTGTTACAATTTATCATTCTAATCCCTGGTTATAACGGCCATTCCTTTAGTCATTTGTTACAATTTATCATTCTAATCCCTGGTTATAACGGCCATTCCTTTAGTCATTTGTTATAATTTACCAGTCAAAGCCATAGTTATAACGGCCATTCTTACAAAAACACCGTTAGTCATTTGTTTGTATATTCTACTTTTTTCGCATTCCACCACATCATTGTGTATCTCAATTCCCCTATTTACTGGTGCGGGGTGCATTATTATAGCTCCTTCTTTCATATTTAAAACTCTTTCAGGAGTCATACCATATTTTTCCAAGTACTCTTCTTTGGTAATATTCATAGTATCTTGGTGTCTTTCAAATTGCACTCTAAGTAAATTTATTACGTCGCAATCTCTTACAGCATCATCTATTTCTATGTATTCACCCGTGGTATCCTTGTACTGCTCGGGGCCGGAAACGTAAACATTCATCCCGAGTCTCTTCATGACTTCGGCGTTTCCATGGGCTACCCTTGAGTGAGAGATATCTCCCACCATGGCGACCTTCAGCCCTTCATATCTTCCGAACTCCTCATAAATTGTCATAAGGTCCAAAAGAGTTTGAGTGGGATGATCTGATGTTCCATCCCCGCCATTAAAAATAGGGATCCCGACTCCCTCGAGATCCTTATAATAAACATCCTGTGTGTGCCTGATTACTACACCATCTACACCGAGCGCTTCAAACGTCCTAACAGTGTCATAAAGTGTCTCACCCTTGTAAACACTACTACCTGCAAGATTAAATGACAAAGGTGTAATACCTAAGTTAAGCATTGCCATTTGAAAGCTATATTGAGTTCTAGTGGAGTTTTCGTAAAAAAGTGTAACCATCTTTTTCTCGGGGAAGGTCACTCTAAGCCCGTTTTTAAAATCAAGGGCCAAATTGATTATGTCATTAATCATTTCTTTTGGAATTGTCTTAAGTGTCAATAATCCTTTCATAATTCCACCCTCTATATTTTTACCTTGTCTTTTATAATATCATACTATCTATAGATTATCCAACAGAATTTGTTTTATGATTCAATGTTTTTTAAGGATATAAAGAAAAGCCATAGAGATCTAATCCGAAAGAATTATCGTTATTTCTCATTCAAATCTACTCAACTTTTCAAACTCATCAAACCCTTCTTTGTTCCCCCAAAATCCTTAATCCTATAAATCATTGCATCTTCTCCTTTTTTACTTTCTAATTAAAGAACCTTGATATAGAATTTCTACATTTTTAATATTCCTATCACTAAATTTAACATTTGAAAAACGATAAAACTTATGTTAAAATAAAGTCATAGTTTAGATTTGCATAACTTTTTAACGATAAAACTTATGTTAAAATAAAGTCATAGTTTAGATTTGCACAACTTTTTAACGATAAAATTTATGCTAAAATTAAGTCATAGTTTAGATTTACATAACTTTTAATAGAATTATTCTATAATCTTATAACAACTCGTTGGAGGTAAATGATGTATATAAAAAGACACCTTTCCACAGTTATCAATTCTGCAAAGAATCATTTCCCAGCATTGCTGATTACCGGAGCACGTCAAGTGGGTAAAAGTACTTTATTAAGGAATACTCTTGAAATAGCTGATAATTATTTTACTCTGGATGATTTTATCCTTTTGGAAAAAGCAAAAACAGATCCAATTGGATTTATAAGAGAATTACACACTCCCTTAATTTTAGACGAAATTCAATATTGCCCAGATATTTTTCGCAGTATTAAGCTAGTAATTGACGAAAACAGAAAAAATGGAATGTATTTTTTGACCGGAAGTCAAGCATTTCATCTAATGAAAAACTTAAGCGAGAGCTTAGCTGGTCGGGTTGGAATTTTCAATCTATACGGACTAAGTAACCGCGAAATATCGGGTGATTCCTTCGATAAACCCTTTTTACCTACGGAAGATTATTTGCATAATAGAAGTCCTGTTGCAGAATCAAACCATGAAATATTGTGGAACAACATCCATAGAGGTAGTATGCCTGAACTATATAGGAATCCAGAAATACTCCCAAGGGACTTCTATTCTTCATATTTGAGAACGTACATAGAAAGAGATGTTCGTGAATTATCACAAATTGGAAATGAACTCGCATATATGCAATTCATTACTGCTCTAGCCAGCAGAACTGGAGAATTACTAAATATAGCTTCTATATCCAGAGATGTTGGAGTCAGCCAACCTACTATAAAAAAATGGATCTCCATTTTGGAGACATCGAATATTATTTATCTTCTTCAGCCTTTTTCTAGAAATATAACAACTCGGTCAGTAAAAACGCCAAAAGTTTATTTTACAGATACTGGACTAGTGTGTTATCTATGCAAATGGAATACTCCTGAGCAACTTAAGAATGGAGCGCAAGCAGGCAATATATTTGAAACATATGTGTTTAACGAAATAATTAAAAGCATTGTTAACTCGGGAAACGAGCCATCATTATATTTTTACAGAGATTCTAATGGAAAAGAAGTGGACCTATTATTCTACGAAAACGGTACGCTCTACCCCGTTGAAATTAAAAAAACATCCACGCCCAGAAAAAATGATATTAACAGTTTTAAAATTCTGGAAAGTGCCTTCCCCACAATGAAAATTGGGGAAGGAGGTTTAATCTGTAGTTATGACAAATTAATTGCCATAGATACAAAAAATAGGATAATCCCTTTAAAATATGTCTAGTATCTTGTACTTTATTTCTATCACATAACACCGGATATTTTGGGAAAATTGTTGATAAAACTAAGTTAGGTGGAATTTTATTTTTTCCCAATATCCGTTCTGTATCTCGCACCTTCAAAAGAGATCTTATTAATTTCTGAATAAACAAGTTCACGAGCTTCATCCATTGAGTTTGACACCGTTGAAAGACACAAAACTCTCCCCCCATTCGTAACAAGTTTGTCCTCTTTCTTTGCAGTCCCGCAATGAAATAAAGTGATCCTTTTATCCAAATCACCTATGGAAATCGGAAAACCTTTAATGACTTTTCCGGGATATGTCCCACTTGCAACTATTACGCAAAACCCTATCTTGCTTTCCCATTCAATATTAATACTAGCCAAATTATCGTTCATAATTGCAAGTATTATTTCCATTAAATCTGTCTTTAGTAGTGGAAGTATTGCTTCTGTTTCGGGGTCTCCAAATCTTGCATTATACTCTATTACTTTAACTCCTTTATCCGTTACCATCAAACCAAAATAAATAACCCCTTTAAATTTCCTTCCTTCTTCTTTTAAGCCTTTTATTGTGGGAAAAATTATTTTTTCAAGAGTTTCTCTCTCTGCCTCTATTGTGTAACCTATTGCAGGACTAAAGGCACCCATACCTCCTGTATTTGGTCCCTTATCATAGTCAAAAGCTTTCTTATGATCTTGGCTTGAGGGCATAGGATAAATGGTTTTTCCGTCGGTAAATGCGAGTACCGTTACCTCTCTTCCTTCCAAATATTCTTCTATAATTACCTTGCTTCCAGCATCTCCAAAAACCTTACATTCCATCATTTCATGAAGGGCCGAAATGGCATCTTTTTCATCCTCTGCAATTATCACACCTTTACCTAAAGCAAGCCCATCAGCTTTGATTACCGCTGGGTATTTGTTGCTCATTTTTATATATTCGATTGCTTTGTTTATATCTGTAAATTCCTCATAATCTGCGGTAGGAATATTGTGTCTTTTCATAAAAACTTTAGAGAAAGCCTTACTTCCTTCAATTATCGCAGCCTCCGCTCTAGGCCCAAATGCATTTATCCCTCTTTCCTCTAGATAGTTAACCAAACCTCCTGCAAGCGGGTCATCTGGGGCTACAAAAACTAAATCTATTCCTTCCTTCCTAGAAAAATCGTAAATCTTTTCAAACTCCATGGGCTTTATATCAGTTAGCTTTGCCAATCCTTCAATTCCAGCATTTCCAGGGCAAGCAAAAAGTTCACTAACTAAGGGACTATTTTTAAGTTTCATGCAAATAGCATGCTCCCTTCCACCTGATCCTATTACCAATACTTTCATCTTTCCATTCCTATTAATTATTCTTTTTTCACATCTATCTATGAAGTTATTACTTAAGAAATTTAACTAAGTTTTTTAAGAATCCTTCCATAACATCATAGGTCGATTCAAATTTCTAAGAATCTCATTTTCTGAATTTTTCTTATCAATGTTTAAAGTGTCTTGTCCCCGAAAAAGACATAGCTATTCCAAGTTCATTACAGGCCTTTATGCTATCCTCATCTCTTATGGAGCCTCCCGGTTGAACTATCGCAGTAATGCCTGCTTTGCTCGCCTCATAGACACAATCATTAAATGGGAAGAAGGCATCACTTGCTAGAACTGCACCATTCGTATCCTTGCTATGTTCAACTGCTTGTTTTGTCGCCCAAATTCTGTTTGTTTGTCCCACTCCAATCCCCTCAGTATGCCCATCCCTAGCTATTACTATCGCATTGGACTTACAATGTTTAACAACTTTCATCGCAAATTCCATAGTCTTCTTTTCTTGTTCTGTAGGCTCCTTCTCTGTGACAGTTTCTAAACTTTCAATAACTCCAAAGTCCATGTCCTGGAAAATTAAGCCCCCATAACATTTTTTAAATTCCATTGTGTCCTTTGGATTGGGTACACCCACATCCTTTAATTTCAACACTCTCAAGTTCTTCTTGGTTTTTAAAACCTCCAGGGCTTCCTCAGTGTATTCAGGGGCTATTACTATCTCAAGAAAGATTTTTACCATCTCATTTGCAGTTCTTTGATCAACAATTCCGTTACATGCGACAATTCCCCCAAAGATTGAGACTGGATCTGCTTCGTATGCTTTTACATACGCTTCATATATAGAACCAGCTGTGGCTACTCCACATGGGTTAGCATGTTTAACGGCCACTACTGTAGGCTCTCCGTAAAACTCTTTAAGCAATTCAACAGCCCCGTTAGTGTCATTAATATTGTTATAAGAAAGGGTCTTACCATTGAGAAACTCTGCATTTACAAGAGAATTATATATAGGAACTGCCTCGCTATATGAAGCAGCATTTTGGTGGGGATTTTCCCCATATCTCATTTGTTCCTTCTTTTCAAAAGCCAAGGTAAGCTGTTCGGGGAAATCGATCCCGATTTGCTTGCGTAGAAAATTTGAAATCATCGAATCATAAACTGCAGTATGTTGGAATACTTTATACATAAGATATTTCCTTGTCTCCATTCCGACAGAACCCACTTCTAATTCAGCAAAAACTTTTTCGTAGTCCTTCGGATCAACAATGACTATAACATCCTGGAAATTCTTTGCCGCCGATCTTAACATCGTCGGGCCCCCTATATCGATGTTCTCCACAGCCTCCTGAAAATCAATGCCTTCTTTCATAATTGTTTTCTTAAAGGGATAAAGATTAACTATTACTACATCGATAGTGTTTATTCCCAGATCTTGAATTTGTTTCATGTGTTCTTCATTGTCTCTAATTGCTAGAAGCCCCGCATGGACGGCTGGGTGCAGGGTCTTAACCCTTCCATCAAGACACTCTGGAAAACCAGTAACATCTGAAATGTTGATGGCGTTTATTCCAGCTTCTCTAATAGCTTTAAACGTTCCTCCGGTAGAAATAATCTCATAGCCTAGGTCATTCAATTTTTTTGCTGTTTCAATTATTCCTGTCTTGTCTGATACACTAATCAATGCTCTTTTTTTCATCTAAATCCCTCCGACAATTTATTTTTCATATATTAAAAATTCAGTATAGTCCGAATCTATTTATCATTTAGAAGCTTTGCGAGAGTTTCAGGCAATAGCTTATGTTCTAGCTCGAGGACTCTTTTTTGCAATTTCTCTGGCGTATCATCTGGTAAAACTGGCACAATTCCCTGAGATATTATTTTTCCAGTATCAGTTCCCTCGTCAACAAAGTGAACAGTTGCTCCTGAAATCTTTTCTCCTGAAGATATAACCGCTTCGTGAACACGCATCCCATAATATCCTTTCCCTCCAAATTTCGGAAGAAGGGCAGGATGCACATTAATAATTCTATTTTTAAATGCATTTATTATATTTGGAGACAAAATACTTAAATACCCCGCTAAAACAATGTAGTCTATGCTAAGGGATTTGAGTAAGCATATGACTTCTTCATACATCGCGGAAATATCATCGTAATTATTTTTACAAAAAACACGAACGGGTATTCCCTTGCTCTTTGCCCTTTCTAAAGCAAAAATTCCAGGTTTACTTCCAATCACCAGCCCAATATTCACTTTGAGACTTCCCTCTTGAACAGCATCTATTATGCTTTGCAAATCAGTGCCGCCCCCAGAAACAAATACTGCGATATTCTTCAATATTCTCTCCCGTACTTGTAATTATATTTTCTATTACCTAGGTTTTTGAAAAGTTAATTTTTTGAAAGCCCTTTATCTCACAATAAGTATTCAAATTCATAAAGGTTTCTTACCTAGACTATTTGAAACTTACACCGTTTCCGCGAATTACTTCCCCTAAAACAACTGCTTTTTCTCCAAGACATTCTGCATATTCTTTCACTTCATCGGCTATCTCTTTTCTCACGGCTAATACCATTCCTATACCCATGTTGAAAGTGTTATACATTTTCGATTCGCTAATTCCAGCTTTTTCTTGCATAAGGGTAAAAATCCTAGGAATCTCGTAGGAATCTTTGTCTATCAACACCCCTAATCCTTCAGGGATTATCCTCGGAATATTTTCGACAAATCCTCCTCCGGTTATATGAGCTATTCCTTCAATCTGAAAGTTTTTGATTATATTCAAAATTGTTTTGACATATATTCTTGTCGGTTTTAACAATACATTAGCTAAACTATCCCCTAAATCTTTGTTGTACTTAACTAATTCTTCTTGAATTGGAGGGAATAATTTCCTTACAAGCGAATATCCGTTTGAATGAATTCCTGAGGATTTAAGCCCAATCAAAAGATCCCCTTCTTTTATGGTTGATCCGTTAATGATCTTGTTTTTCTTTGCAATTCCGCAGGAAAATCCTGCAATATCATATTCTCCCTCAGAATAAAAGCCCGGCATTTCGGCAGTTTCTCCACCTATCAATGCGCACCCTGCTTCTAAGCATCCCTCTGAGACACCTTTAACTATCATTGCCACTTTTTCGGGAATTAGTTTAGGTATTGCTATATAGTCCAAAAAAATCAAAGGTCTTGCACCCTGACAGACTATATCATTTACACACATAGCAACGGCATCGATTCCGATGGTATCGTGAATTCCTAGAGTAAAAGCATACTTTAACTTTGTTCCTACTCCGTCAGTCCCTGCAACTAATACGTCCGCGTCCTCTCCTTCTCCAAGAGCATAAAAGCCTCCGAAAGAGCCTAAGTCTCCGACAACATTCTTGTCGTAAGTCTTCTTGACATATTGTTTCATTAGTTTTACCGCAGAATATCCTGCTTCGACATCAACCCCTGCTTCTTTGTAGTCCATATTAATCTCCTTAAAAAGTTAAACCTTTTTCAATTTCCCTTTTTATCACTATGCCTCATAATGGAATTTTTTCCCTTCAAATCCCATATTCAGAAATTCCCTTTGTTAAGAATGTTTAATGAATCAACTATTCCTCACACTCAAATTCTATATCGCAGCAAGCTCTGCTTAAGATACCTTTTTCATCACAAATATCACTTACATCAACCGAATAATCTTCGTTAAAACATCCTGTACAGTAATCGATACCACCACAAGCTTTAACTAAGCAATCTAAAGGAACATAGTGCAAACTATCAGCACCAATTATCTTACATATCTCATCCGCATTACGGTATCCTCCGATAAGCTGATCTCTTGTATCCATGTCAACACCAAAGTAACAGGGATACTTAACAATTGGGCTTGCCACAACCATGTGAACTTCCGTAGCTCCACTAGCTCTAAGAAGAGATATGATCTTTTTACTGGTAGTACCACGAACAATTGAATCATCTATAAGTATCAATCTCTTGCCTCTGATGTTCGACTTAAAAGCATTTAACTTTATCTTAACGCTGCTTTCCCTTTGTGATTGGCTAGGTTGAATGAAAGTTCTCCCAACATACCTGTTTTTGCTAAGAGCATCCACATATGGAATCCCAGAGGCTACAGAATAACCTCTTCCCGCGACTACTGCTGAATCGGGAACACCAGACACTATATCTGCATCGATTTTATACAATTTAGCAAGCATTTTTCCGCACTCATATCTTGAATCATAAACCGAAACCTCATCAATAGTGCTGTCCGATCTTGCAAGATAAACGAGCTCAAAAATACATGGTTTTCTTCCTGCTCCTGGAAGCATTTTAGAATGCATTGTTCCATCCGGTTCAATGGTTATTACCTCTCCAGCCTTAACATCCCTAACCAATTTGGCATCAAGAGCATCTAAAGCACATGATTCGGAAGCAAAGACAATGCTGCCGTCCTTTTCTCCCATAACCAAAGGTCTAAAGCCCCTTGGGTCTCTTATAGCAATTAGTTTATTAGCAGCTAATATTACCATAGAAAAAGCACCCTTAAGTTTCTTACAAGCTTCATAGATACCATCTTCCATGTTATCTTCGCCCACATCGTTCATCAAAGATGCAATAACTTCCACATCTCTTGAAGATTGGAAAATATGTCCTTTCTTAATCATTTCATTTCTAATTTCTCTAGCATTAATTACATTGCCATTGTGAGCTACCGCCATCCTGCCGTATCTCCCGAAGAAAACAACCGGTTGGGCGTTAATAACGTTACTAGTTCCACCTGCGGCATATCTAACATGACCAATTGCGGTTTTTGTCTCAGGTAAAAGTGCAATTTCCTCATCATGAAAAACTTCACTAACTAGACCCATATTCTTGTAGTATGCAATCTTATTTGCGTTATATGAACAAGCAATACCCGCACTTTCCTGACCTCTATGCTGAAGGGCAAACAATCCAAAGTATATTTCTCTAGCGAGTGGCTTCTTTTCGGGAGAATAAATCCCGATTATTCCACATTCTTCATGCACCCCTAAATCTCTCTCGGGTATTAAAATGTAATCTCTTCCTTCAATTTCCTTCATATGTATCCCTCTCAAGATTTCCTCAAAATCTATAACTTTGAAGTTTTCCCTCTCCTTGATTTCCGTTATAACGCTACGGATAAGCATTTTCCTCTAACGTTGCTCTTCAACTATTTTTTAGTGAAACTCACCAAAAATCTTTTCATCATCCTCTGAAATCTTTCTTTTCATTTCTTCCCTCATTTCCTTCAATTTCAGTGCTAGTTCCTTATCGCTGATTGACAAGATCTCAGCAGCTAGAAGCCCAGCATTTTTTGCTCCATCAACCGCAACAGTCGCAACAGGAACACCTGAGGGCATCTGAACTGTGGATAGAAGACTATCCAGTCCATCGAGTGTTGAACTTTTTATTGGGATCCCGATTACTGGTAAAGTAGTATATGCAGCAATAACTCCAGCTAAATGGGCGGCTTTTCCTGCAGCACAGATAATTACGGAATATCCGTTGTCCCTCGCCTGAAGGGCAAATTTATGAGCTTCATCGGGTGTCCTGTGAGCAGAAATAACCCTCATCTCACTTTTTACCCCAAGTGCACTCAAAACATCGTAAGCTTCCTTAACTACACCAATGTCACTTTTTGAACCCATTAAAATAGCTACTTTGTTCATTTCATCCCCCCGATAAAAAAATTTGCTTGTTCGCTTTAAAAAGAAAATACACGGAAACTGCCGTGTATTTTACTTTCAAATATTCAGTTTAACAAATGTCATTTTCGTTTGAGAACAACTCTTTCCGGTTTTTGATTGTGCAACAGACCAACCGGACATTTTCGCCCGGCTTGCGGAGCAAACATTGCTCACTCCCAACCCAACCATTCCCTTTTTAAGATAGTTTTCAAGCATACATTGATAATATCAAAATCTATAATTTTAATCAAATGTTTTAATTGAGTAAAACCATATATATTTATTCTTTATGTAGGCAGAGGACCAAATCTCATCCGCATATACTTCAATCATTTTATGCTTATTATTGTATCTAGAGATACATATTTTGTGTTATTCATTTTTGTAAAGACAGTAGATCTAATAACCCCAACATTTTTTCATTACTTCAAATCAGTTCATATTACATCCCAGCAATTCAAAAAAAATAATTAAATCCCACAGTATTCCCTTAACCCCAGAGAATTATTACTTTTCCATCTCAGTTTCTTCTTCTCGAGTCTTGTTCTCCTTGCTATGATGCGAATATGAAAGATTGATGGTTTCAAAAAGTTTTCCATTGAATTCAAAAATCACTTTCACCCAATAGTTACTATTTTTTCACTTATTAACCACTTGCGTACGCGAGCA
>Ga0172381_10007638_pt1 | contig 10670 bp, 14 predicted proteins | sample Leawel6488metaG_FD_119754 | JGI IMG/M metagenome (GOLD analysis project Ga0172381, IMG submission 119754) | Leachate microbial communities from a municipal landfill in Southern Ontario, Canada - Leachate well 64-88 metaG | ecosystem: Engineered > Solid waste > Landfill > Unclassified | place... | reverse complement strand
GGGACGAAGTCGTAACAAGGCACGGGTAGCGGAAGCTGCTCGTGGATCATTTATTTTTTTACAAAATTGACGACCGAAATTAGTTCTTGAGTGATCACTGAACTAATTACGAGGTATTGGTCTTTCTACCTAAACAAAAGACCATCTTGAGCGGGACAACTCTAAGAAACTAACTATTATCCTAAATGAAAAGCATTGGACCTTTCCAATACCGCCTCTTTCGTAATCAATATGAAAAGGCTGGTCGAGAAATGTGCAAAGATTGCCTAAATTTTATTAAAGAAGATTCAAATCTCCTTGATTTGGGCTGCGGCTCAGGCATAATTGGCAAAGAATTCGGGAGATTTTTTAATTCTGAAGTATTAGGATTAGATATTATTGACAATCGAGTAATTGAAATTCCTTTTAGAAGGTACGATGGAAACAATTTATCTTTTTTAAAAGATAATAGTTATGATGCAGTTTTGATAAATTACGTTTTGCACCATTGTCAAAATCCGATAGAACTGCTAAAAGAATCTAAGAGGGTAACGAAGGACATTATTATTATCTATGAAAATATTCCGGAAGGATGGCTAAGTAGATTGTTTTGTTATTTTCATGGAGTTTCATTTGCCTGTTTTTTTCAGAAGAATGCCAACAAAGGAAAGTTTTTAAAAAGAAAGGAGTGGGAAGGGGAATTTGAAAAGTTAGGGTTAAAAGTGCTATACTCAAAAAAGGTTTCTGGGTTTAAGCCAATGAAAGAACATTTATATATTTTATCAAAGGGTGTGTAGCTCAGCTGGTTAGAGCGCGTCACTGATAATGACGAGGTCCCTGGTTCGAGTCCAGGCATACCCACTGGCAGTATTTAATGAGGAGGGCCGATGGCTCAATTGGTAGAGCACCTCATTTGCAATGAGGGGGTTCGGGGTTCGAGTCCCCGTCGGTCCACAAAGAAAGACACCCGAAGAGGGTGTTTTTGTTTGACAAAATATGTTATTTATTGTATATATTATTTAGTAATTAGGAGAGTTATCATGGTGGAAGTTTTAAAGGGACCCATCGTTGAAATTCCAAAAGGAGAAAAGGTCAACAAGAATATTATTCTTGTTGCAGACAAAAATTACTACTCTCATCTTAAAATAGAGGGAGCGGTAACTGGAGACGTGTCGGTATTTAAAGAATCGGCTGCGTCTGGAGGTTTATGTCCGACGAATACTCGTGTTTTCATTCTTCCGGGGGGGTCTTTATCTGGAGACATTTCCGATATTGACAACGTTGATATTTCCGGAGAATGCTCTGGAGATATTAAGGCAAGGATTGTCACTATCCGCAAAGGAGCGGTTGTAAGGGGCAATATTAGTTGCATTGTCCTTTATGGAGAAGGAGACACTGAGGTGCAGGGACAAGTAGTTTCTTGTTTCCGCAAAGCTATAACAACATCGTTATAGCTCTTTTTTTATTTTAAATCTTTTGGTATAGTGATTATATTAGCATAATAAAAATATATGATTTTCGAAATATTTATAGTGATTCTAGGGCTTTGTGTTTTTGAGATTATTAGTAGCGTTGATAATGCGATTATCAATGCGCACGTCTTAAAGACAATGCCCGAGAGATTTAGAAAGATATTCTTGTTTTGGGGAATAATCTTTGCTGTTTTTGTAGTAAGGGGACTTTTGCCTTTTTTAATTGTTTGGTTAAGTAATCCATCTTTATCAATTATCCAAGTATTTTCTTCAGCCTTTTCTGCTTCTAGTAGCGGAATGGTAGCTGAATCTCTTGAAGCCTCAAAACCATTACTTCTTTTGGGTGGTGGTGCATATTTGTTTTTAGTCTTTTTGGCCTGGCTATTCTTAGAAGAAAAGAAGTATGCTTTCTGGGTAGAAGGATTTGTGCATAAACAAGGAGTTTGGTTTTATGCTATTGCTTCAATCTTTACGACCGGTGTTGTTTATTTTGCTGTGAAAGTTAATCCTATTCTAGCTTTAGCTGCAACCATCGGAGTTTCAGCCTTTTTTATTACCGATGGATTCAAGAAGAATGCTGAGGAAAAAGAAAAAGAATTAATGAGCGGAAATATGAGTGCCTGGAGTAAGATATTATATCTAGAAGTATTAGACGCTTCTTTTTCAATTGATGGTGTAATCGGAGCTTTTGCCTTTACCATGTCTATTCCTTTAATTATTATTGGAAATGGTTTAGGGGCTATTATCGTTAGGCAGTTAACCATTAAAGGAATAGATAGTATTAGCAAATATGCTTACTTAAAGAATGGAGCCATGTATTCGATTGGACTATTGGGAGCAATAATGACTCTTGAGAGTTTTGGTCACGAATTTCCTTTCTGGATTGCTCCAGTAGCCACCTTAGCTTTGCTTATATTATTTATGTTTTTCTCAGTTAGAGAATTAAAGAAGCCTAAAACAGCTTAAATGTATGTATGAAAATCAAAAAGGATTTGCTCTTATTGTAGTCGCCTTGATTGTTTTAGTTTTGGCTGGAGCAGGAGGAGCTGGTTATTATTTAGTGAATAAACATTCTCAAAAACAAACAGTTTGTACCATGGAAGCCAAGATTTGTCCCGATGGATCATCAGTCGGAAGGGTTGGCCCTAATTGCGAATTTTCAGCCTGCCCAGAAGTAAAAGCAGATGAAACGGTTAACTGGATTACTTATGAGAATGATAAATATAGTTTCGAAATAAAATATCCAAGCGATTATTCTTTATTTCAAGAAACCAACCAACCAAAAGAGGAGGTCATTCCTGCTGATTTAAATAGTCAGACAATTTTTATTACAGACAAGCTAAGAATGTTCTTTTGTTGTGAGCCAGACTATTTAACGGTAGAAATATTAGATATATATTATGACGATTTAGAAAAATTAGCTAATGAAGAATATATTCAACCAGAAGACTTAGAAACAAAAGGATATATTGATTTTAATGGAGAAAAGGCTTATCAAGTTAATGATGGGTGTGGTTTTTATTCTGGGGGCAACTTTATCTTAGTTAATCATAACCTAAAGACATATTATATAAAACATGATTGCATGAATTTATCAAAGGAAATCATTTCCACTTTCAAGTTTAAATAGCTTTACCTATCTGTTGATAACTTATTTGCCTCTTTTTAGCATCTTGATATAATAAACACATAATAATGTCCATTTATTCCAAGTTTCTTTTATCTCTTTTGATTTAAGGAATGCAAGAAGATGGAAAAATATATGATACAAGACTGGTCATTAATTACCATGCAAGCTTTGCAGGGCGCATGGGAAGAAATACTTTTGTTTCTTCCAAATCTCTTGGCTGCAATCGTTATTTTCATTCTAGGTTGGTTTATAGCTATCTGGATTGGAAAATTAATTGCTCAGATATTAAACAAGCTTAAATTCGACAGCGTCTTCGAAAAGACAGGCTGGAAAGAAGCATTGTCTAATGCTGACGTTAAAGTAGAGCCTTCTAGTTTTATTGGAGCGATTTGTAAATGGATTCTTGTTATCGTTTTCTTGATGATCGTGACAGATATTATGGGTTGGGTAGCTTTTGCTGGCTTGCTAGCAAAAATCATTGCTTGGATGCCTAATCTATTAGTTGCTATCATTATCTTAGTTGTTGCAATTATTATTGCTGACATTATTGAGAAATTAGTTAAAGTTTCAACTAAGAAAATGGGAGTTAGTTCAGTTAATTTCTTGGGTTCAATGGTAAGATGGGCAATATATGTTTTTGCTTTACTAGCTGTATTATTACAACTAGGAATAACCCCAGAGATTGTCAAAGTATTAGTAATGGGACTTGTTGGAACTTTGACCTTAGCTTTTGGTCTATCATTTGGTTTGGGTGGCAAAGAGGCTGCTGGAAGAATCATTGAAGAGGCTAGAAGAAAGATGTCTGACAAGGAATAGTTTAGAATAAAAAAAGAGGTGTATCGCATGTGCGGTACGCCTTTTTGGTTGAGGCTGCTAATTTTTAGCAGTATTGTTGTCGAGCGGCTTGTTTTTATTGTCCGGCCAGATAACGAAGTAAATTGAACAGCCGACCAGGATTGCTACTAATACCATTGCGATAGGTTTCGGTATCGTACTAACTATCGGAACGAACATTGACATTATTAGTAACATCACAGAGAATATGGCTTTTTCTTCATCCACTTTTTTAGCCAAGAGAATGAGGATTGTTCCGATGATTCCCGAGATGGCTCCGAAAACAATCATTGCCAGATTGTTGAAAACAATATAGCAAACGCAAAGAATAATTGTCATTAGCATCAGAAATGATCCGACGACAGCAGTGATTCCAAGGTCTTGTTTCATTTAGCACCTCCGTGCTGTTTCTAGTAAATACCTTTCTATGTTAAAAGTCAAATGAATTGCGCACCATCTATTACAGTGGTGCGCCCTGTTTTTGCTTACTGTAATAAATTATTAGCAATATGATAATAATTACATAAGCGATGCCGATAGGGACTGATATCGGGCTAAAAATCAAATAATGTGCAAAACACACTATTATTACAATTAAGCCGATAAAAGAAAACCATGCGACATCTTTGATTGTTTCAACAAGGTCCATGGATCACCCTCTTGTTATTTTGTAGTCTTTTTATTCAATGAAGTCAATATTTGACCCGAAGCCTTTAATTTGGTATTTTATACCTAATGGAATCTCACGAATTAAGAAAACTTTTTTTAGATTTCTTCGCTGAAAGGGGACATAAGGTAATTCCTTCTTCTTCTCTTTTGCCGACCGATCCTTCAGTTCTATTTACTACCGCTGGAATGCAGCAGTTTTCTTTGTATCTATCAGGAAAAAAAGACCCAATTAAAGATTTTAATACTAGACACATAGCAACATGTCAGAAGTGTTTCAGGACGGGAGATATTGAAGAAATAGGGGATGATACCCATCATACTTTTTTTGAGATGTTAGGAAATTGGTCTATCGGGCAAGATGAAACAGGATATTTTAAAGAGGGAGCGATTAAATATGCCTTAGAGTTTTTAGTTGATAAATTGGGATTAGATAAAGAAAGAATTCATGTAACTGTTTTTAAGGGAGAAGGAAGTATAGCAAGAGATGACGAAGCGATTAATTTGTGGATTAAGTACGGAATACCTTTAAAGAGAATAAAAGAATGTTCAAAGAAGGATAATTTCTGGGGTCCAGTTTCTACTACTGGCCCTTGTGGCCCTTGTTCTGAGATTCACTATGACCGAGGTGAGGAATTGGGCTGTGGAAGGCCAGATTGTGGTCCTAACTGTGATTATTGTAAGAGGGTCGTGGAGATTTGGAATCTTGTTTTCATGCAATACTTTAAAAACGAGCAAGGAGATTACGAATTACTAGCCCAGACAAATATTGATACTGGAATTGGGTTTGAAAGATTGCTATCTCTATTAAATCAAAAGAGCGCTTCTTATGAAACAGATATCTTTGCTGATTTTATCTCTAAACTGGAAGAAATCTCAGGGCATAAATATTTAGAAAACAAAAAAGCTTTTAGGATTATTGCTGACCATGTTCGCAGTTCGATTTTTGTGATTGCTGATGGAGTTGAACCTTCTAATTTGGGACAGGGATACATTCTAAGAAGACTATTAAGAAGAATTGTTCGATACGGCAAGACATTAGGATTATCAACTCAATTCCATCTTCCTTTAATTGATATCGTCATTAATAAATACAAAGATATTTATCCCAATATTTTGTTAAAAAAAAATGAGATTGTCGAGATTATTAAAAAAGAAGAAGAAAAGTTTGAAGCTACTCTAGAAAAAGGACTATCAATAATTGAGAAGATGCTTTTGGCTAAAAAAGAATTAACAGGAGAAGAAGTTTTTGATCTATACCAAAGTTATGGTTTTCCTCTTGAATTAACCCAAGAAATTGCCTTAGAAAAAGGAATAAATATTAATATAGATGAGTTTAATATTGCATTAGAAAAGCATCAGAATATTTCAAGGGCTGGAGCAGAAAAGAAATTTGGAGGGGTAGGGAAAGATGCAGGAGAAGAAGGCGCTAAATTACATACTGCTACTCATCTTTTGCATGCCGCTTTGAGAAAAGTTTTAGGAGAGCATGTTCAGCAGATGGGGTCAGATATTAATGCCGAAAGATTAAGGTTTGATTTTAAACATACTCAGAAAATGACACCCGAAGAGATTAAGAAAGTTGAAGATTTAGTCAATTTAAAAATACAAGAAGACTTGGAAATAAAAAAAGAGGAAATGGCGCTAGATAAAGCATTATCATCGGGCGCAATCGCTTTCTTTAAAGATAAATATCCAGATATTGTTAAGGTTTGGACAATATTTAATCCAAACAATGAAGAAGTGTTCTCTAAAGAAATTTGTGCTGGGCCTCATGTAGAGAAGACAAGCCAGTTGAAATCATTTAAAATAATTAAAGAAGAAAGTTCTAGTGCGGGAGTAAGAAGAATTAAAGCAGTCGTTAATCAATAAATATATGGCAAAGAAAATATATGACATTATTCCTCCTGAACATCAGGCGGAAAAGCACGAAGAATTAGCAAAGGAATGTTCAGCTAGAGAACCAGTTAAAAGAGAGAAGAAGAAATTCCCTTTTATACCTTTTTTAATTGTTATAGTTTTATCTCTGGGTGCGGTTTTCTTCTTTGTCCAGGGGAAAGCCGATGTTTATATCACCCCTAAATCTGAAGAAGTTACAACTGAAGCTACTTTTACTATTGATACTACGGAGGCAGTGATTGACTATGAAAACAATGTTATTCCTGGAATTGTTTTTTCTGACAAAAGAGATGGTTCAGAAAATTACAATTCTACAGGGACTGATGATAAAGCAAAGAAAGCTACAGGAACGATAAAGGTGTTTAATAAGATTAGTCCAGCCAAAGCTTTAAGCTTGGTTAAAGGCACTAGGTTCATGTCTAGCACCGGGGAATTGGTTTACAAGTCTGATAGTGCTTTCACTATCCCCAAGGCTGTTTCTGACTCTGTTCCTGGCTCAGTAGAAATTAAAGTTACAGCCGCCGAAGCAGGAGCTAAATACAATATTCCCACAACGGTCTTTTCTGTTCCTGGATTGAGTGGCTCAGAGTTTTATTCAAATATTTGGGCGGAATCAGTTACAGCTATGACGGGAGGAGAAGAATCACAAGTTAAAATTGTAACTACTAATGATATTAATTTAGCTAAGGATAATTTTGAAGAAAAATATGATAATGAGTCAAAGCAAGCATTAATTGCTACTATTCCTCAGGGCTATACTTATTTTTCAGAAGATATTTCTCCCAAACTTAGTAATCTATCGGTCAGTGCTAGCTCAGGAGATGAGCTAGATACATTTAATGTTTCTGGGCACATAGATACTGAGGCTACTGTTTTTAGAAATGAAGATGCAAACAAATTGGGAGAGTCATTATTAGGTAAAGATATTTCTGAGCTAAAAACAATTGTTCCTAATAGCGTGTCCTATGAAATTAAAGAGAAGAAATTAAACAAAGACGGAACAATTACTTTGAAAGTTGTTTTTACTGGCAGAATTTATTCTTTGCCTGACAATGGATTATTATTAGATAGTTTAAAAGGCAAGGATGTTAATTATTCAGCATCTCTTTTAGAGAATATGCCAGAGATAGAAAAAATAGAAATAAAGCTTTCTCCTTGGTTTAAATTTAAAATTCCAAACAACGAAGATCGAGTAAATATTCAATTAAAGTTTTAATGAATAAATTATTCAAAACAGCTTTTACATTAATTGAACTATTAGTGGTAATAGCCATTATTGGTATTTTGTCTGGTTTGATTGTTATTTCCATGAGCGGAGTAACTAATAAGGCTAATGTTGCTAAAGCTCAAGTGTTTTCTAATTCTTTAAGGAATTCATTAATGTTGAATCTAGTTTCAGAATGGAATTTTAATAATTTAACAGGAACAGTCGGAAGTGAGATATCAACTGCTTCTAATTTTGTTGTTGATGGTTGGGGAAGCAACGCCGGAACGGCATATGGATCGCCAGTTCTTAAATCTGATAGCGATTGCATAACTACAAAATGTTTATATTTCAATGGTTCTACTGATTATATTTTATTCCAGGGTAATAATTTTAATTTTGGAACAGAAGATTTTACTATTGCCTTATGGGTAAAACCAGAAGCCTCTACGAGTTATCATCATTTTTTTGCTATGCCAACTCAAGCAACCTTAGCTCTTAAAGCCTATGGTCAAAACAAAAATATATATTTTTATACTCCTACCTTTAGTACTAATTCGACGATAACTGCTCTATATAAAGAGAATGTTTGGAATTACATTGTTTTTACCAGAAGATCAAGTGTGGCCTATATTTATCTAGATGGAGTATTAATGGGATCAACTCCTAGCTTTACAAATAATATAGCAAACGACACTGTTAATATAGGAAATGGATATACCGGAGAATATTTAAAAGGATTTTTAGACGACGTTAGAATTTATAATGCTGCGGTTCCAGCTTTCCAAATTAAAGAACAATATTATGCTGGATTGAATAAATTACTAAATAATGGGGGAATTACGAGAGAAGAGTACTTGTCGAGGGTACTTGATTTAAATAATAGTTATGGTAAAAGATAGGTAATAGCAAGAAACGCTTGAATCTCTTGACCAAAAGCGAAAGTTTTGCTATTGTCTTAATATCCTTTCAAATGGTAAAACAAGACGATAAGATTAAAAAAGAAGGAGTTGTATCAGAAAGCTTGCCTGACGGCTTTTTTAAGGTTCGACTAGATGACGACCAGTCTGAAGTATTGGCGCATTTGGCAGGTAAGTTAAGAGTATACAAAATTAGAATTTTACCCGGTGATAAAGTCACTGTTGAGATGACTCCCTATGACGCAAGAAGAGGGAGAATAATATTCAGAAAAAAATAAACATGAAGGTTAAACCATCAGTTAAGAAAATTTGCAAAGATTGTAAAATCGTCCGCAGAGAAGGACGAGTTTATGTTATTTGCAAAGCTAATGCTAAGCATAAACAAAGACAAGGTGCATAATTAAACACACTATGGCAAGAATTATCGGAATTAACATTCCAGACGAAAAAGTAATAGAAATTGGATTATCTTACATTTACGGAATAGGACCAGCTTTAGCTAAGAAGATTTTAACTGATTGTAATATTCCTTTAAACAAAAAAGCTAAGGAGTTAACTCAGGATGATATTAGCTTGATTAAGCAATATATTGAGAAGAATTACAGAGTGGAAGGAGATTTGAAAAGAGATGTGATGATGAACATCAAGAGATTGAGAGATATTGGTTCATGGAGAGGTAGTAGGCATGCCAAGGGTTTACCAGTAAGAGGACAGACAACTAGAATTAATAACAGAACAGTAAGACACAATGTTAGGAAAACGGTCGGTTCAGGAAGAAAAGCTGCACCAGGACCTAAATAGAATTTAATACTACTATGGGGAAAAAACACGTCACACAAAAAACTGAAGCCGAAATGATTAAAGAGGGTGAACAGTTAGAGAAGACTTTAAGCAAGGAGCCTAAAGTTACTAAAGCTGCCGCAACCAGAGAAGGAAAAATTTATATCTTCAGTTCATACAACAACACCATTCTTACTTTAACTGATACTATGGGCAACGTTTTGTCTTCAAAGTCAGCTGGAAAGATCGGATTTAAAGGAAGTAAGAAATCAACTCCTTTCGCTGCATCAAAATTAGCTGAAACATTAGGAGCAATTGCAGAGAAGATGGGAATTAGAAAGGTTCAGGTAGTGGTAAAAGGTATTGGTTCAGGAAGAGAATCGGCATTGAGGTCAATTGCCAATCAGGGATTCGAGATAAATTCTATTAAGGATGTTACTCCAGTTCCACATAACGGTTGCAAGCCTAAGAAGCCCAGAAGGTTATAATCTTTAATATATTTATGAAACAAGCAAAGTGTAAAATTTGTAGAAGGTTAGGAGACAAACTTTTCTTAAAAGGAGAGAAATGTTTGGGTTCTAAATGTGCCATGATTAAGAGACCATTCGCACCAGGACAGAAGGCAAAGAAAAGAAGGTCTAATTTGACTGAGTACGGCCGTGAAATGAGAGAAAAACAGAAGGTTAAGAAGTGGTACAATATTTCTGAATCTCAATTTAAAGATTACGTTTTTGAAGTGATGGAAAACAGAGCTTCTGGTGTAGACGTTGCTTCTCAATTGATTGCCAAACTAGAAAGCAGAGTAGACAATATCGTTTTCAGAATGGGTTGGGCTAAATCACGTGGACAAGCTAGATTACTTGTTTCTCACGGACATATTCTAATCAACGGTAGAAAGATTGATATTCCTTCATATCGAACTAGCGTTGGAGATACTATTTCAATTAGAGAAGGCTCTAAGACTAAGGAAGCCTTAAAGGGAATTCCTGAAGCAATGAAAAAATACAGCTTGCCTAAATGGTTAAGCTTTGACGGAAGCAAGATCGAGGGAAAAATCATGAGATTCCCAACACCCGAAGATGTACAATTGCCATCTGAGGTTTCAACAATCTTTGAACACTATTCAAGGTAATAAAATAAATATCATAATTAAAACATATGATTCCATTGCCAACTTCAATAAAAACTAAAAAGGTAAGCGACAACAACACTATATTCGAAATAGAGTCGCTTTATCCTGGCTACGGAATTACTCTCGGTAATGCCATTAGGAGAGTTCTTTTGTC
>Ga0172381_10007635_pt1 | contig 10674 bp, 13 predicted proteins | sample Leawel6488metaG_FD_119754 | JGI IMG/M metagenome (GOLD analysis project Ga0172381, IMG submission 119754) | Leachate microbial communities from a municipal landfill in Southern Ontario, Canada - Leachate well 64-88 metaG | ecosystem: Engineered > Solid waste > Landfill > Unclassified | place... | reverse complement strand
CTCGGCCCGCTCGCCCTCCCAGCCGGCTTGTGCGGCCCGCAGCGACTCGTTGGCCAGCTCCTGGGCCTGTTGCCAGATCGTCGCCACGGCGGCGCTGCTGGTCTGCTCCACGACCTCCGGCACGGCCACTGCCACCGGGGCGGCCTGGGCAGTCTGCGCCCTGCGCCATTCCTTCATCACGGCGCTGGCTGCGTTCATATCCACGCGGGCGGCCCGGCGCACGGCATCGACCGTGGGCATCGTCTCACGGCCTGAATGCTCAAAAAGATCGGTGGCGGCGGCAATGACGCGCTCGCGCACGTCGGCGGGGATTTGGGGGGCTTGTTGTGCCATGGCATCGGCTCCGGTGGATAAGAAGAATAAGAATAATATTCTTATTCTTCTTATTATGCAAGCCATTATTTCCGTCTGGCCTGGGCCAGCCCGGCCGGGGGGGCGTCGGCGGCGAAATCCGCCCCTGCGCGGGCCGTGGCGGCGTTTTCCGGGGTTGGCGGCACCTATCCCCTGCCCGCGCCTGGTTTCGGGCTTCCTGGGGTCGACTCAGAAAACGGAATTTAAAGTACGCTAAGGCTGCGCCGAGGCTGGCACCCAGCGGTACAGCGTAGGAACAGACACGCCGAGGTTCTTGGCCACATCCTTGGGCGGCACGCCGCTGGCCAGCAGCTTTTTGGCCGACTCGATCTTGCTGTCGGTCATCTTTGGCTTGCGACCGCCCTTGCGGCCAAGCTGACGGGCGACATCCAGTCCGGCGCGGGTGCGCTCAACGATCAGCTCCCGCTCCATTTCGGCGAGGCTGGCCATGACGTGGAAGAAGAACCGGCCTGACGGCGTGCCGGTATCAATCGCGTCGGTCAGGCTCTTGAACTGGACGCCTTGCTTGTGCAGCTCGCCGACCAGATCGACCAGTTGCTTGACGCTACGGCCCAGGCGATCCAGCTTCCAGACCACGAGGGTGTCGCCTTCGCGCAGCATTTCCAACACCTTGGCCAAGCCGGGGCGGTCGGCGCGCGTGCCACTCACTTTGTCTTCAAAGACCTTTTGGCACCCAGACTTGGTCAGGGCTTCTCGCTGCAATTCAAGGTTTTGGTCTTGTGTCGAGACACGTGCATAGCCGATCAACATGAGATTGCATCAAACCATTCACCGAACTCTTGTTTTGAAGTAAATGACCGATCGCCGCTCGGTGTCTCAATGTCGAGGTGGTAGCCTTCCCCAAGCAATTGCTCCATGAGGTGCTTGAAGTTCGCGCCGGCTCTTGTCTTGCCGTCGGTAACACATTCCCATGACACATGAACATTAAGCATCTGGGTGTTCCTCAGGAAAGCAAATGAGTGTGCCGTCCGAACCGCTCGGCTGATGGTCGGGGTCGTGCGCAATTGGGCAGTCGGGGTCGGTGCATTCGGACTCAATACCTGGCTTGCCTGGGTTCACGGCAACAACCGCTGTCCTGTTGCACTTGGAGCAAGGCACATCCTGTGGTGGTGGCGGAAAAACGTAAGAGGTCATGGTTTCATCCCATTGTCGTTGCGGTCTTCGTCGTCGGCGTCCTGGCGCACGGTGGGCAGTTGTTTCAACAACTCCGGCAGCCATTCTTGTGCCGTCTCCCACACCACATCGAGGTCGATGTCGAAATAGCCGTGGGCCATGCGATTGCGCATACCGCGCATGTTGCGCCAGGGCACCTCGGGGTGCGCCTCGGTGAACGCGGCATAGCCTTCCATCACCTTCGTGGCGGCCTCGCCGATGATGATGAGACTCATGATGACGGCCTGCTGGGTGCGTTTGTCGGTCAGAAAGTCGTCCTTGGCCAACCCTTCCACGAAGCTGCACACATCTGCTGCGGCCTGCTGGATGTGATCGAGGTAATCAGGAAGACGGTTCTCATTCATACCGGCTGCGCCTCCGCGAGCACCTTGGCCCGGAACTTCGGCGGCAAGTCGCCGGGTGTCAGCAAATCAACGTGAATGCCGAGCAGCGACTCCAGATCGTCTTGCAGACCGCCCAAGTCCAATAACGTGGCGCCAGGCAGCGCATCGACCAAGAGATCGAGGTCACTGCCATCCCGGTCGGTGCCATGCAGCACCGAACCGAAGACGCGCGGGTTCGCCGTGCGAAAGCGGTTCACCGCTTCGCGCACTGCATTTCGCTTCATGTCAAGCACAACGGACGGGCGCATGGGCATCCTTTCTTATCGAAACTCATTGCAATGGTAAGGGATCGAGAATAACATTTCAAGAACTATTTTCGAGAATAGCAACGCCTTGATTTCGCGTGTCACGTCGGCGGTCTGGTGCGGCCTCTCAAAATCCCTCGTTTTCAAGAAGAAGGAAACTACATGCCACGCCGTTCGATCCTGTCCGCCACTGAGCGCGAAAGCCTGTTGGCACTACCAGACGCCAAAGATGAGTTGATCCGGCTCTACACCTTCAACGACGCCGACCTGTCCCGCATTCGACAGCATCGTGGCGCGGCAAATCGGCTGGGCTTCGCGGTGCAACTTTGCTACATGCGCTATCCGGGCATCGCGCTCACCGCTGACGCGGAACCCGATGCGCCCTTGCTGCGCATGGTGGCCGACCAGCTCAAGCTGCCCGGCGACATCTGGAACGACTACGGCCAACGCGCCGAAACGCGGCGCGAACATCTGTTGGAGTTGCAGTCAGCCTACGGCTTCCAATCATTCACGACACTGAGCCATTATCGGGCTGCCGTGCATAGCCTGGACGAACTGGCTTGGCAAACCGACAAGGGCATCGTGCTGGCACGCGAACTGGTTGAGGGGTTGCGCCGCAAGAGCGTTTTGCTGCCAGCGGTCGGCGTGATGGAGCGTATCTGCGCCGAGGCGATCACCCGCGCCAACCGGCGCATTCACGCCGCCCTGACCGACACCCTGACAAGCGTCCACCGGCAGCGCCTGGACGAATTCCTCAAGCGCAAGGAAGGCAGCAAAGCGACTTGGCTGGCGTGGCTGCGCCAATCGCCTGCAAAACCGAACTCGCGCCACATGCTTGAACACATCGAACGTCTCAAAGCCTGGCAGGCGCTTGACCTGCCTGCTGGCATCGAACGGCAGGTACACCAAAACCGCTTGCTCAAAATCGCCCGCGAGGGTGGTCAGATGACGCCCGCTGACCTGGCCAAGTTCGAATCGCAGCGACGCTATGCCACCTTGGTTGCGCTGGCCATCGAAGGCATGGCCACCGTCACCGACGAAATCATCGACCTGCACGACCGCATCATCGGCAAGCTGTTCAACGCGGCCAAGAACAAGCATCAGCAGCAGTTTCAGGCCAGCGGCAAGGCGATCAATGACAAGGTGCGGCTGTATGGACGCATCGGACAAGCCTTGATCGAAGCCAAGCAAAACGGCGGCGATCCGTTTGCCGCCATCGAGGCCGTCATGCCGTGGGACACCTTCGCCGCCAGCGTCACCGAGGCGCAAACACTGGCGCGACCTGCGGACTTTGATTTCTTGCATCATATTGGCGAGAGCTACGCCACCTTGCGCCGCTACGCGCCGCAGTTCCTCGACGTACTCAAGCTGCGCGCTGCGCCCGCCGCCAAGGGCGTGCTCGATGCTATCGACGTTTTGCGCAGTATGAACAGCGACAGCGCCCGCAAGGTGCCCGCCGACGCACCAACCGCATTCATCAAGCCACGCTGGGCCAAACTGGTTCTGACCGACGAGGGCATCGACCGGCGTTACTACGAGTTATGTGTGCTGTCGGAACTGAAGAACGCGCTGCGCTCGGGCGACGTGTGGGTGCAAGGCTCGCGCCAGTTCAAAGACTTCGACGAATACCTGGTGCCGGTCGAGAAGTTCGTCACTCTGAAGCTGGCCAGCGAATTGCCGCTGGCCGTGGTCACCGACTGCGACCAGTACCTGCGAGAACGGCTGGAATTGTTGGAGGAGCAGCTCGCCACAGTCAACCGCATGGCGGCAGCCAATGATCTGCCGGATGCCATCATCACCACAGCGTCGGGCCTCAAGATCACGCCGCTGGACGCAGCGGTGCCCGATGCTGCGCAGGCCATGATCGACCAGACGGCCATGATCCTGCCGCACCTCAAGATTACCGAGCTGCTGATGGAGGTCGATGAGTGGACGGGCTTCACGCGGCACTTCACGCACCTGAAGACCGGCGACACCGCCAAGGACAAAACCTTGCTGATGACGACGATACTGGCCGACGCGATCAATCTGGGCTTGACCAAAATGGCCGAGTCCTGCCCCGGCACGACTTACGCCAAGCTGTCGTGGCTGCAAGCATGGCACGTCCGCGACGAAACCTATTCGACGGCACTGGCCGAGCTGGTGAACGCGCAGTTTCGGCAACCCTTCGCTGGAAACTGGGGCGACGGCACCACGTCATCGTCGGACGGTCAGAACTTCAGAACCGGCAGCAAGGCCGAGAGCACAGGACATATCAATCCGAAGTATGGAAGTAGCCCTGGGCGGACGTTTTATACCCATATCTCCGACCAGTACGCGCCCTTCAGCGCCAAGGTGGTCAACGTCGGCGTACGCGACTCGACCTACGTCCTCGACGGGCTGCTGTACCACGAATCCGACCTGCGCATCGAAGAACACTACACCGACACGGCGGGCTTCACCGATCATGTTTTCGCCTTGATGCACCTGCTGGGCTTCCGCTTCGCACCGCGCATCCGCGACCTGGGCGACACCAAGCTGTTTATCCCCAAGGGCGATACTGCCTACGATGCGCTCAAGCCGATGATTAGCAGCGACAAGCTGAACATCAAGGCTATTCGCGCCCATTGGGATGAAATTCTACGGCTGGCCACTTCGATCAAGCAGGGCACGGTGACGGCCTCGCTGATGCTGCGCAAGCTCGGCAGCTATCCGCGCCAAAACGGCTTGGCTGTCGCCCTGCGCGAACTGGGGCGCATCGAGCGCACATTGTTCATCCTGGACTGGCTGCAAAGTGTGGAACTGCGCCGCCGTGTACAGGCCGGACTCAACAAGGCCGAGGCGCGTAACGCGCTGGCCAGGGCGGTGTTCTTCAACCGACTGGGAGAAATCCGCGACCGCAGCTTTGAACAGCAACGTTACCGGGCCAGTGGCCTCAATCTGGTGACAGCAGCCATCGTGTTGTGGAACACCGTCTATCTGGAAAGAGCTGCGAATGCATTGCGCAATCACGGCCAGGGCGTCGATGACGCGCTGTTGCAATACCTGTCGCCGCTGGGCTGGGAGCACATTAACCTGACCGGCGATTACCTCTGGCGCAGCAGTGCCAAGGTCGGTGCGGGGAAGTTCAGGCCGCTACAGCCGCTGCCAAAGCCTTAGCGTACTTTAAATTCCGTTTTCTGAGACGACCCCTTCCTGGGCGTTCCTGCGCGGCCTGGTCGCGGTTCTATGGCCCGCCTCGCCGGAACTGACGGCGCTGACCATCTCGCCTGCCTGGCCGTCGCCGTTCTTCTTGGCGTTCAACCTGCGGCCTTCCCGCCAGCACTGCCGTTCGATGTGGGCCACGGTCTCGGCAAGCCGCTTTTCCCTGTTAAACCGCTTTTGGCGGCCTTTCAGCAGGCGCGGTGCTGGATGTGCGCGCAGACGGTGGAGCTGGCACCGGCGCGGCACGCCGCGTCTTGGTGGATTGTCTGGCCGTAGGCCAGCCATTTTTGAGCGGCCTATGGCCGCGATAGGCCGACGTAAAGCGGCGGGGCGAAGGGAGCGAAGCGACCGTAGGGCAGGTGCGCCCGTAGGGCAGGTGCGCCCGTAGGGCGCTTGGGTCTTACGCCATGGGAGGGAGCAGGTTATCCACAGGGCGCTTTCGTGCAGAGGCGTTAAAGATTTTTATTGTTAAGAAACGCGCGCGCGTTACGGCGTCTAAAGTTTCCAAAAAATCTTTTATAAACAACACGTTGCAAATTATGGGCGTGGGTGAAATGACGTGCCTGGCGTGGGTGAAATGACGTGCCAATCCACAGAAAAACGTGGGTGAAATGACGTGCCAATCCACAACGGCATAGGCAACCGTGGGTGAAATGACGTGCCGGGCGTTGGTGAAACACCGTGCTTAACGCGACGTGTCAGACCCGCTTTGACAGGCCGCGTACCAGCCGTTGCGGGTCGCGGGTGTAGAAGGTCACGCGGTCGTCGTTGCCAAGGCTGAAACGGTAATCCGGCAAGCTGTTCTCTGCCTCGATCTCTCGCAGCACCCGCCGGAACTCGCGCAATGATGACTTGCTCCCTACTTTCTCGCGCAGCAGGTCAAGGCCGATAACCCATTGCGTTTGATGCCCGCAATGCTTGCGGGCGATCTCGTACAGCCGCCGGGCCAGCGGCTTGCGTAGCCGGAAGTAGTCCGGGTTGATCGTCAATACCTCGAACGCCTGCACGGCGTTGTATAGCCATCGGGATAGCGTTACTTCGACGGCCACCATGCGTTCGTCGGTCGGGGACTTCTCGATGATGCGCCATTCGTCGATGATGCCGAAGCCTTGCCGGACACGCTCCCCGCCGGTTCGTATGTCGGTCGTGATGGACGTGCCGCGCAACCGCTCGAAAGCCTCTTGCAAGAGCTTGTAGCCCTGCCCGCTTGTCTGCCTGTTCGTGGTCACAAGGAAGTCATGGACGGTGAAGCGTACCGTTCTGTTTTTGGCGTCGTCACGCTCTCGATTCAGACCTTCGACAAGCTGGGACACGACATAAATCAGCACGTCCTTATCCGCCTGGGTAGCTCGGCCGAGAACCGAAGGCGCAACCTTCACATACTTGTTTCCGTCCTTGCTTCGCCACTCCCACACGCTCAAATCGGGCTTGGTGGAAAGCGAAAAAATCGGCGCTTCCATGCTCGCGCCGTCATCTTTCAGCGCGTAATCGAACATATCCGCGAGGAAAAAATCACGGTTCGGATGGCGGACTTTTATCAAGCCGGCAGGCTCGCCCGCCCCGCCTGGCGTTTGACGCGATACAGCGGCCTTCCGACGCTCCAATGCCTTGAGCGCCTTCGTGACTTCCTGAATTTCGGCCTCGATCTCGACTCGGTGCGCCTGCGCTGCTCTAAGCTGCTCGCGTAGCGGGGCGATCTCGGCCGCGTCGATGCCGCCATCAAGAGCCATGCGGGCCAATTGGCGGTTAATGAAAACGGTCTGTTCGGCAAGGATGCGGTGCGCTTCGCGCAATGCAGACAGCCGCCGGTCATGTTCAGACGCCCACCCGCCAAGCGGTGCCGCTGGGTCATTGTCGGGCGGCATGTCCTGACTTTCCCAAGCCTCTTGTTCGCTCAATGCGTCCTCCTCGAACGCACCCATTGAGGCCGCTTCTTCCGCTGAAAATTCGATCTCGACGCCAGGGATACCGAAGTCCTCCGGGTTGTCGGATACGACATGCCCGAATAACGGCAGGTTCGTATCTGTCAGCGGCCGCGCCTTGGCTTTGGCCGCCTTGGGCTGCGGCTTGATTCTCCGACTGGGTTTGTCCTTCTTCGGCGCGTTTTCGGCGTTCAGCCCGGCCAGCATGTTGCCCAATGCTTCGCCGATCTGCTGCGGCCCCTTTCCGCGCCCGCGCTCGTTGTTCATGGTGCCCGCCTTTTAGCCGCTAAAAACTGTCTTTGGATATTAAACGCACCTTCTTTGAAGGTTGTTTAGCTCTGGAAAATGTTGCCTTCCAGGGCGTTGAAAATCGCCATGTTGATGATGGCGGCGCGAGCCTGTCCAGTGCGGTTGGCGACTTCATCGACCTTGCGCAGCAGCTCGGGCGCGATGGTCAAGGTGATCTGCCGCTTGTTGCCCTTGGCGATGCCCTTTTCATAGACGGCGACCGGGGCGGCCTCGGCCTTGGCGTCGGGTGCGCCCTGGATGAAAGCATCCTCTGCCGCGGCGGCCTGGGTGGTCTTGGGTTTGCGCTGGATTGCCATTCCAAAAGCTCCTGTTACGCGATTTTTTGGATATTAAAAAGCGATGAAACGAGGCTATCAATCTCGGCTATCGCCTTCGGGTCGCGTGGGGCCAGTTCGGACACGGCCATGCCCGCGCCGCCGGCGTTGCTGAACGCTTTGCGGCGGCGGATGGGAGTTGGCAGATACTCGAACTGTGGCACCTCGGCCACGGCGGCGGCGGCGTCAGCGTTGTCGGCCGAATGCTCACCGGGGTCGGCCTGGTTCATCACGGCATAGCAGCGCAAGCCGTCACGCACACTGCGGGCTTCATCGACCAGCGCGGCCATGTCGTCCAGCGCCCACACGTCATAGGAACGCGGCGCGAACGGCACCAGCAGCACATCGGACAAGACCAGCGCCGCCCGTAGTGCGGTCGAGTCGCGGCCGCCGGCGTCAATGATGATGTCTTGCCACTTGTCCCGCTGCTGCTGCACCTGGCCGCGCAGGGTCGGGCCGTCTGCATATTGGGCGCATGCAATGCCAGGCTGGCGGCCTGCTTCGGCCCGCGCAGCGATGGCGGCGGCGGCGGTGCCCTGCCGGTCGCCGTCGATCAGCCACACGTCGCGCCCGGCCAGGGCGCGGACTATGGCGATCTGAACGGCAAGAGTCGTCTTGCCTACGCCGCCCTTGGTGTTGCCTACTGTAATAATCACATTGACACCTCAAAAGGATATTAACTTACAGTGCCAGATTGTGCCGCCTCTGCCCGGTTCCGTCAATGTGTTTAGAGCATTTTTTGAATGTTGTTTTAATATTAACGGCACATCCTTAAAAACCCCTTTTAGCCGCTAAAGTTTTCGCCGCCGCTCGCGCCCATGCTTTCCCATAGCGCCCGATAGGCCGCCTCGTCGGCGGTCGGCTCGCGGTCGAGCTGTTCCAGCAGCCAGGCCACGCCGGCGGCCATTGCCTCGTCGTGGTCGAGATAGCGGCCATCGAGCGCGGCATACATGCCGCCCTGCCTGGTGGTCACTTCCCACGCCTGGCCGTCATGGGTGCGGCACACGGCATAGGCGAAGTAATCGCCCTTGGCGTCCATCTCGTCGTGCGCGGCTTGCAGCTCGGGCCGGAGCGGGGGCAGGGGATAGTGTCCGTTTCTCATGCCTTCATGCCCTCCTGGTCGGCGGCCGCCAGCGCGTCGGCCTCAGTCAATGCGTCCTCTACGAACGCGCCGCGCCGGCGGGCCTCGGCCTGGCTGGTTTCCTGGCCGCGCAGCGCCCGGTAAAGGGTTGCCCGATGCACGCCCAGCAGCTCGGCCGTTTCGGCCGCCGTGCGGCCAGCGCCCAGCAACTCGCGGGCATGTTCGACCTGGCCGGGGGTGAGGGTAGGGCGGCGGCCGAACTGCACACCTCGCGCCTTGGCCGCCTCGCGGCCGTTCCTGGTGCGGTCGATGATTAGGGAACGCTCGAACTCGGCGATGCCGGCAAACACGGTCAGCACCATGCGCCCGGCCGGGGTGGTGGTGTCGGCCCACGGCTCGGCCAGCGAACGCAGGCCAGCGCCTTGCGCCTGCAACTGCTCGGCAATGTCCAGCAGGTCGCGGGTGCTACGGGCCAGCCTGTCCAGTCGCGTGACCGTCACCACGTCGCCGGCGCGCAAGTGGTCGAGCATCCGGGCCAGCTCCGGCCGCTTGGCATGGGCACCGGTGATCTTCTCGGCAAAGATGCGCGTGCAGCCGGCCGCGTGCAGCTCGGCGCGCTGGTTCGTCAAATCCTGATCGTCGGTCGATACCCTGGCGTAACCGATCAGCGGCTTGTCTTTCATAGTGCGCCCCTTCGTTGCAAATGTCGTCGCAAATAATAGACCATTTGCGACTGATTTTTGCAACGCGATAACGCCAGGAAAAAGGGCAGGTTGAGGCGTGTCGCAAAACTTAGGACTTGTGCGACAAAACAAGACAGTTTCAGCGCGGCCCGCTGCGTGTTATATTGCACTATGTTTGTAACACATAAGGGCAACGACATGAGCGAAGCCACCTTTACCTTTCGGGTCGATGAAGCCCTGAAATCCGAGTTCTCCACCGCAGCCAGAAACCGCGACCGCAGCGCCGCGCAGCTCCTGCGCGACTTCATGCGCGACTTCGTTCGGCAGCAGCAGGAAGCGGCCGAGCATGACACCTGGTTTCGTCGTCAGGTGCAGATCGGCCTGGACTCAGCCAATGCCGGCAACCTGATTCCGGCGGCCGAAGTTGAAGCCAAGTTCGCGGCCAAGCGGGCGGCCACACGCCGCCGGCTTGAAGCCTCCGAATGATGGAACTGTTCTGGACGCCCGAGGCGGCCCAAGACCGCGACGAAATCTATGACTACATTGAGGCCGACAACCCGGCCGCCGCGTTGGCCCTCGATGAGCTGTTTTCAGAAAAGGCCGGCCGCCTGATCGATCATCCCGGCCTGGGCCGGACTGGTCGTGTTGCCGGCACCCGCGAGCTGGTAGCGCATCGGAATTACATCCTGGTCTATGACCTGGCCGGCGACCTGGTGCGCGTGCTGCGCGTCCTGCACGCTGCTAGGCAGTGGCCGCCGGGCCCGAGGTAAAGCCGTGGAGCTCATAGACCGAATGATCGTTGCTTGCGCCCACGGTCTCGGCCGTGCCGGCATGTTCCTGGTCACGCTGTGGGTGCGCTTGGTCTTTGTGTTGATCTGCCTAGGAGGCTGTCGGACTTGGAAATCGTCGGCTGCAAATCGGCCGCAGCGGTCCATTTTTTACCGTCTTTTTGCCCCATAGCCGGGCTATGGGGCTGCAAATCCGGCAAAAACTGTCCTCGCTGGGGCCG
>Ga0172381_10007633_pt1 | contig 10675 bp, 9 predicted proteins | sample Leawel6488metaG_FD_119754 | JGI IMG/M metagenome (GOLD analysis project Ga0172381, IMG submission 119754) | Leachate microbial communities from a municipal landfill in Southern Ontario, Canada - Leachate well 64-88 metaG | ecosystem: Engineered > Solid waste > Landfill > Unclassified | place... | reverse complement strand
GAACGGATTAAGCTGATTTCCGGAAAATATCCATTATTAACCAGAAAACTATTATTAAAATATGGATACCTTAAGAAGGCATGAGATATTTGAAATAGAGGTCCTTGAGAGGCTTAAGAACGGGGATTTTCTGAGGCCGCTTGTATTTATTGGCGGGACAATGCTGCGGCTTTGTTATGAACTAAACCGTTATTCCACGGATCTTGATTTCTGGTTTATTAAAAGGACAGAGCAAAAGGATTATTTTAATGAACTTAAAAGTTACCTTGGCGAGTTTTATGAAGTTACAGACGCGCAGTTAAAATTTAATAGTTTGCTTTTTGAGTTACGGAGCAAGAATTATCCCAAACGCCTTAAAATTGAGATCAGGAAAGAGCTTAAGGAATGCGATACCCAGGAAAAAATCGCGTTCTCAAAATATGGCACTAACCAGGTTATTCTAAGGGTGATTACTCTGGAAGAGGCGATGAAAAATAAAATTAAAGCGGCCCTGGACAGGAAGGATATGAGGGATTTTTTCGATTTGGAGTTTTTGATGCGCCAGGGTGTAGAGCTTAAGGCTAAAGGCAATGATTTAGAATCTTTGAGGGGTATTATAGAAGGTTTTAAGAATAGAGACTATAGTGTTGTTTTAGGATCGCTTTTGGAGGCGGATTTGCGTAATTATTACGTGAAAAATAAATTTGGATTTTTAATCGCAAAGATATCTAGCCTGGGGAAGAAAAAATGAATTATGCCGTAATTTTAGCCGGGGGGGTGGGGAGCAGATTTTGGCCTTTCTCACGTGAGCTTGAACCGAAGCAGTTTATGAGTTTGATTGGCCAGTCCAGCCTACTGCAGTCAACGATCCAGCGTTTGGAGGGGGTAGTGGATCCTTCCCGAATCTTTATCATCACGAATAACATCTATTTTTATGAAGTTAAGGCTCAGGTGGCTAAATTCCGCGTTCCGGATAAGAATATAATTTTAGAGCCGCAAGGCAAGAATACCGCTCCGGCGATCGGCTTATGCGCCAGGTTAATCAGCCAAATCGATAAGGAGGCGTCTTTAGTTGTTTTGCCGTCAGACCATTACATTAAGCATGATCAGAATTTCAGGCGAGTGTTGAAAAAAGCGCTTACCTGCTCCGGGAAAGGTTTTTTGGTTACGATCGGGATAAAGCCGCGTGGCGCCTCAACCGGGTATGGGTATATAAAGACGGGCACAGGTATAAGTAAAGGTAAAGAAATCCTGGCGGTGGAGAAGTTCCTTGAGAAACCTGCTTTGCCGGCGGCAAAGAAATATGTCAAAGACAAAAATTATTTTTGGAACAGTGGGATGTTTATTTGGAAAGCCTCGGTATTTCTGGATGAGGTTAAGAAATACCTGCCGGATTTATATCGTCAATTGCAAAAGATTAGTAGCGCCGATGATATTTCAAGAGTTTGGAAAAAGATAAAACCTATTTCCGTGGATTATGGAATAATGGAGCACTCCCGGAAGATCGCGCTGGTGCCGGCTGATTTTTACTGGACGGACCTGGGTAGTTGGGAGGCTTTATCGGAAATATTCCCTAAGGATAAGCGCGGCAATATCTCCAGCGGAGACGTGCTTAACCTGGAGAGCAGCGGGACTTGCGTCTTTTCCAGGGGCAGCCGCCTGGTCTCGACCATTGGTATTAAAGACACAGTAATTGCCGATACTCCGGACGCTTTATTGGTTTGCAACCGGAACAACACGCAGGATGTTAAAAAAATGGTGGAGTTGATAAAATCATTAAAACGTAAGGAACATCTGGCGCATTTAACCGAAAGAAGGCCCTGGGGTTCATTTACGGTTTTACAGCAGGGGCCCGGTTTTAAGATCAAGGTTATCGAGATCGCCCCGCGTAAGCGCTTAAGCCTGCAACGGCATCAAAGCCGCGCTGAGCATTGGGTGGTGGTCAGTGGGACGGCTAAGGTGACCAGCGGCAATAAAGTTAAGCTCGTGCGGAGCAACGAAAGTATTTATATCTCTAAAGGGATTAAACACCGCCTGGAGAACCCCGGAAAAGGCCTGGTTAAGATTGTCGAAGTGCAAACCGGCATATACCTGGGCGAGGATGATATTGAAAGATTCCAAGACGATTTTAAAAAAGAGTGCCGGCATAATTATAAAAGCGATAGATAAAGGGGGAGAGATGGCTGAAACATTAGGTAGTCTTGTAGATAAACTGACGATAAAAAATATCCGGGAGTTCTATCTTAACCGGATGATTTCCGAAAAGAACGGGAAATTCAGTGTTAAAGAGCTTAAGGACAAGCTGGCTTTGCTTAAAGAGCAGCAACGCGGGCTTAAAAAAGAAGTGGATGATTATTTAGCCGCCGCGCTTAAGTCCGGGTTTGTCAAGCGGGATGAAAAATTAAAGTTATATAATGCCCGTAAAGATATGGGGCGTATCCGGCCGACGGTGCTTTTAGGGGAGGCGATTTCAGGCCTGGCGGAAAAGAACCTGGAGCTTTGGAATCTTGAAGATGAGGCCAGGCGCAAGGATGTGGAATTAAGTTATATCGGCGGAATTAAGCGTAAAATCGATTTATGTAATCAGCAGAGAAATGATTATATGGATAAAATCGATGAGTTGTTCGCCAAAAAAATAAGCGCGCTTAAAAAACCTAAAGGTTAAACCAGGGCAAAATTGAAAAAAAATAGAGTCATTAATTCTTTTTTAGTAATCAATCCTTTTGGTATTGGGGACGTGTTGTTTTCCACGCCGCTTTTAAGAAATATCCATCTAAATTTTCCCGCCGCCAGGATTTATTATCTGTGTAGCAAGCGGAGCGCTCCGATTATCAAAAGGAATCCTTTAATCTCTGAAATATTTATTTATGAGCGCGATGATTTTGTCCGGGAAAGTAAAAAGTCTATTTTTTCCGGGTGGTTAAAATATTGGCGTTTTATCCGCCAGATACGTAAAGAGCGGATTGATTGCGCTTTGGATTTATCTTTGAATACCCAGTTTGGTTTTTTCGCCTGGCTTGCCGGGATTAAGGGCCGTTACGGGCTTGATTATAAGAAACGCGCGTTTTTTTTAAACCGGAAGATAGAGATCTCTGGTTTTAATGATAAGCATGTGGCGGATTATTATTTAGATGTTTTGCGCTTGCTGGCTGTGCCGATTAAGAAGTGCAACCTGGAGGTATATACCGATACCCAAAGCGATATTTGGGCAGAAGATTTTTTTAAGCAAAATAACCTCTCAGGCAATAATTTGATTATCGGTATCGCTCCCTGCGGGGGAGAGGCCTTTGGCAGGGATAACCATCTTAAGCGTTGGCCGCCCGAAAAGTTCTCCGCGCTGATCGACAAATTGATTGAGATCTATGAGGCCAGGATATTTATCTTTGCCGGGCCGAAAGAAAAAAGCGATGTGCTTGCGATTACCGAGCGGCTAAAACATAAAAACGGGGTATTTGATTTCTCCGAGTGCTCCCTGGAGAAAACCGTCTCTCTGGTTAAGCGCTGTGGTTTATTTATCAGTAATGATACGGGCCTGCTGCGTTTTGCCGACGGGTTAGATAAAAAGATTGTGGCTTTATACGGGCCGATTGATGAGAAAGTTTACGGACCGTATTTATCGGATAAGCGCAGCCGGGTCGTGAAAAAAGATTTACCCTGCCGGCCCTGCTATAAGAATTTTCGCTTAGATCCATGCCTTCGGGATAGAGAGTGTTTAAAATCTATTCAAGTTGAAGATGTGCTTACTGCTGTGGGATTGATCTTAAAATAAAGGAGTATTTGATGAAGATACAGGCGTTGAGTTTAAAGCGGCAAATCGCGCCGATCCGTCAGGAATTGGATCAGGCGATAAAAGAAGTAATTGACCAGACAAGTTTTATCCTGGGAACCGGGGTAGAGAAATTTGAGCGGGATGTGGTTGAATATACCGGGGCAAAATACGCTATCGGGGTTTCTAATGGGACTGACGCGATCAGCCTGGCTTTACTGGCTTTAGGCGTAGGTTGCGGCGATGGAGTAATTTGCCCGGCATTTACTTATTACGCGACAGCCGGAGCGGTGGCCAGTATCGGGGCGCGTCCGGTATTTGCCGATATTGACCTGGATACTTTCAATATTTCACTTGAAAGTATCGAGAAGATATTGAATAAGAAAAAAAATAAAATTAAGGCGATCATTCCGGTGCATCTTTATGGCCAATGTTCGGATATGGCTGGGGTGATGAAATTGGCGCGTAAATATAAATTAAAAGTAGTGGAGGATACCGCGCAAGCATTCGGCGCGGAATTTGAAGGTAGAAAAGCCGGAACAATCGGGGATTGCGGGGCGGTAAGTTTTTATCCCGGTAAAAATCTCGGCGCTTTTGGCGACGCGGGTTTAATTTTAACGAATAATAAATCCGTCGCTGAAAAATTAAGAATTTTACGTAATCAGGGAAACAAAAATAAATATTATCATTCGGTTCTGGGCCGGAATAACCGGATGGATACGTTTCAGGCGGTAGTGCTGGATGTTAAACTGAAATACCTGGATCAATGGAATAAAGCCCGGCAGGAGATCGCCCAATATTATAATCAAGGTTTAGCCGGATTGAAGATTAAATTGCCGGTAGTATCGGCTTATTCCACGCACATCTATCATCAGTATGTGTTAAGCGGCCCGGTTTCCAATAAATTATTCACGGATTACCTGCAAGCCTGCGGGATAGATTCCCGGATATTCTATCCGGTTGCCCTGCATTTGCAGAAATGTTTTAAGTATTTGGGGTATAAGGCCGGTGATTTTCCGTGTTCTGAACAGGCGGCTAAACGGGTGTTTACTTTACCGATTTATCCGGAATTAACAAAAGAGGAGCGGGATTATATTATCCAGGCCGTGAGGAATAACTCAATTATTAAATAAAGGAATAAGATGAATTCAAGGGTGGTATTTTTAGACCGGGACGGGGTAATTAACAAATACCCGGGCGATAAACGATATGTTACTTCGCTGAGGAAATTCCGCTTTTTACCCGGGGTAAAAAAAGCAATCGCCAAACTCAAAGATTCAGGTTTTAAGGTGTTTGTCGCCTCCAATCAGGCCGGGGTAGGCCGGGGTATTTATAGCCAGCGTACGCTTCAGGCAATTACGCGAAGGATGCTCTCAGATGTAGAAAAGGCGGGGGGAAAAATCGATAAGGTTTATTATTGCACCCACCGTAAGGACGCGGCCTGTTCCTGCCGGAAGCCCAAGCCGGGTTTATTGAAAACAGCGGCGAAGGAATTTGGCTTCAACTTAAAACAAGCTTACTTTATCGGCGATACGATCCGGGATGTGCTTTGCGCTCGGGCCGCCGGATGCAAATCCATTTTGGTTTTTTCCGGAAAAGAAAAACTATCCAACCGTAAGTATTGGGAGGAGAAGCCGGATTTTACGTTTAAGAATTTATCGGGAGCGGCTAAATTCCTGGCCAGAAAATCAGTAGATTAGTAGACAGTGTATGTAACTGCTAGTGAATAAATAGGTTACGAAACAAATATTTGGGCAAAAAAGAATAGGGAGTAAAAAAAGGAAGTATTTGTTTTATATCCTTATGGGCTCGAACAGTTTACGTAAACTGTCTACAGGGCTACAGAAAAATGAGAAAGGTACAAATGAAAGTGCTGATTGTCCACGCTTCAGCCGGTGCCGGGCATCGCCGGGCCGCCGAAGCAGTTTATAACTATTTAAAAGAAAATTCCCCGGATTTGGATTTAACGCTTTTGGACGCTTTAGATAAGACCAACGCGTTATTTAAATTCGATTATACCAAAGGGTATTCTTTTCTGGTTAATTACGCGGTGAGCTTATGGCGGTGGGCGTTTTTGGCCACGGATTATAAATTCCTGCGCCCGGTCAGCCGGACAATCGCGCGTATGATTAATCGCCTCAATTCAGGCAGATTAATCCGCTATTTTATCCAGGAGAAGGCGGATGTAATCATCTCTACGCATTTCTTGCCTTCCGAGCTGGCCGCGGATTTAAAAAATAAGCATAAGATAGATTCAAAGTTAATCACGATTATTACCGATTACGGGGTGCATCCTTTTTGGATTTCCGCAGGCACGGATTTATATGTGGTTGCTTCGGAATTTACCAAAAACCGGCTGAGCCTGGAAGGAGTGCCGGCGGAAAAAATCAGTGTTTTAGGCCTGCCTTTTGACCCGAAATTCCTGCGGCATTTTGACCGGGCGGACCTTTGTCATAAACTCGGAATAGACCGGGAAAAGTTTACCGTGCTTCTAATGACTGGATCTTTTGGTTTGGGCCCGCTGGAGGAAGTCGCTGAGGCGTTGCATAAGGATTGCCAGGTTTTGGTGGTTTGCGCCGGGAATAAGAAGCTTTATAGGCGACTGCTTAAGCGGAACCTTGAGAATGTAAAAGTTTTTGGTTTTGTTTCTAATGCCGAGGAGATGATGGCCGCGGCCCAGGTGATTATCACTAAGCCCGGCGGCTCAACGATTACCGAAGTATTGATTATGGAACTACCGGTAGTCTTTATCAGCGCGATCCCCGGCCAGGAAACCGCCAATGTCCAAGCTTTGGCTAAATACGGTATCGGAGTAGACCTGAGAGATATCGCCAAGATAAAAGAATTTGTTTTGGATTTAAAAAATAATCCTCAAAAAATCCTGGATTTGAAGCAAAAGATCAGGGAGATTCAAAAGCCGTTTGCTTGTAAGGAGTTGGCGCGTGTTATACGCTAATGTGGTTTTGGGCTTGCCGCCTGACGGTCCGTTTGATTACCTGGTTCCGGCGGAGCTGGAAGATAAAGTCCGGGTTGGCCTAAGGGTCTGGGTAAATTTCCGCAATAAAAAAGAAGTTGCCTACATCGTAGAGTTAAGCAATAAAACCAAAATCAAAAAAATAAAAGAGATTACCTCGGTTATCGATCTTTGCCCGGTTTTGGATGAGTGGATGCTTTTATTAACCCGGAAACTGGCGCAATACTATTGTTGTTCCTGGGGCCAGGCGATTGAGGCGGCTCTTCCGGAAGAGTTAAGAAAAGGCAAGAAGACTTCCGGGAAAGTTTCTCTTGGGGAATCTAAGCAGGATGCGGTCGTTTCCCTTGAGGGAGCCAAAGCGAATGGGACCGTTTCCCTTGAGGGAAACGGTCCCGGTTTTGAAGGCCCGCGGCCTCTTTTTGTCCAGGGTTTTGACCGAATGCCGGTTTATCTGCGGGAGATTAAAAAAGCCCTGGAGCTTAATAAGTCGGTAATTGTCCTGACTAAAAACATTCCGGATGTTGAGCGAATGAAAGAGGCTATCGGGAAAAGTTTCCCGGTAAAGGTGTTTAGCGCTTTCCGGAAACAGTCCGGGGAAATGGAAAACTGGGAAGAAATCCGGCAGGCGGATTTTTGCGTGGTGGCAGGGACTCGCTCAAGTATTTTTTCTTGCCCCAACAATCCGGGTTTGATCATCATTGACCAGCCGGAGGATCAGGTTTATAAGCAGGAGCAGGTTCCGCATTATCATGCCGTTTGGGTTGCCTGGATGCGCGCGCATATCCAGGGGGTAAAAATTATTTTAGGCAGCCAAAGTTTGTCCCTTGAGAATTATTATCTTTGGAAAGAAGGGAATTTGGATCTTGAAACAATTCCGCGGAAGATTCCTTATCCGCAGATAAAAGTGATTGATGCCAGGAGAGTAGCTTACGCGCAAGGTAAAAATAAACCGATGTTCTCGAAGTTTTTGGCAGACGCGATACAGGCGGTTTTATCTGAAAAGGGTAAGGTGCTTTTGGTGATCAACCGTAAAGGTTTTGCCACGACCGCGATCTGCCATAATTGCCAGGCGGTATTAAAATGCCCGCGTTGCAATATTAACCTAGTATTTCATTTCGAAGAAGATAAGCTTAAATGCCATCACTGTAATTTTAGTATGCCGGTACCGAAAATCTGCCCGAATTGCAATGCCGGTTATATTCAATATTTCGGATCCGGTGTGGAAAAAGTAGAGAGTGAATTGGCCCGTGTTTTTCCGCAGGCCCGCATCGGTCAGGATATTCTGGTTGATACAGGCGCGGTAGTCGCGTGCCAGAAAATGGATTTTGATTTGATTGGGATTATGGAAATAGATAGCTGGCTTAACCGGGTGGATTTCCGGGCTTCAGAAAAAACTTTCTCGATGCTTACGGGAATCGTATGTTTAACTTCTAAAAAATTAATTATTCAAAGCGCCAATATTAATCATTATTGTTTTCAGGCTTTGATTAAAAATGATCCGGAGATTTTTTTTAAGGAGGAACTTAAGCAGCGTAAGCAATTGAATTTTTCTCCTTTTAGGCATATGATCCTGCTTAAAATCCGGGGGGCGGATCCGGATAAGGTTAAAAAAGACGCGCAAGATCTATTTCAACGGTTAAATAAAATTAAAACTAACAGTATGAAAATGCTCTCGCTTAATCCCGGCCAGCCGGCCAAGTTACGCGGGAATTTTTATTATCAAATTTTAATGCGCGCTTTGAGCGTGGAAAAGGCCAGTCATTTTTTAAAATTGCACTTAAAAGATGAGCGGTTTTCGGGTATAATAGTGACCGTGGATGTGGATCCAGTATAGGGATTTAAACTCTAAACTTGAAACACGAAACTCTAAACAAACTTAAAAAATCAAAATATAAAAGTAAAAGCTAAATTTTTTTGGAATTTTGAGTTTTGAATTTGTTTAGCCTGCCGGCAGGCAGGGATTTAGTGTTTAGAGTTTCGAGTTTAAGAATATGATATGAAAATAGTTTTCTTCGGCAGTGGACATTTCGCGGTTTCTTCGTTTAAGGTTTTGATCGAAAGCCAGCATGAGGTAGTCTGTGTGGTTACCCAGCCGGATAAGCAGAAAGGGCGGCATTTAAGGTTGTCCCCTACTGATATTAAAAGCACGGCCCTTGCCGCCAATCTTAAGATTTTTCAGCCGGAGAATATCAATACTCAGGAAAGCGCTAAATTTTTAAACAGCCTGGAAGCGGACCTTTTTGTGATTGTCGCCTACGGCCAGATCCTATCCCAGAAAATTTTGGATATTCCTAAAATTATGCCGATTAATATCCATGCTTCACTCCTGCCGCGTTATCGGGGAGCGGCTCCGATTAATTGGGCGATAATTAACGGGGATAAAAAAACCGGGGTGTCGATTATTTATGTGAGTTTAAAAATGGACTCTGGGCCGGTCATTGCCCAGAAAGAGATAAAGATCGAGGAAAAGGATACCGCGGTCAGCCTGGAAGAAAAACTGAGCCAAGCCGGCGCTCAGCTTTTTATGGAGACCCTGGAGATTATTGATAAACGTGATTATCGTTTAGTCGAGCAAAACGAAGATGAGGTAGTTTACGCTCCGAAAATGAAAAAAGAGATCGGCTTAATTGATTGGAATACTCCGGCGGTAAATATTCATAACCAGATAAAGGGGGTTATGCCTTGGCCGGGGGCATTTACCAGCTACCGTAACAGATTGCTTAAAATTTTCCAGGCGCAGGTTCTGCCAATCTTTCCCAGCCATAAACCGCCTGTGGGTGAGGTAATCAGGGCGGATAAACATGGAATTGTCGTGGCTTGTTTGAGGGGTTTTCTGGAAATTAAAGAATTGCAGTTGGAGTCAGGCAAACGTATGTCGGCGGAAAGTTTTGTCATCGGCCATAAATTGGCGGCAGGCGAGATTCTCGGAGAGAATAAATAATCTACGTCATTGGCGGAGCGCGATAAACTTGTTGCAACTTTTAGGAGTTCTGTTATAATTAAACACTATGCCAGAATTAAGGAAAGACCCGATTATTGGTAGATGGGTAATTATTGCCACCGAACGCGCTCGGCGGCCGGATCATTTTGTCGGCCAGCCTAAAGAGCAGGAAGATCCGGCGGCTTGCCCGTTTTGTGAAGGCAAAGAATCAAATACTCCGCCTGAAATTTACGCTATCCGGCCGCGTAACTCTACGCCTAACGGCCCGGGCTGGGATTTACGTGTTATTCCCAGCATTTCTCCTTTTTTAAGGGTTGAGGGTGATCTGGATCGCCGGGGAAATGGTATTTATGACGTGATGAACGGCGTAGGTGCCCACGAAATCATTATTGAGACTAATCAGCATATCGCCAATATGGCGGACTTAAGTGAAGAGCAAATTACCCGCGTACTTAATTGCTATTCTGACCGTATCCAGGATCTCGAGAAGGACACCCGCTTAAAATATGTTCTGGTTTTTAAGAATTATGGTAAAAATTCCGGTAGCACAGGGATCCGCCATACACGTTCGCAATTGATCGCTACTCCGGTTAACCCTAAAAGGGTAAAAGAAGAATTGGCCGGGTCGCGGCTTTATTATGAATATCATGAGCGCTGTGTTTTTTGTGATTTAATCAAACAGGAGATCTCGCAAAAAGACCGTGTGATTTTAGATTTTGACGGTTTTGTCGCGATCAGCCCGTTCGCGGCGCGTTTTCCTTTCGAGGTTTGGATCTTACCTAAGAAGCATTGCAGTGATTATACCTGTATGGACCCGGAGTCCAGGAGAAATCTGGCCCGCCTGCTTAAGGCGGTGCTTTTAAAATTAAAAATCGGTTTGAATGACCCGGATTATAATTATGTTATTCATACCGCGCCTTTTCGCCGGCAGAAGGTAGGATATTGGAAAACAGTTGACCAGGATTTTCATTGGCATATTGAGATTATCCCGCGTTTAACTAAAGTAGCGGGTTTT
>Ga0172381_10007632_pt1 | contig 10676 bp, 12 predicted proteins | sample Leawel6488metaG_FD_119754 | JGI IMG/M metagenome (GOLD analysis project Ga0172381, IMG submission 119754) | Leachate microbial communities from a municipal landfill in Southern Ontario, Canada - Leachate well 64-88 metaG | ecosystem: Engineered > Solid waste > Landfill > Unclassified | place... | reverse complement strand
TCCTGAATCAAGAGCCTAAGGCTACCCCTTGGGTTTCAGGATGACATATGAGTTATTCTGCTCGCATTACTTCAGCTGGCCTAACTTTTGCAATGAAAAATGAAGGTATTGCGCTGCCGATGATTGCGATAACAACCGCGGCCAAAAGACCATAAAGTATAATCTCCCAGCCTACGACAGCATGAATATCGCGTAATGCATTACCTGCATTTGATATTCCGCCGCCAAGTCTTGCCATCATTGCCCCACCGCCTCTGCCAGCAAATTGACCTATTTTTTCTTCTGTTCCAGAGCCAGAGGTTTCACTATTAGAAACCAATACTTTCAAAACCGGATTGCTGAATATAAACCCAAGCGCAACTCCAATCACACTGCTAGATAATGTTAATACCAATGATTCAACGGTAAATTGAGAAACAATTTTTACATTTGAAGAGCCGATTGCCTTCAATACGCCTATTTCTCTCCTTCTTTCGCGAACGATCATTATCATTGTTAAAAAGATGATAATTGAACCGGCAACAAGCGAACCGATTAAGCTATAGAGCGATATTGTTCTAATATTTTCGAGCGGCTTAACAGCATTCCCAGCAGAATCTTGTGACGAAGCAACGTCTACCTTATCACCCAGTTTAGTCGTGATTTCACTTTGAACCGCGGAAAGAGAATCAATAGAATCTGTTTGAACTATCATCGAATTAATCTGATCCGTTTGACCAGATAAAGTCTGTACTGCCTTTATCGGCATTACAACCATAGCATTGGCAAAAGTATTGCCTGCATCAAAAATTCCCACGACAGTAACATCCTGGTTATACGCCTTAAATGTCTGCCCGACAGAGAGACTATTTTGAGAAGCCATCTCGCTGCCTAACATTGCAACATTATCGCCGGATGTCGGATCAAATTTTTCTCCGCTTGTAATGTCAAACTTGCTGGCGTTTAGACTGGCAAGAGAATCAAGATCATTTGTACCGATAATTTGAATGGGCATAGCGAAGCTGCCGCCATTTACTTTCTGACCGTTAACAACGAAACGACGTTCACGACCAGAGTCCGAAGAAGATTCTGACGGTGCTTTGACCGGCGGCGCTGTGAGTGAAGTTTGGGCGTTCGTATCGTCTTCTCCTCCACGGCCAAAGGGATTTGAGCTTGTATCAGAACCGATTGTAGTAAGTCTCCCCGTCATCGTTTCTGTTATTTTTGTGACATGAGCGATCGAGCTAATACTATTAGCATCATCTGTTATTAGAAGTTCTCCGCCGCCCTCAAATCCCCTAACCCCAGCTGGGCTGACTGTAATAGTATTTCCGATTGAGCTTTTTACAGAATCAATTTTCGATTGAACCGTTTTTAACGCCAAAAGCATAATAAGCGCCATAGCGATTGAAAGCCCCAGAATAAACGTAATAGAAATCGTGCGGATAGTGTTGCGAAAGGCATTCTTAATGCCCCGACTAATTACTCCCATAACTGTGCCCTTTCTTTTATTGTTCGAAGTTAGTGAGAACTAACAAGCCCTAAGCTTCTCGTGGAGTTTATACAGAACTTGCCGAATGTGATCGAAGAATAATTATTAATTTTTCTAATTTCACACTCTAGTTTATAAAGACTTACTGAGAAATAGCTTAAATGTTTTTACAAATAAAAAAGGCCAGAACAATTAAATCTTAATCACTCTGGCCTTTTCCCGATACCTAATAAATACAGTATCGGGCGGCTCATGCTCTACGCGCAGACTTCTCGACGAACTTGCTGTCGGATAAAGCCTGCAAGCTCTCCAATCTTTCTGGTAAGAAAAGCAGCCTTCTCTGGGGTTAACTCCTCCAAACCGTTCTCTTCTTTGTAGGAGGAAAAGCATCCAACTATAACCGACCAGTGATCGGTCTGGAGAATGCGAATATTCAGCTCGGGGTCTTCTAAATCCCTTTTAAGCTGTGCCGGATCACTCTCATAACTCGAGGCGACACCCAGAGCTCCTTTCTCTACTGCTTCTAAGTAGGATAGGAACCGTCTCAGCCCAAGACTAGAAAAGTAGTTTCGAAGCCACGCTTCGATGCTAGGAATCAGCGCCTTGCCCCAGAGTTGCTCCTTTTCCTCATGAGTGACCTTGTTAAGGGCCGATTCGATTTTCCTAAGCATTACATCCTTGTCCATCTTCCCTCCCTCGTCCTGGTTCTTCCATCCAATCCTTGGTGTGTCATATTGAGGACAAACCCCAATCATACCATCGCGCATGTACTCGCCTCCATTCAAAACAGTCGGGACTCGGTTCTTTCCTCTATTACTGCTCGTTGCCTGCACTCTCTAGCACAGCAGCAACTTCAGAATAGTGCCTCTCTCGAGCTAGATCCAAAGGGGTCTTACCATTATTGTCCCTCTCTGCTAAATCCTGCTCCATTGCTATCTCAGCAAGATACGCCGCAGAGTGTCTGAATCCACGAGAAATCGCCCAGTGAAGCTGTGTCGGGAAATCATGGGGCGGATTAAGACCGTTAACGATGATGTGCTCCACAACAGATTCAATTATCTCGGGGTTTCCTATTGTCTCAGCAGCCGATATATAGCCCTCGTTTAGCTCCACATCAGCCAAGTTGCTTAGAGACTTCTCGACTTTCTCGAGAGAATCTTCCCTAATTGCAGAAAGCAAGTCACTCAAAGGGTTCGGTTCAGCACCTTCCATCTCTAACATCGCCCTCCTCTCATTTGTTATTTTGATGAAATCACTCCGACCTCACATACCTGGAAAGAAAAACGCTTGTCCAGCAACTTTTTTATACCACAAGTCAGATGATTTGTAAATAAAACAGCTCTCAGAAGAAGAGCTGTTTTAATTATGAAATGGTTTTTATTTTTATTAGCTTAGTTCTTAATTCTATTCTTTTGGCCATCACCTCCTCAAAAAGCTACTTGTAGTTTTTTTGACCCTCCATAGCTCAACAGAGCGAAGGATGGGTCGTTCATCGACCTCTAAGATTAGAGTACAACAACCTGCTGAGAACAAGCTTAAGAGGTTACTCCTTCGAAAACGCTTTTAATTTAATCACAAACTCGCTGCCCTTTCCTGGCTTTGAGGCAACGGTTATAGTGCCGTTATGAAACTCGACAATTCTCTTGGCAATAGAGAGGCCAAGCCCATAACCGTCAACTTTTTCCTTAGAGCGCGATGTATCAGCTCTATAAAACCTGTTAAAGATATGAGGCAGATCACAAGCCTTAATCCCCATTCCATGATCTCTTATCCTGACAAAGACCTTATTTTTTTCTTTTTCCACCTTCAGTGAGATTTTGGATTTATTTGGGCTATATTTAATAGCATTATCAAGAAGGATAACAAAGAGTTCAACCAGACTTTGCCGATCACCTTTCACAAAGATATTGTTCGAAGCTGAAAGCTGAGAACTTCTCGTTTCACTCGAAGAATAATAATTTGTTTCAAATTCGATTGATTTTTTATTAGCAAGACACTCAACTTTCTCATAAGCTTCAATGAGAACTTCTTCAGCAGAGACTTTGCTAAAAGACGCTCTGGAATCATCCTCATATTTCGCTATCTTAAGTAATGCATTCGAAAGTGATTCCAATTTCCCCGTCTCCTCAAGATTGCTTTGAAGTAATTTTTTAGCGTCAATTAGATCGAGCTTTTTGTCTCTTAAACTAACCTCAATTTCTGTTCGCATTGCCGTTAGTGGAGTTCGTAACTCATGAGAGGCATCAGCCGTGAACCTGTTTTGCGCATCCATTGCTTCCCTAATTGGTTCAAGCGTTTTTCTAGCCAGAAGATAACTTGCGCCTGAAGATAAGAACAAAATTAATAAGTTAAAATAAATCAAATTAAGTCTCAAATGATCATTGCTCTCATCAAGCTGATCAAGTTTTATTTGCTCAAGATCTGGTAATTGACGAAGAAAAGAATCCCTCATTGGGATATCGCGCAATACTTTAGTCTGTTGTCCAAGCCCCCGACCAAGTTCCTGGGAAGAGATATTGTATAAAGCAATACTAAAAGCTACGCTGATTGCCATGGCAATCAGAACATAGAAAATTGTTAGCTTAAGATACGTCGATTTAAAAATCATTTTTATCCTATTTTATAGCCAAACCCTCTCACCGTCTGAATCAATGTAGAATTATTTTTAAAAGGCTTATCAATTTTATTCCTTAGATACCCGATATAAACTTCGACTGTGTTGAGAAGGATATCAGCATCATAATTCCAAACGTGAGAAATAATATTGTCTTTAGTCAGAATTCTATTTGGATTCCTCATTAAATACTCGAGTAAGGCGAACTCTTTGCTTGATAACTTGATCTTGGATTCCCCTCTCGATACTTCAAAAGTTAAGGTGTTAAGAACTAAATCGTCAACAGTTAAAATATTTTCTAAAGCGCTCTGAGGTCGTCTAAGAAGCGCTCTTATTCTAGCCAAAAGCTCTTCAAAGGCAAACGGCTTAACCAAATAATCATCGGCACCAGCGTTCAAACCCTCAACTCTATCCTTAATTTTGTCTTTTGCAGTTAGAAATAGAATCGGAGTATTGATATTTTTACTTCTAAGAATAGTGCAGACTTTGATCCCGTCTACTTCTGGCAGCATTCGATCAATGATTATAAGGTCATAATCAACGGTCAAGGCGAATCCAAGGCCATCTTTGCCATTATAAGCAACATCTGCAGCAAAAGATTCTTGTTCCAAGCCTTTTTTAACCGCATTTGCAATTTTATGATCATCTTCAATGACTAATATTCTCATAGTTTGAGATTATAGCACAAAGCTGAGAGAAAACTGAGAGTTCTATAATAAACAAAAATTCTAACTCTTGATAGAATCTAAAATTTTCACCCTTGTTGCAGTGGCTGAAGGAATAATAGCTGAAATCACAGCAAGAACGAAAACTAATATAACTTTATAAGTAATGTCTCCAAAGGTGATTACTAGCGTAGCATCTCCAATGGGCAATGGAAAGGGATGGCTAGTATAATACGGCATAATCAAAGACGTAAAAGCCGCCAGTCCTAGTGCAATTCCTAAAACAGAATAGATCGCGGCCTGAAAAACATAAGTAAATATGACAAGCGATGGTTTAATGCCAATTGCTCGAAGCACACCGATTTCATGCTTTTTAGTTGAAACATCAATCGAAATAATTATAAATATAGTGACCGCGGCAATTAATCCTCCAACAGCATCTAAGATTGCGCTAATAGCAACAAAAGTCTTGGTTACGCTTTTCATAAAACTGGCATTCTGAACCCATGTGTCCATTTGACCGTCAACGCCTAGATCTTTTATTTTTTGAATAATTGCGTCTTCTTCTCCTTTATCTTTGATTTTCACATTTAAACTTGTAGCCTTATCATCAAGATCGGGGATAAATTGCTCTAGCGCCTCTTGGCTTATAAACGCAAATCTGTCAGTAAACATAAACTTGGTAAAAAAGAGCCCCTTGACTGTAAATTCTTTTGAAATTCCATTCAAGCTTACAGTGATCTTGTCACCCACTTTAGCACCTTTTAGTGAAGAGGAATTCATACTACTATCAGGACCTCCAGCCACTTCTCTCCCTAAAATTATTTGGTCCATATCTCCGGGTTCAAGATACGATCCTTCATATATTTTCTTCGATACATTTGTAATATCCTTCTCAGTATCAGGGTTCACCGCAATGGTTTGCCATGTCCCCTTTATATTTTTAAAGCTCAAAGTCACAGGAGCAATAATCTGCGGACTCACCCCTTCAATTCCATTAATTGATCTTATTTTCTCGGTTTTATCCGAAATATTTTCTAAAAAGTTATTGTTTGCAGACGGAGTAATTGTAATATTTCCGGCATAAGTATTTATTGCTTGATTGTCTGACATATCAGCAATTCCTTTAAACAAAGAGGCGAGAAAAAGTAGGTTAATAAAAGCTATTGAAACAAGAATAACAATTAGAAAAAGAGTCCACTTATTGCCTCTACGAAGGAATCTCGAAACTAAGAAAAATGGGATTTTTGCTCTGTTTTTCATACTATTTTCCCGTCTCTTAATTCAATAATTCTATTGGCATATTTTGTCTCTTCCTCTTCATGTGTAATCATAATAACTGTATGGCCGTCTTCTTTGTTCAACTTTTTAAATATAGACAAAATATCTCTCGAAACAGAAGAATCCAAGCTTGCAGTTGGCTCATCAGCAAATAAAATATCGGGATCGTTCACCAACGCTCTGGCAATAGCGATTTTTTGTTGTTCTCCACCAGAACATTGATTTGGCAAATGATTTTCTTTCCCCTCGAGACCAACTTTAGATAATAGCTCTTTGGCCTTTTCTCGAGATATCCCAATGCTGTTTTGCATCATTGAAGGCAGCATAACATTTTCAAGAGCAGTGAGTTCCGGCACAAGCGCATATTCCTGAAATATATAGCCCAAATAAGTCAGCCGCAAATTCGAACGTTTTTTTTCTGACATATTGGTCACTTCCTGGTCATTTAAATAAATTTTTCCGCTGCTAGGAAGATCAAGAAGTCCTAACTGATGCAAAAAAGTTGATTTTCCTGAACCATTTCGACCAGTAATACACAAAAAGTCTCCTCGATTAATATCTAGAGAGACCCCCTTTAAAGCTTTTACTTTAACCTCACCAAGATCATAGGTCTTTGTGATGTCTTGGACTGAAATAATTATTCTTTTATCCATATTTTTAAGATTATCACTTTTTAATAGCCGGAGAAAAGATCTGGCATTCTTTTGCAACATTCTAGAAACCAAAAGGTATATTTTTTCGGATTTTTTTTGATATCTGCTATTAAATCATCTGGATAAATCCATTTAAATTCTTCCACTTCTCCTTTATTTATCTTTATTTCCCCATTAAATTTGCCAGTGAATATGTGGTCAAACTCATATTCTGTCAGCTCATTCTCGAATTCAACTTTATAGCGTAAAGTTGAGACTTCTTTTAAGTCGCAATCAAAGCCCATTTCTTCTTTCAGCCGCCGATGGGCCGCCGCCAGCGTTTTTTCGCCTGGTCTTGGATGGCTGCAACATGTATTTGACCACAAACCACCTGAATGATATTTTTTCGGCGACCGTTTTTGAAGAAGGAGTTGTCCTTTTGAATTAAAAACAAAAATAGAAAACGCCCTATGAAGCTTCCCTTCTCTATGAGTCTTTATTTTAAACTCAGTTCCGATTTCTTTATCGTTCTCATCAACTAAAATAACTTTCATATATTTAATATAGCATTGATATTTTGCAAACAAAAAAGACCGTCTTGCGACGATCCACTTTCTTCTTGGTTCACAAAGTGGAACGATTTTAGACAAACGAATTGGGTAATTAAGCTTAAATATCCTGAGTTAGTCATGAAAACAACAGAAAAGCTGTTGGCAATCGTTAACTAGGCATCCTCACTAAATATTACACTTAAAGAAGTGGGCTCATTATGTTTTTGTGATTTTCTGGATTTTGGAATACAATTTAGTTGAGTAACTATTTAGAGCTGATTAAGGGGAAAAATATGACTATCGATAAACCTACTGATCCAAGCATTGAAGATGGTGTCAGCAAACTTTTATATGATTATTATCTAATGGAAGACATATTATGAAAATCAAATGGTGCCTGAAGTGTTTTGCAATCTTTGTTTTAGTATCTTTGTCACACTGTTGTTTTCCCTTAATAGCTTTTGCAGGCGAGGATGGTCCGGAGGGCGATGGCACAACAACCTACACTGCGACCACGTATTCCTCAAATTATTCTATTGCCGCTGGTGGTAGTGTGACGATGTATTTATACAAGTCAGCTGATTGTTTACTCCTCGCCAGCGAATCATGCGACACAATACCATCGTCGACGATTTTTAGCGGATCTACAAACGGCAAGTATCCTATTCACAATACATCATTTATGAACGGTGTTATGTCGCTTGATAAAATATCTATTTCTCCAAATTCGGGTTATTCAATTGAAGAGTTGATTGTTAACGGAAGTAGCAAAGGAGCCGTCACCTCCTTTGATTTTCAAGGGGAATCCGAGTTTAATTTTATTGTAAATTTTAAACAGGATAGCACTACGCCTATCCAAGACTCCGAACCGACAACAACTACCCCAATTTCTAATTCTCCAGCCCCAAAAAATACACCTACTACAGAGACAACTAATGCTACGCCAATTTCTACCGAAGTCGAGATGCCAGTCGTGAAGGATGTAGAAGACGGAAAAGAACCAACCTCAGAGTCAACAACTACTGCGAGAAAAACATCTGCTTTTTCCTTGTGGTACATATTATTACTTATTTTTCTATTTATATTTCTACTACTGTTTATTTTGTTTCTAATCTGGAAAAAGCGACGTAAAAAGGAAAAAGAGGTCACTAGCAGTAAAAAATAAGACTATCTTGTCTCTGATCTTCACGGCCTTCTGTCTGGATTTTTACGTTTGAAGTAGCGATTTTGGTAAGAAGATATATTTGGTTAAATAATTACCGTAAAACACCTCCCAAACCCCTTTCGTTCGGCTAGGCTCTAATTTAAGATGGAAAATAGGACATAATAAAAACACCAATCACTTGATGTTTTTATTATGGTTCGGAGACAAGGATTCGGACCTTGATTGACGGGACCAGAACCCGTTGTCCTACCATTAGACGATCTCCGATTAAGTTAGATTGTTAAATAAGATTTTGAGAAATCTTCTTCCAGCTCCTGTTTTTAGAAAGCTTTCTCTCTTCCTCGCACTTGACAAGCTTTCAAACTCTTCAAAGTGTATTATTTTCCAGGGTTTATAGCGTTTAGTGAAGGCCATTTTACCAGAATTATGCTCTTTCAATCGCCTATCTAAATCATCTGTACATCCAACATACGATTTTTTATATTCAATGCTGCTTAATACATAAACGCAAAACATCTTGTCCTATCCGTCTCGCCTTTGGCGGACGAGATCTCGCCCAAAGGGCGGACCATTAGACGATCTCCGATTGCCTTCAAACAGTATCATTTTTCTCTGTTTTTATCAAGAAATTTTGTTGTCCATTTCCGATAATGAAGATTGCATATCTTAATGATAAATTGCCTGTATGCCTAAAGAAAAAGAAAACAAAGAGCCTGAAAAGAAAATTGAAACTAAAATCGATCAAAAGATAGATGAAGCTTTAAAAGAAAAGGTTGATTCTGAGCTCAATAACAAAATAAAAGAAATTGTTGATAAGAAACTGGAAGAAAAAATCAAAAAAACAATTGAGAGGAAGGTAGAAGAAAAGGCCACATTACCAGAAGAAAAAGAAGTAGAAGCAGCGCCAGAAAAAATAAGCCCCTTCGTCAGGACCACAAAAGAATTTAGAGAAAATTTTCATCTGTGTTGGAGAGGCGCTTGCCGACCGATTTCTCTGATTATTCTACTGTCTTATGCCCTAATATCATTTATTCTTCTTTACTGTCGCTTTGTCAGTCAATGCGGTCTAACCACAATAAATGTGATCTCTGTGGTGGCGCTCTATATCATTATTGCAATGGTAATTATATCTCTGTTGTTCTCAATATTTTCTAAGTATCCTAGAACAGCTTTAATTTTTTGGATTCTGCTCGATATCCCACTTCTTATTATTGTTGCTTTCTTTGCGGCCAAATATATTGCTTCAATTATAATTGCGTTGATATTTGTCTTGAGAATAATTCAGACGGCAAGAAGGGAATACTAAACCTCTGTATGGCCATGAGAATCGATCATATCACGGCAGGATTCAGCGCATTCTCGGCATATTTTTGAGCAAAGAAGCATCTTTTCATCATCCGAAAAACGAGCACAACTGTCAGCGCAGTTATCACATACCTTAGCGCAGAGATTAGCAATTGGCGCCTCGTACTCCGACTCAAGAAGCATTGAATCAGCATTTAGCACGCATATTCGAGAACAATCAATCAAATTCCGAATATGAGGCAGCTCAGCATAAGGACCACCCTCAATTAGGCAATATCTCATCGCCTCAGTGCAGATGTTATGGCAGTTAGTTGAGACCTTGATACACTGTTTAACAGCATCTCCTGTCTCTTTCTCAAAAATCATTTTCATAATAAAAAAAGCTTAAAATACAATAAAGCTTTTTTATATAGTCAATGTTATAAACTAAGGTTACTCGGTGATTACCAACTCTTCATAAACGCCTTCAAGCGTTTTAACAATTTTCTTCCAATCAAAATCTTTTACCCTCAAGAGTCCGCCCCTTTTAAGCTTAGCGCCAAGTGCCATACTCAGAAGAATTTGAAGAATTGCTTTAGCCAAAGCTTCAGAATTTCTTGGCGGAACCAATAATCCGTTCTTCTTGTCAGTAATAATGTCTTTTAAACCTCCACCTTTTGATGCAACCAACGGCACTCCGGAAGCCATTGCCTCCAGTGCGGCAATACCAAATGGCTCAGAAACAGAAGGTAGAATAAAAGCCCGCCAATGCTTAATATATTTATATCCTTCTTTTTTAGATCCAAGAAAAGATACATTATGTTCAAGCTTTAGCTCCTTAACTTTGAGGATTAATTTATTTCTCTCTGAACCATCACCAATAATTTCAACCGATATCAGAGGAAACTTCTTTTTAACTATTGGAATAGCTTCAATTAAATATTCGAATCCTTTTGTTGGATTTAAGTTGCTAACAGATCCGATCACCGGGTGATTGTATTTAGAAGCCACTG
>Ga0172381_10007631_pt1 | contig 10676 bp, 10 predicted proteins | sample Leawel6488metaG_FD_119754 | JGI IMG/M metagenome (GOLD analysis project Ga0172381, IMG submission 119754) | Leachate microbial communities from a municipal landfill in Southern Ontario, Canada - Leachate well 64-88 metaG | ecosystem: Engineered > Solid waste > Landfill > Unclassified | place... | reverse complement strand
GGGCACGTAAAAGTAGTCGTAGCTTCTTGCCAGAGCTGTTTCCTGGTTTTCCTCTATTTTTCTTATAGGTATTTTTTTGTAGTCTTCGTTCTCTTCCTGCAATTCACTGAGCCATCCCTGCGCTTGCCTGCAATACGGGCAGGATGAGATATAAAAGAAATACAGCTGATCCATCAGAACACCTCCATGTTAAATAGTGTACTTTCATTATATCCCATAAAAAGACCAAAGTCATACTTCATTATGATATTATACCTGCCGATATGCCGGATACTGCTTCTATAAGGAGGAAACATATGCTATCCTATGTATTATATAAATAAAATATACCGGAGGCCACATGAGGACGTTAGAAGAACTGAAACAAAGCACTAAAGATTTCTATTCCATGAAACCTGATGCAGCAATACTGCTGGAGGAATTCGGATATTACTGTCTGGATGCCTGGATAGAACAGGGGCACATAAAGAAGGATACCGATCTTGGCGGTCTTTTCGGATTCGAACATCTGGTAAAGTACTATATGAAAGGCCTGGCCGGATGCAGTGCGCCTTTTTCCCCTGCATTTGAAAACGTCATAATCGAAACGACTGATCAATACGATATAGTTAGGGACGGGGCAGGAAGAACAGTGAAGTATTTTAAAGGAAGAAGAGACGGATTCATGCCTCAGTATCTCGATTTCCCGGTGAAAGACATAAAGACATGGAGCGAACTGTCCTGGAGGCTCGACTGTAGCACAAAAGAACGGAACGATGCGCTTGCCGGCGGTATAAAAGAAGCTGTCGTACGTGCAGCGTCCGGATACCATCTCATACAGTATATAGTCGGAGCATATATGTATCTTCGTTCACTGATAGGAGGGGAGCAGCTGCTGTATGCTTTTTATGATGATCCCGCGCTTATACATACCTGCATGAGGAAATGGCTGGAGTTATCCGAATACGTTACAGGCAGATATCAGGAGCATGTAAGGATAGACGAGGTGCTGTTTGACGAGGATATCTGCTATAACCACGGATCATTGATATCTCCTTCAATGATAAGGGAATTCCTTTTCCCGTACTACAAAGAGCTCGTATCCGATATTCGAAGAAGAAATACGAAATTCACCGATAAGGGTTATGATCTCATAATCCACGTTGCCACCGACGGTGACTGCAGGCCTGTTATAGGGATATACAGGGAAATAGGGATGAACTATATGTCTCCTATGGAAGTAGCCTCAGGCTGTGATGTAGTGGCCATAAGAAAAGCGTATCCGGATCTTAGGATCAAAGGTGGAATAGACAAAAGGATCTTGGCAGACAATAAAGAAGCCATAAAGAGAGAGATAGACAGGATAATGCCGTTCATGAAAGAAAAGGGAGGGTATCTCCCAACCTGTGATCATGGAGTCCCTCCCGAAGTCCCTTTTCTAAATTACGTATATTTCAGGGAATTGCTTAAAGATTATGCTAAGTGATCATTTTCGTTCGTTGTCTATTATCGCTTTGAAATCCTTTAATCTGTCATAGAAATCAGGAGATAATGTTCCGTCCGTTCTTGGCGCGACGTTCATCAGAAAGTTTCCCCCCATATCCCTTACCGGTTTATACAGGCCGTACATGCGCTCAGCGCTTCTGTAACCCGTGCATCTGCTGACCCATGCCCATCCGCAGTTATCAGGCCATATATGACAGCTTTCCCAATATCTGAACCTGGGTCTTTCTGTGGGTATGAAGCACTCGTACTGCGTGCAAAAATCGCCTGTCCCGTGCATGCGGTCGTTCACAAGTATCCCGGGCTGCAGTTTTCTCATTTCTTCGATAGTGATGCCTTTTGATATATCAGGTATGCTTCCGTCAAACCAGAACAGATCTATCTTTCCATAACGCGTCAGAAGCTCCCTGACCTGATCGTTAACATACTGCATATAGTCTCTTTCAAGAGGTGCGGGAACAGGGGGCAGTTCTCCTATCGGTTCAAAATCGAGACCCAGATTTATCCTGTCAGGATATTCCGGTTTTCCGCTTCCATAATTGAAGGACATATAGTAACGGTGCCAATACCAGTCAGGAGGCGAATAATACAGACCGACCTTTATACCGTTCTTTCTTGCCGCCTGGATATATTCACCCACAAGATCCCTGCCGCGCATGAAGTTATTCGTATTGAAGTTACCGAACTCTGAAGGCCACATAGAAAAACCGTCATGATGACGCGTCGTGAATACTGCATACTCATATCCGGCAGCCTTAATTGCTTTCATCCAGTTATCAGGATCGAAACCCACAGGGTCAAACGTTTTTGCCTGTTCCCAGTATTCGTGAGGTGTGATACAGAAATCATTTCCCCATTTTGTCTCCCATGGCTTTCCCTTTATCATTCCCCAGGACAGATCGCCCTCAGCTCTTACGGTCGAGATGCCGAAGTGTATGAATAATCCCAATGTACCCGGTTTTTTGTAATACCACTGTGCATCAGGGTGCTGGTTGGGCTCGAATTCCTTGACCTGTTCCCTGCTGCCTATCATTTCATGCTGTGCTTTTGCTGTTTCGCTTTTATTTGCCATATCGATTTACTCCCGTAAAAATAAATATATGCGCAAGGCATATCAAAGTCAACTGATAAAGCGGTTTAAGGCATTAATATGCTATACTGAATGTATGTGACATACCGTGTGAGCTGACATTGCAAAACACCATGCCGGAGTATAGAATATTTATTGCAAAAGAAGGAGGCTCAGATGAAAAGAGTCGTTGCGATCATATTAGTTGGTATATTAGTACTTTCCATGCTGTTAGCCATGATTTTACAGAGCGGTATACTCAACAGCTGACGAACCGTTTACGGAGGAATAATGAAGTATGATGTTTGCATTATAGGGGCAGGCGTGATCGGTAGTTTTATAGCGCGTTCACTGTCCAAATATGATATGAAGATCGCGGTCATCGAGAGAAATGTCGATGTTGCGATGAATGCATCCGGAGCCAATTCCGGAATAGTGCATGCCGGATATGATGCCAAACCCGGCACGATGAAATCGCGTTTCAACGTCATAGGCTGTAAAATGATGCCTAAGGTCTGTGATGATCTTAAAATAAGATTCAATAAATGCGGTTCCTTTGTTCTTGCTTTCAACGAAGAAGGGAACGGCGTTCTTGATGAGTTATACAACAATGGCATAAATACAGGTGTCGAAGGATTATCTATAGTCGACAGGGATTTCGTTATAACCAGAGAACCAAATGTGAACCCCGCCATCACCAAGGCTCTTTATGCAAGTGAAGCAGGGGTCATATCGCCATACAAACTGAACATAGCCGCCATGGGAAATGCCATCATGAACGGCGTCGAACTGATATATGAAACGAATGTAAAAGGCATCGAAAAGAAAGACGGCCTCTTCCATATTTCTACTGAAAAGACCGGGAATATACGTTCAGACAACAAAATAGACGGACACAAAAAGTCAGTCGACGATAACATTATCGCAAATGTGGTCATAAACGCAGCCGGGACGCATTCGGATGAGATAAGCGCCATGGCAGGAGACGATTCATTCAGGATAATACCAAGAAGAGGCCAGTACATACTGTTCGACAAGACGGAAGGCAGCATGGTGAACTCGGTACTGTTCCAGACACCCACATCCGAAGGCAAAGGGATACTTGTTACTCCCACGGCAGACGGCAATCTGCTTATCGGACCGGATGCATCGGTCATATCGGATAAAGACGGGAAATGTACCACTTACGATGATCTTGATCAGATATACAGGACAGCTCTTAAAACATGTAAAAAGATAAATCTGCGCAAAGCCATAACGGTATTTTCAGGCATAAGGTCAACGCCTGATACGGGCGACTTCATAATAGGCGAGAGCGGCAGGTGTAAAGGATTCATAAACGTGGCAGGTATCGAATCGCCCGGACTGACATCATCTCCAGCGATAGCGGAATATGTTGAGGGAATAGTGAAGGGCATCCTGGATATGCGGTTAAAGGATAAATATACAATGACTCTGGAAGGTCACAAAGCCTTCTATGACATGACTGTAAATGAAAAAGAAGAGATATGCGGTAAGGATCCCGGATACAGGAAGATAATATGCAGATGCGAGACAGTGACAGAAAAAGAGATCAGAAATGCCATACATGCGCCTTGCGGAGCAAGAACTGTTGACGGAGTCAAAAGAAGGACCAGAGCAGGAATGGGAAGATGCCAGGGAGGTTTCTGTTCGCCTCATGTGATGAGGATATTATCAGAAGAACTTGGAGTACCGCTCAACACGATAGTAAAATCCACATCGGATTCCTGTATACTGGGGAGGTATTCACGTGATTAAATATTTTGATCTGGCGGTGATAGGCGGAGGGCCGGCAGGAATGGCTGCAGCGCTCACAGCATATGAAGACGGCGTTAAAAATATAGTGATACTTGAAAGAGATGACTCGCTTGGAGGCATTCTCAAACAGTGCATACATAACGGATTCGGTCTTCACATCTTCAAAGAGGAACTCACAGGTCCCGAATACGCCTTGAGATTCACGGAGAAGATCAAACAGACGGATATCACGGTAATGCTCAACACAATGGTCGTATCAGCGACCGGGGACAAGACGCTTTATGCCGTCAATCCCGACTACGGATTCCTGACGATCAAAGCAAAAGCCATAATACTTGCGATGGGCTGCAGGGAACGTCCAAGAGGCGCTCTCAGGATACCGGGGACAAATACCGCGGGTATATTCACGGCAGGCACGGCACAGAGATTCGTCAATATGGAAGGCATACTGCCAGGATCAAAAGCAGTGATATTAGGAAGCGGAGACATAGGCCTCATAATGGCCAGAAGACTTACGCTCGAAGGCATAAAGGTCCAGGGAGTTTATGAGATAATGAGTTATCCCGGAGGGCTCACCAGAAACATCGTCCAGTGTCTTGATGATTTCGATATACCCCTTCATCTTTCAACGACGATCGTCAGTATACACGGTAAAGACAGGATAACCGGTGTAACGACCGCAAAGGTCGATGCAAACATGATACCTATAAAGGGAACGGAAGAATTCGTTGAATGCGATACTCTGCTTCTTTCAGTCGGCCTTATACCTGAAAATGAACTTACCGAACAGATGGGGATAAAGATGTATAACATGACAAGCGGAGCCTATGTTGACCAGGATCTCGAAACGGATGCAGACGGCGTATTTGCATGCGGCAATGTTCTCCATGTCCATGACCTTGTGGATAATGTCACTATGGAAGGGCAGAGAGCGGCGTCAAGCGCAGAAGAATATCTTAAAAAAGACGAGAATATAAAGAAAGATATGCCCTCGATCTTGGTGAAACCGGGAAACGGTATAAGGTACGTATTGCCGCAACACATATATTTAAAGGGTGAAGAGGAAAAGATCAGGATATATTTCCGCTCAAAAGACAGGTACTCTGATGCTGTTATAAAAGCAACGGCTGATGGCGGGACGATAGGAAAGAAGAAAGTTATAAGGCTCATACCATCAGAGATGGAATATGTTGAGATAAATACGAAAGACATATCCGGCATATCAGATATAACTATAGAGGTCGAAGCATGAAAAAAGATATAGTCTGCATAACATGCCCAAGAGGATGTACGGTACATGTGGAATATGATAAAAACAGGATCATAGCCATGGAAGGCTATACATGCAAAAGAGGCGCTGAGTATGCTAAAAATGAAATACTTGAACCGAAGAGAATGGTGACATCCTCTGTAAAGATAGAAAATGCGAAATATCCTGTCCTGCCATGCAAGACAAACCGTCCCGTACGTAAGGACCTTATGTTCGACGTGATGAAAGAAGTATGCAAAATAGAAGCACATGCCCCTGTAAAGCAGGGAGAAGTGCTTATAAAGAATGTCTGCGGCACTGATGCGGATATAATAGCGACACAGACATTGGAAAAAGTGAAATAGGAATTTCAGGGGAAATGATATGGCGGCGAATTTTTTGAAAAACAACAAATGGATCCATTTCATAGGCATAAACGGGTCTTCAATGTCAGGACTCGCGATCCTTTGCATGAAACGGGGAATTAAGGTAACGGGTTCCGACATCGAGCATACAGCTATTATGGACAAGCTCATATCTTTAGGAGCTAATGTATATATACCTCATGATTCGGCAAAATTAGGGCAACCGGATCTTGTTGTTTTCACGGCTGCGGTGCATCCTGACAATGTGGAGTATATACAGGCTGAAAAAGAAGGGATACCTCTTATGGAGAGATCCGTATTCCTTGGAAAGCTCATGGATGAGTTCAAATACGGAATAGCGGTATCAGGCGCTCACGGGAAAACCACTACGACCACGCTGACCGCATATCTTCTCGAAAAGATGGGTTTCGATCCTACCATACACTGCGGCGGCGAAGCAGATTTTATAGGCGGAAGCGTAAAAAGCGGGAAGTCGGAATATTTCGTGACCGAGGCGTGCGAATTCCACGGCACATTCTTACAGCTCAATCCGTACATAGGAATAATACTGAATATAGATTTCGATCATGTAGACTGGTTCAAGACATTCGATAACATGAAGAAGTCTTTTAAGGAATTTGCAGACAGGATAGATAAAAACGGATACCTCATAGCATGTTACGATGATCTTCCAACAAGGGAGGTGGCCGAGCAGGTGAAATGCAACGTGATCTATTACGGAGAAAACAATAAGGAGCTGGATTACTCCTGCGTCGATGTGCAGATAGATGATTTGGGCAAGCCAAGCTATGAACTGTATATAAGAGGGAAAAAAACGTGTGACGTAAAACTTGACGTTAACGGAAGGCATAATGCCTTAAATTCACTTGCGGTGATCGCAGTCCTTGATATCTTAGGTGCTGATGTTAAAGAAGCATGCAGGCACCTTACGGAGATACCGGGTGCAAAAAGAAGATTCGATCTGACAGGAGAAGCTGGCGGCGTAAAGGTATTCACTGATTATGCACATCATCCCACAGAAATAGATGTGACGCTTGAAACTGCAAGCAAGATGAAACACAGAAAACTTTATGCCGCATTCGAACCTCATACGTTTTCAAGGGTCAAGGTACTGTTCGATCAGTTTGCACACTGTTTCAGATATGCGGATTTCGTTATAATGGCTGACATATACAATGACAGGGAAACTACCGATAAGGACGTAAGCAGCGAGAAACTGACCAAGGCAATAAATGCCGTAGGCACGGAAGCCATATATCTTCCTACATACAAAGAAATAGAAGACTATTTCTTTGATCATTTACAGGAAGGCGACATAGTGATGATATTAGGTTCAAAATACCTTGAATGCATAGCAAAACCGCTTGTTGAGAGATTGCAGAAGAAATAGGATACAGACATTTGATATCCGTCTGTCTGGATTTAGAGGTGTGAGTAAATGAAAAAGAAAGCATCAAAGCATAGAATCACTCATGAAATAATGTATCAGCAGGATCCTGTAAGCGGAAACATAATAATCGATATTGCCCTGGATAAATATATATACTTTTTCCACGAATGGGATAACACAGCATTCAGGAAAAGAGATATACATCCCGAACTTGCCGCTTTTTTAGATATGTGCTCTGAAGAAATACCTATAAGAAAGCAGTTTGATATACATCTTCACGTGAATGATGTCGCAATAAATAAGGAAAAAGAGGATCTTATACTGGAAAGCTACTATAATTATTACAGTTCACTGAAGCGTCTGGAAAGCAGAAAACTTAAAAAGATACTTCGGTCCGCCATTTTACTTTTCATCGTTGCGCTGGCATTCAATGCATCATATCTCATATTCGCTTCAAAGCTCACTGGTAATTTACTGATCGGGCTGTTTACCCAGGGCCTTTCGATAGGAGGCTGGGTATTCATGTGGGAAGCGCTTCAGAAAGTGTTTTTTGAAAGTCTGGAACCTTTGAAACGCAGGCGTGAGCTTATAAGATTCTTAAATGCGGATATAGAGTTTTCCAGCGATATACCGATAGTATGGCAGGTTGCTGATAATGATAGGAGGGTATAAATGGATCCAAAAGAATGGTTCAAAAATGCTAAATACGGGATGATGGTCCACTGGGGGCTGTATTCAGTACTTGCAGGCGAGTATAAGGGCAAGAAGAGCGGCGCATACGCTGAATGGATACAGTCATATTTCAGGATACCGATAAAGGAATATGAGAAACTGGCTGCAGCTTTCGATCCTATTTTCTTTGATGCGGAAGAATGGATAAAATTTGCTATCGAATGCGGCATGCAGTATATAGTCGTAACGTCTAAGCATCATGACGGATTCGCCATGTTCGGTTCAGAAACAGATAAATACAATATACGTGATATGACCCCTTTTGGAAGGGATGCCATATCGGAAATAGGCGAAGCCTGCTATAAATACAATTTTAAAATGGGTCTTTACTATTCACAGGATCTTGACTGGCATGAAGAGCACGGCGGAGGATACAGATCGGTCGGAGGATCCGCAGGCATGTCATGGGATAACAGCTGGGATTTTCCCGAAACAGACAGAAAAGACTACAATATATGTTTTGAAGAGAAGATATATCCTCAGGTCAAAGAGATACTGACTAAATACGGGGACCTGTGCCTTATATGGTTCGATGTGCCCAAAACACTCGAAGAAAAACACAGCCGGATGCTTTATGATGCGATAAAGCAGTATCAGCCGGACTGCCTTATAAACTCCCGTCTGGGAAACGGGATATATGATTATGTTTCTTTGGGTGATAACGAGATACCTGACAGCATAGCTAATATACGTGGAGCAAAAAAATCACCTTACGGGCTCTATGAGTGTGCCGCGACGCTTAATGATACATGGGGATTTTCATATCATGATCAGAACTGGAAAACAGCTGAACAGATAGCCGTAAACAGAAATCATCTGAACGGGCTGGGAATAAATTATCTTTTAAATGTGGGACCTGATGCCCTTGGCAGAATACCTGCTCAGTCGATAGATATCTTACGCGGTGCGGCGAAATTATAGATCGAAAGCATTTATCTGGATTACCCGGCTTAATATCGTGTATCATGAAATTAGTACTATTTTGTATTACATATAATAATATAATGTGACATCGGGGCGCAAAGATGAATGAAGTTCAGAGCGTTGAAAAAAGCATCTTATAAAATCATTTCACAGATACCGTATTCTGCGTTAATCTAAATAAGATGGCTGATGCATATAATAACAAATTGAAAGAGTGATGAATGTGAAAACATACAAAAAACGATCAGTATTTGATTGATTTACTATGCATTAGTTGATAATATACATGATGAGGTATCAACCATGAATCAAAGAGAAAGATTTTTAAATGTAATGAATTTCAAACCTGTTGACAGACTACCTATGATAGAGTGGGCAGGCTGGTGGAAAAAGACCATCGCAAGATTCATAGACGAAGGCGTGCCGGATATGCCCAATAGGGAAGATATAAAACATATGTATTTCGGACTTGACCGTTTGAAACAGTACTGGATAGGTTCAAAGACAAAGGTATATACCGATCTTCCCGAAATAGACAGGAAAGTCACAGACATGGAATCATATGAGAGGATCAGGCCTCTTCTGTACAGTCAGGAAAAAATAGATGCTGCCGTAGAAGACGCAAAACAATATAAGAAGATACATGATAACGGAGACTTAGTTGTATGGATAACAGTTGAAGGGTTCTTCTGGCATCCCAGAACGCTGTTTGGGATCGAAGAGCATCTATTCGCATTTTACGATCAGCCTGAACTGATGCACCGCATGAACCAGGATGAAGCAGACTATTGCAAACTTATCATAGACGCAATGGGTGATGCCATACAGCCTGACTTCATGACTGTCGCTGAGGATATGTCATATAACCTTGGCCCGATGCTTTCTGAAGATATGTATAACGAGTTCGTTTTGCCATATTACAAACAGATAATACCTTTTGCGGAGAAAAACAACATAATACCGCTTGTTGACACCGACGGACAGCTTGAAGGCATGATACCATGGCTCAAGCGCGGAGGTATAAGAGGTGCATTGCCTCTTGAAAGAAAAGCGGGAGTGGACGTGAACAGGATAAGGGCAAACTATCCTGATTTCCTGATCATAGGAGCATACGATAAACTTGTCATGGACGTTTCAGAGGAAGCTATGAGAGCTGAATTCGAAAGGATCCTTCCGACAATGAGATCCGGCGGATTTATACCGAGTGTTGACCATCAGACGCCTCCGGGAGTATCTCTTGACAATTACAGGATATGGCTGTCTCTTCTTAAAGAGTACTGCGTAAAAGGTGCAGATAAAGAATGAACACCAGGAAACTTGTAGCCATATCGCTTCTTACCGCGATCACCGTAGTTTTAGCGAAACTGCTTGCAATAAATCTTCAGATAGTAAGGATAGGAGTGGAATGCATTTCCGTTTCTTTGGCTTCCATACTGTTCGGACCTTCATGGGGAGCCCTGTCAGCTGTACTTGCCGATATATTGGGAGGCTTTCTTTTCCCTACAGGCCCTTACTCCCCGCTTATCACTCTTGTAGCGCTGGCCAACGGCCTTATATACGGTTTCTTCCTTTACAGAAAAGAAATAACATGGAAAAGGACCATCATAACTGTTCTTACAAAGGCATTCATAAGCGACTTCTGCCTGATGACGGCAGCGCTCTATG
>Ga0172381_10007630_pt1 | contig 10677 bp, 11 predicted proteins | sample Leawel6488metaG_FD_119754 | JGI IMG/M metagenome (GOLD analysis project Ga0172381, IMG submission 119754) | Leachate microbial communities from a municipal landfill in Southern Ontario, Canada - Leachate well 64-88 metaG | ecosystem: Engineered > Solid waste > Landfill > Unclassified | place... | reverse complement strand
GTGCGTGAAAATAAAAGAGAAAGAATAGCATTAGAGTCGATCGATGTTTACGCTCCACTTGCAAATAGACTAGGAATGGGAAAACTAAAGGGTGAGATAGAAGATGCTGCCTTTCCCTTCGCTTACCCAAAGGAATATAAGGAAATTGAATCGATAATAAAAGAAAAACAAGAATATTACAAAAAAGAACTTAAGGAAGTTCACAATGAATTAGAAGAAATTTTAGAAAAAAATAAAATAAATGTTTCAGAAATAAATTATAGAGTAAAGCACAAATACAGCTTGTGGAGAAAATTACAACGTTATAATATGGATATAGAAAAAATCTATGATATTGTTGCTTTACGTGTAGTAGTTAGAGACGTAGCAGATTGTTATAGAGTTTTAGGATTAGTGCACTCAATATGGAAACCATTACCAAATAGAATTAAAGATTATATAGCATTACCTAAACCAAATGGATATCAATCTATCCATACTACAATATTTACTGGTTCTGGTTGTATTGTTGAAATACAAATTCGTACAGAAGAAATGCATGCGGAAGCAGCATATGGTATAGCTGCTCATTTTATTTATAAAGAAAATGGAAAAGCTAAACTTGATAAATCAAAAATTGAATGGATTGAGGGTTTAAAAAATCTAAAAAATATAGAAAATGATCCAAAAGGATTCTTAAAAAATTTAAAAACGGACTTTTTTAATCATAGAATTTTTATTTTCACACCAGAGGGTGATGTTGTTGATTTACCATTAGATTCAACTCCGATAGATTTTGCTTATATGATTCATTCAGATATTGGCAATCACACCTCTAGTGCAAAAGTAAATGGTAAAATGTCCCCACTAAATACCCTACTTAAAAATGGTGATATTGTTGAGATAGTAACAAAAAAAGATGCTCATCCTTCAGGAAAATGGCTAGAGTATACTAAGACAACTACAGCTAAAAAAAATATCAGAGTATACCTTGAAAAACATTCACTTCTTTCGAAATTAATGTCATTCGGCAAGTCTTAATTAAAGACTAAAATTAGATATATTATATAAATCAGAATCATCCTCCAATGGGATGGGATTTTCTATTTCGTCTTTTGATCTATCGTCCTCTGCAACTAAAACTTCTTCAGAAAAAGATACTATATTTTCTTCAGTATTTTGATTGATATAATTTTGAAGCATTTCTTCTGGTCTTTTTTCAATATTTGATTTATTAATTAAATCTAAAATTGACCGTAAATCTTCGGTGGAAAAAAAGTCAATTTTAATTTGACCACCGAGTTCTTTTCTATCTATATGCACACGTGTGCCTAATTTCTCTTGAAATTCTTCTTCTAATTCAATAATTTCCGGATCAGGCATAAACTCTTTCTTTCTTACTCTGTCATAAGCAATTTTTCTAGCTAATTTTTCTGCCTCGCGAACAGTAATTTTTTTATATAAAATTTCCTTAAATAAAACTATTTGCTCTTCTGGATGATCTGCCAACATTAAGATTGGTCTAGTGTGACCTTCTGTGATTTTCCCTTGTGCTAATGCATCTAATATCTCCTCAGATAGGGATAAGATACGCATAGAGTTTGAAACATATTCCCTACTCTTTCCCATCTTCTTCGCTACTTCATTGTGAGTAAATTTAAATTCATTTGTTAATTGAAAAAAAGCACGAGCCCTGTCAACTACATTTAGATCTTCACGTTGAAGGTTTTCTATAATTGCTAGCTCTAATTTCATCATAGAGGTATCACCTTCACGAATTATGGCTGGAATCTGTGATACTCCCGCTAAAATAGAAGCGCGTAGCCTCCTTTCCCCTGCTATTAATTCATATTCAGTTAGTAGTCCCCCATCTTCTTTAATTTTTTCAATTCTAGAAACTGTAAGTGGTTGAAGTACACCATATTGCTTAATAGAATCTGCTAAATCCTGCAAGCGTGCAGAATCAAAATCTCGCCTTGGCTGGTAAGGGTTTGGTTTGATTTTATCAGTATCAATCCAAAAAATTGAATTGGAATATAATGTAGACATAAAATTATCTTATCATATTTTTAGTAAAATAAAAAACATTCTTTTCTTAAGAATTATGTTTATAAAGTGTGTAAAATTATTTTTATTTGTGCCGCGGGAGAGACTTGAACTCTCATGAGGTTGCCCTCGATTGATTTTGAGTCAATTGCGTCTACCAATTCCGCCACCACGGCATAAATCTATAATACTTTATAACTTATTAAAAATCAATTTATCCACAAAAATAAATTTGCAATATATCATATATGAGATATAATTAATAAATGAAAAATCTGGAAGAAAATAAATACGTTGTAATGTGTGTTGGTTTTACTCATAGTGGAAAAACTACTTTTACAAAAAAACTGTATAAAAAAATAAAAAATACCGTATTACTAGACAATGATGAGATTGCTAATTTTATCAACCTTCAATATAAAGATTTAGTATTTTCATCTTTTAATCATACGAAAAAGAACTATAAGGACCCAGGTCTAAAATTTTTACTTTCGAAACAAATTTTTGAATTTTCACTACGAGCAGGTTTGAATTTAATTCAGGCTAGTTGCAATTTAGGGAAAGATGCCCAATCTTTTATTAAAAAAACTACTAAAAAATACAATTATAAATTAATCACCGTATACTTTAATTTACCTGAAAAGGTTCTTATAAAAAGAATTAAAAATACCAAGAAGGACACAAGGTGTTTTAGATTATCATTAAAATGGAATCAGGTATTGGAAAAACAAAAACTTTATATGAACCTCCCGCCTGATAAAAATACTGATGTCTATTTTGAAATTAAAAATAATCAAGATAGTAGAAAAGTTTTATCAAAATTAATAGAATTATTAAACTAATATATGAAAAATCAAAAAAATAACGAAATAAAAAAAATTGGAGCTTTTATTAAAAATTTACGAGAACGAAAAGGTATTACTCAGGAAGATTTTGCTAAAGCACTAAAAACTTCTCAAAGTGCAGTAGCTAGAATGGAAAAAGGTGAACAAAATTTTTCTACTGAAATTTTAACAAAAATCAGTAATGTATTGGAGCGTAATATAATTTCAATCAATAGCGCCTCTAGTGATTTTGAAGTTAAAGGTGGTAAAAAATTAAGCGGTAGTATTAGTACAAATTTTTCTAAAAATGGCTCAGTTGGCCTTCTTTGTGCTTCCCTATTAAATAAAGGTATCACTACACTACACGGTATTGCTAGAATCGAAGAAGTTTTCAGAGTAATAGAAATAATAGAAAGTATCGGTGTGCAGGTTAAATGGCAAAATCAAAATACTTTGACTATTGCTCCGCCAAAACAATTTAAATTAGAAAATATAAATGTAGATTCTGCTATAAAAACTCGTTCTATTGTGATGTTAATGGGTCCACTAATTCACTATTTTAAAACTTTTTCTTTGCCACATGCTCAGGGTTGCAATTTAGGAAAACGCACAGTAGCCGCACATACATATGCACTTGAAGAGCTTGGAGTAAAAATAAAAACAACCATTGATAAATATCAAGTATCTTCACAAAAATTAAAACCGGCCAATATTGTGATGTATGAATCTGGTGATACAGCTTGTGAAAATATTTTAACTGCCTCGGCTTTAATTCCCGGTATAACTAAGATTAGTTTTGCTAGTGCTAATTATATGGTACAGGAAATTTGTTTTTTCCTTGAAACCTTAGGTGTTAAAATAGAAGGAATAGGAACTTCTACTTTAACAGTTCATGGAATAAAAGAAATTAATAAAAATGTTGAATATTGGAATAGTGAAGATCCGATTGAATCAATGATGTTTATTTCAGCTGCAATAATAACTGATTCAAAATTAACAATTACACGTTGCCCAATTGATTTTCTTTCTTTAGAAATTGAAAAGATGAAAAGAATGGGACTAAAATATAAAATATTAAAAAAATATTTTTCTTATAATGAAAGAACAAGATTAGTAGACATAGAAATTCTTCCAAGTAAACTAAAAGCACTTGAAGACAAAATACATCCAAATCCATACCCTGGTATAAACATGGATAATCTACCATTTTTTGTACCTATCGCCATTAAAGCAAAAGGTCAGACCATGATTCATGATTGGGTATATGAGGTAAGAATGATATATATGACAGATTTGAACCGACTAGGAGCCAATGTCACGCTCTCAGACCCACATCGTCTATATATACAAGGTGGTACACCACTTAGGGCAGCTCAAATAGTATGTCCACCAGCATTGCGTCCATCTATGGTTATTTTAGTTTGCATGCTAGCTGCTCCAGGTACTTCAATATTGCGTAATGTATATATGATAAATAGAGGTTATGAAGAAATAGCAAAAAGATTAAACTCAATTGGAGCTGATATTAAAATTTTAAAATAATGAAAGATTCAAGTAAAAAACCTATCATTGTAGCAATATTGGGTCAAACTTCTACAGGCAAGAGTGATCTGGCTGTAGAAGTTTCAAAATTACTTATTAGAAACGGAATTAAGGCTGAAATTATTTCTGCTGATTCTAGACAAGTTTATAAAGGTTTAAATTTGGGAACTGGTAAAATTACAAAAAAAGAAATGAAAGGCATACCTCATCACCTACTAGATATAACTAATCCTAAAAAAAGATTTACTGTTGCTAATTATAAAAAATTAGCTGATAAAAAAATAGATGAGATAATTGCTCGAAGTAATATACCTATAATATGTGGTGGAAGTGGTTTTTATATTGATACATTAATCAATGGTACAATTTTTCCAGATGTTCCACCAAATGAAAAACTTCGAAAAAAATTAAACCTATTATCAGTTGAGGCTTTATTTAAAATGCTTAAAAAATTAGATGTAAATCGAGCAAAAAATATTGATAAAAAAAATAAAGTTAGACTAATAAGGGCTATTGAAATAGCTAAAGTCCTGGGTAAAGTTCCATCCTTACAATATGCTACAAACTCTGCCATGGCAAAGAATGTAACATCTTATAAATATATAAAAATTGGACTTAATTTACCATCAGATATTCTAAAAGAAAAAATTTATACTCGCTTATTATCTAGAATTGACACTGGAATGATAAGGGAAATAAAGAATCTACATAAAAAGGGTCTTTCATGGAAAAGAATGGAGGAATTAGGATTAGAATATCGTTATGTATCCCTTTATCTACAAAAAAAATTAACAAAAAAATTAATGCTTGAAAAATTAAATAAAGAAATTTGTAAATTTGCCAAACGTCAAGCAACTTGGTTTAAAAGAGATCAAAATATTAAATGGTTTGATGCACAAGATAAAAATTTATTGAACAAGGTTTACAATCAAATATTTATAAAGTAAATTAATTAGTATTTAGTGGATTAAAATTTGTATCTATATCATAATAATCCTCCCCTTCTTTTTGTTTTAAAAATTTAACTGCTCTGTAGGTTAATGGAGTAAACAATACTTCTACTCCGGTTTTAAAAATATAATTTGAAATTATTAAAGTCAAAAGTAGTGAATTTGGTAAAATACCCAAAAATGCAATTAATATAAAAAGAGTACTATCTATAAGCTCTCCTACTATAGTCGAGCCTATCGTTCTAGTCCACAACATCTTTCCTTTGGTCCATATTTTCATTTTAGCTAAGATATATGAATTAGAAAATGATCCAGCTCCATAAGCCAACAAACTAGCTAATACTATGCGTGGTGTTAAACCTAAGATTGCATCATATGCAGCTTGATTATTCCATCCTTCTGCTCCTGGTAATTTGCCTACAATTATAAATATCAATGACATCATTAATGCTGAAAAGAACCCGAGCCAAATGACATTACGAGCCTTCTTATAACCATAAACTTCAGTCAAAATATCACCAAAAATATAACTAAGAGGAAAAAGTAATGTACCTGCATCAAAAGTAAAATATCCAAAATCTACGATTTTTGTGGAAGCTACATTCGAAATAAGCAAAACTGAGACAAAGAATACACTGATACTTCCTAAATATTTATAATTTTTCATTTAGATAATATACCATTAAATAAACTATTTAGAAATAAAAAAACAGCTTGCTTGGCAAACTGTTTTTTGTGTTCAATATTTTAATTTTTGCTCTAACGTGTACACTTTACTTACTTACTGCAAGGACCCAACATGGAATCATTTGCTGACTAGCAACAAATGAGATAGAAAATTTACCATAAGAACCATAAGAAAAAGAAATGTATGGGACTACTGGTAGTTTATTAGAATAAACCACAGATGTTTCATCTATGGATGCAAAGATAAATTTATCTAATGAACCTAGATCAAAAATATTAACCAACAATCCATTAGTAGATTCTAGTGGGACAGGAATATATCCAGCTAAGTCTATCTTTCTAATAGCTTCATTAAATGTACAGCTACTAAAATAAAAAGCCCTAACTTTTATATTAGAAATAGAATAGATTGAATCCTCTGATAATTTAGTAATTTTTTGAGAAAAGCCAAATAGACTAAATAACAAAAAGAAAACTATAATAGATATTCTTCTCATGTTATTTAAGTTAAAATAATTCTAGCAAGGATGCCAATATAATACATTACTATGTATACCATACCGAGCATTAACACTGGAATAACAAAAAGATTCATAGTAGAATCATTTACTAATTTTTGAATAAAATGTTTCATTTTTATATTTTTTAAATTAATATTTGAGTTTAGAGATCTAAATTCCCATAAAGAAACTTGGATCTCTAAACAAAAATATATATTAAAAATGATTTTCAAATAACGATATTATACACAAATCATAACATTAATACTGATTAAAATCAATAGTTGATTCTTATTTAAATATATAAAAATAAATAAAATTGACAATTAAAAAGGCTCTTCATTTTTTAGAAAAGCCATTTTATAAATGTTCAATGATTCTGAAATCAAAATTAAAATAAGAATTATAAATTTTGATTATTTTTTTTCTGAAAACCTCAAGGTTTGTTTTCAAAAAATATATATTATTTTTTTCAACGGTCTCAATAACCAATGAAGGTACTCCGTGATCATTCCTCTTGTGTTCAGCCTGCCCGACCAAACTAGATTTTATTTGGATAGGCAAATTGCCACAGTCTGTCTCTAATATTTTATCTATCTTTTGATCTCTATTTTGTACAGTAGAGGTGTCACTTACAGAATAAATTACAGATCTAAACTCCTCATCATTATTAATTAAGAATTGAGTTGCTTCTGAAAATAATCGTTCTATTGCTAAGCCTTTTCTACGAAGCAATACCTCACTAAGTATCAGTGTTTTAATTTTTTTAGCAAAGTATTCTGCACCTATAACAATAACTATTTTCCATCCATTAGGTTCTATTATTTCAGCACCATTTTTAGGTCTAAATGTAATAGCTTTTCTCAAAAATAACTCAAAAAAAAGATTTCCAAAATAATATATTCTAAAAGAATTTAATTTATCCTTACTTCCTGAGTTAACCTTTTCAAATTTATTTATAATCTTTCTTTCTACCAATTCTGGCAGTATTTTTGATTCCAATAGCCTATTGACTACATGTGGGGAAAAATTCTTACTTTTATTTTTCTCCTTATTTTTTGTATTTTTCATTTTATGTATTTTTTGGTTATTTTAAAAGGCAAAATATACCTTCTAGAATAACCAAAAAAACAGTGTCAAGGAATGTAATTTATCTATTATATTATAACATTAATAATTTTTTGTCAAATAAAATATTCTTGTGTATTGTTTAAATATATAATGCTATAATAAATAAAAAGTTACTTAACTTAAAACATATAAATATGGCATCAGATATATTAGTTATCACATTTAATTATTTTAAATCTGATATATATGTAGACAAGATTATTTGGGATAGAATTAAAAAAATTCCCATTTCAATCATACGTAGATATAAAAATGGCAAAATAATTAATTTAGATGAAAAAGGTGAACCCAAGTAACAACCAAAAAAAAAGAGGATAATAATATCCTCTTTTTAAAATTAACTTAATGCTTATTTTTATTCTGCTAGATTTACATTTTCTGGATTAACGACAGTGTCATTAGTCTCTTCAAAAATAATTTCTGTGTCATTGTCTATTGTATTTTCTTCTTCTATCATATTTTCATCCTCAAGAACATCCATATCTTCATCTATGATTTCATCTTGAATCATATTCTCGTCAAAAGTTTCATCTTCATTTAAGATATCATCGATATTTTCTTCCTCTACCGTAAAACCATCTGCTTCAGCTTCTAGTACGAGATCAATTTCCTCAGATGCATCATCACTAATACCTGCTTCTGCTTCAATATTATTTTCCAATGTATCATCTAAGACAGCTGGATCTTCCTCTACATTAAATATACCATCTCCGTTATCAATGATTAATTCTCCCACAATCCTATGACCATGACGAGTAGGTCTTGAAGTTTTTACAAGAACATCAAAATATTCTCCAGCTGGTAAAAGCTCACTTGTACCAATAGTTTCCTTTATTCCCTCATTACTAACCTCAACCACATTTACATAACCAGCCTTTTTTAATTTTACATAGTGAACAGTTACATTTTCACTAGGCTTTTGATCAGCTATAATAACAGCATTATCTTCAGCCACAAAAGATTCTTTTGTAGAACCATTTACCATCAAGACAATTGCTATAATAACTATAATAATTACAACTACATATATCCAAATTTTTTTCATATAAATTAAATACTTTTTTTAATTAATAAAATAACGACATTTATATTCTACCATTTATTTTTTAATATAAATATAGATATATTATTCAGTTATGAAATAAGGTTAAAAAGGTTGTGCGGGCGATGAGATCCTGGAATGAAAGACCATTGAGAGTATTATTACTAGGTGGAATAAGGTTTTTGGTGGTTTAAATGTTATTTAATAACCCGGGTATAAGGTGGTATATGCTTGTGGTGAAAACAGTATTTATCGTAAATTGGTAAGTTATAAACTATAAATTGGAATTATTTTTATTTATGTTAAAATATAAACGATGTGGTAGCCAAGTGGTAAGGCATATCTCCGCAAGAGATAATCGTAGGTTCAATTCCTGCCCACATCTCTATGACACCTAAAGAATTTATTGAATATAGATTAAGTGAACTTAATGCAAACAACAAAACAATTCCTAAAGAAGAATTGGTTAATTTTATATTTAAAGCATTAATGTCAAAAAGGTTTAGAAAATTTAGTATGACTCTTGAATACCAAGAACATATTAAAAAAGTTATAAATGAAAGCATTAAAGACAATTTACCTATAAAGTTTTCATTTCCTTTTGGTGGATATAAATTATGGAGACTTGAAGAGACCCCAGAGGTAGATTGGGCTGAATTGTTTACACTAATGTATTATTCAAAATGGCTAAAACCAATTTGTGAAGTATATAAACCAGGAATTATATTTGATTTTGCTTCAGACGACATGATAGTTGAAAGAATGAACAATATACCGAAGAAGGATACTCAGCAATATAGAGAAAGTTTTATTGATTTAATAAAGTTTCTTGAAAAATATATACCCAATAACTTAAAATTTACTTTTACTCCGGTTTCCTCTTTCTATAATGAAGAAGAATTTGAAAAAGATTTAGCTGATAAAATAGAGAAAAAGGGAAAAGAATTTGGTGGATTACCTGTTTTGGATGATAAAAAAAGAGGGATGGTTGAACTTAATGTGAAGTTAAACCCAGACCAAGACAAAGACCCGCTATGGAGAGAAAAAGTAGAATTAATGCATCAATCATACTATGCAGTTGACAAAAGAAGGCCATACAACAGAGCACCTAATAAAATCCTCGCTTTTACATATCCTCTAAAAGATGGTAGGTCTATTTCAGTAGGTACAACTAAAACCTCAGTGGCCAAATTTTGGGTAGGAGTAGGTGCATTAAAAAAAAGAGAAGATAAATTTATAGAATATATTCTTTCACCTTCACAGATAGAAGCAACTAAATCTAATTTTGAAGATATTAATATTGAAGGATTACTAGGTAAGAATTTTAATAAAATAAGAATTTCTACTTAATTTCTCTAAAAACCCTAATTCTAATGGGCTATTTAAAAAACCTAAGATAGTAGAATATTTGGTGAATTATAATTTACCAGCCTTAACACAGTCTAAAATTTCTTGATGTAAAATCCCATTTGAAATAACAAGTCCAATTCCATCTTCATCATATCTTCTTTTTTCTCCATTTAAATCTGTAACTTTTCCCCCAGCTTCTTCGGTAATAATTTTCAAGGCAGCGACATCATGAGCGTATTTACGATAAAATACACCTCCAACAAACTTACCATTGGCGATCTGAATACCACCATAAATAAAAGAAGGGAATTTCATTGACTTACACTTCTTTTCATCTAGCAACTTAAGAAGTGATAAATATGAAAAATCCATATTTCCTCCTGAGGCACCATTACATAAATATGTATTTGTTAAGGTATTATCTTTTGACACAAATATTTTTTGACCATTTCTATATGCCCCACTATCCTTATACGCCCAATACATTGTTTTCATTATTGGATCATTAATTAATCCTAATATAGGCTGACCATCTGACTGGTCAACTAATGCAATAGAAAAAACAAATATTGGTAGACCACAAGAAAAGGCTATGGTTCCATCTATTGGATCACAAACCCAAATAT
>Ga0172381_10007629_pt1 | contig 10678 bp, 6 predicted proteins | sample Leawel6488metaG_FD_119754 | JGI IMG/M metagenome (GOLD analysis project Ga0172381, IMG submission 119754) | Leachate microbial communities from a municipal landfill in Southern Ontario, Canada - Leachate well 64-88 metaG | ecosystem: Engineered > Solid waste > Landfill > Unclassified | place... | reverse complement strand
CAGACAGGCGGGAGCTGCCTGGTTTTCGGACCTACCAATGACGGTAACGGCGCGCTGGATTACCAGGGGACATTTGATATGGACGGAGGCACCATGATAGCTTTCGGAAGCACAGGAATGGCGCAGGGCTCATCAACAGGGTCACAGCAAGCTAATCTCTTCGTTTCTCTGAGCGGATCAGCAGGTTCGGTACTGAAAGTCACCGATGCTGAGGGTACGGTAATATGTGAGGAAACGGTTCCCAAAAATTACGGATGCGTATTCATATCAACACCGGCAATCAAATCCGGGACTACATATACATTCTATGTGGACGGGACAGGCATAGGATCAGTGGCAGCTCAATAAAAGAGGAAACGAACGTTAAAAGCAATTTAAATAGGCCCGGCTTGGAGTGTGATCAAGCCGGGTCTATTTTGTCCCAAGGTATGTTCCACAAGCGGGATATCAGCCAAGGAGATCATCATCGTCGGAAATCGGATAAAGTATATCCTGAGTCTGCCAATGGATAGTCATGCTGACTGTTTTTAATGGTCACATCAGGGCAGAATTTCATCTTTTATCCTATGGGATCGCAGTTTAAAGGATATCTTATTGTAATCCATATATAGCATGACAAATAGGATCATGCAGATAAACAACGATATCAAAGCATATGGATAAACATCAGTAAATGAACTGATAAAATTATTTCCTAATAGGAAGGGATTAAGAATTAGTTTTTCAAAAATATCCAACCCTATAAAGGCAAGGAATGAAGGAATGACTATGATAAATGTCGAAAAGGATGCTGTCATAATGAAGCTCTTAAGTTTAGTAGCCATAAATGCTATCAAAATGCCTGTAAGCATCAATCCAATTACTTTTAGCAGGAAGACAAGTACAATATATTCAAATACAGATATACTAATTGGTATCTGAGAAAAACTGTCAATGCTTGCTATAGGAGCATCCATACATGTAACCCCATAATTCTTAACTATTCTTGATATATACGGCACATATGCTGTAAACACGATTATCAGTGTCATAAGCAGTTTTATTCCGATCTTGTACCAATATGTCCTCTGCCTACCGTATTTTGTTACATTAATGATACTGTATGCATTTTCTCTGTATTCAATAACGAAAACATTAACCATGCATAATGTAGCCAGTATTGTGGTTATCATAGATAATAAAAGGTTATCCGGGTTATTTAATAAAAGTTTCTCATATCCTAATTCATATACAAATGATATCTTTTCCTTATTTGTATTATCTTCATTATCAGCGCATAATGTCTGAAGTCGCACATCCTTCTCAATGAGTCCGTTAATTACCTTTATCTGATTGATGTATGTATTATTCGGATCAGAGGAACTGATCTGCTCTTCCTCTACTCTTGCCAGTTCCTTATTAAGGTAATCGGTCTTATCTGCGGAAATCGGTCCTTGCAGTATATCCATATAGTGTTCATAATATACGCCCTCAATGTCGGCAAATCTCATGTCAGAACCGCTTGATGAAAATATCTGAAGCACAAGCATGCAAAGCAGAATGACAAGTGCCGGATTCACAATGAACGACTTGTATAGCTCATACCTTAGAATACCGGTTTTTACTTTTACCTCATTCTTCTTTAGATTGCTGCTTATTCTGATCCTGCCTACTTCCGGCTTTATTTTCTGAACAGCAAAAATAATGATGCAGGCTAATGCGATAATGCCTGTACCGATTATAAGTGTCGTATGGAAAATATCACTAAGATTTATCGGGATTTCCAGAACATTTATATTCAGATATCTGCTTATAATACAAGATGAATCAAGATAGTTGAAGATATTGATATATTTAAATATGCTAAAAGAAGAAACAGGATCAATAGTCATGTTTAGTACTATACTTAATCCGAAAAATATCAATATCCCAATATACCCATATAGTGCTTTACTGCACAATACAAATATAAGCAGCATCAACAATCCTGAAAGAGCCATTGTTAACACGTTATATGCATTGAAAATCAAAATGTATTGAAGAACAGAAATTTCATATGTAGAGGTTATGAAGCCCGTCAGGGACTGTATAGGGGCGGATAAATTTCCAAGGCCGTATATTTGAGATGAAATGAAAAGAGAAGAAAAATTCAAAAGCGTTCCTGTAATGCTTACCAATAAAAAAAGCGTTATCACTTTTGCCGTCATCAGGTGAGCATGGCCATATTTCATTGTCTTTATAAGCTCAATAGTGTTATTTTCTTTATCTTTCACGAAAATCTGTATGCATATGAACATGACCATGAATATTGATAATACCAGAGTGATTCTGTTTGATGTCGCACAGTTGATCCCTTCAGAACTGTTATACTCCACTTCACCGACGCTGAGTGAGGAAAAATCCGCCAATGTCTTTTGATTACTTAACTTTACATATTTATCCGTTTGGAAAAAAGAGGTGCCAGATATTTCCCGAGCTTTATATATTATATTTTCCACATAATCGCTGTATCCATATGTGTTCTGCACTTCCTTCAGCTTTGCACTTAATAGCTCTATTTCTGTATATGCATCATGTGTATAAATTGAATATTTGATAGGATTAATGTTTCTTAATATGTATTCTATATCATAATCCGGATATTTCTTCTTTATTGATTGTATATTCATTTTATAAATCAAGGAATCAGGCATATCTATATATGCATACATGCCAGCCAGAATACTGCAAATATCAATTCTTTCCGTCAGATATTCTATTGCCATTTTGTCAGTCATGACCATTAGGTCATTATCTATCTTCCTGATTACTGATATATTATCACCATATTCGAAGTCGGATACTTCATTAACGTATATTCCGGCTACGTTTATGATGATTACTATTATCAAAAGAACAAGTATGGTTTTATCAGTAAAACCTTTTTTTAGCTCATATGACAGTATTCTCAAATCATACTACCTTCTTTTCTCTCTCCTCGTCAAATACAAAGAGATAAACATCCTCTACTGATGCGCGTAATGTAACATTTTCATAGTCTTTCAAACACTCTTTATTTTGATTATCCTTAAGAAGAACCCTTATCGCCAGTCTATCTATCCCTTTCTGGATATTGCACACTTCGAATTTTTCAGATATCTCATCTATCATACTTATGTCTGAATATATTTCATATACTTTATTTTCAATCATCCTACATAAGATATCAGGTGCATCATGAAGGACTATACTGCCCTTTTTCAACAGGATTATTTCTTTTGCTATAAACTCAATATCGGAAACCACATGTGTTGCGATAATAATTATACGGTTTAATGCGAAACCTGATATAAGATTCCTTATTCTTATTCTTTCCTTAGGATCCAGCCCAGCTGTAGGTTCATCAAGAATAATAACCTTCGGATCTCCCAGAAGCGCCTGAGCAAGCATTATACGCTGTTTCATACCACCTGAGAATGAACCGATTTTACTATTCATGTTTTCATACAGATTTACACGTTTCAATAACATGGGGACTTGTGACTGGATATCTTCTTTTTGCATACCCTTGAGTGAGCCGATATAGGATAAAAACTGTTTTGAAGTAAATGAACTGTATGCCGCATTATGCTGAGGCATGTAACCTAAAATGGATCGGTAATCTTTTCCCATCTGTTTTATATCCTTGCCATTAAAGAATATATGTCCGGAATCAGCATCCATGTTATCAGTTATTATCCTCATAAGAGTTGTCTTGCCTGCTCCGTTCGGGCCTAATAATCCGTATACACCATCTGTCATTGTAATGGAAAAATTATTAAGCGCTTTTACATCCTTATAGCTTTTACATACATTCTGTATAATCAGTTCCATATAGTGCCTCATTTTCCTCTTTACTTAGCTGGTTTGATATCAATGAAATCCATGGATCTATTAATGAAATCATTTACCTTCATATATCTATATACTATCTTGCCTTTTTCAGTATATTTAAGCAGAATATGTTCGTCATCCACTGTGGTAAATACTACAGCATATACCCCGGAATATGAAAAATCAGTCTTTGTAATGCTTTCATCGTTCATGTCAAAGACATATGTACCTCTGTCTTCTGCAGGATTCACTCCATCGTAAAAGATAATATTGTAAAATATGTAGTCATCTATTACAGTGAAAATGTCATAGGATTCGTTCATGGTATTGTTATAAATATATAAGATATTCTCATTTCCTGTTTTCAAGCTTCTTTTACATAAAGCTATTTCGTCAATACCCTCTGTTGGACGCATATAATACATATTTTCCTTGTGATACTTGATATATGAATACCCATTTGTAGAAATAGTATCAATCAAAGAAAAATCCTTAAGTGAAAAAATCCTTATCTCATACATGCCATTTTGGGTATTCCTGAAAGTACAGTATAATCTGCTATTATAGACATATGGTTTCAGGCCACCTGTTATTTCATCCGGTTTGGAAAGATATGTTACCTCTAAAGTATCAAGATCCAATGCCGCAGCCTGCAAGGTTGATTCGGTATTTACATTTCCATCTGTATTACTTATTATTTTTATGCTGTTGATCAACCCGAATACATAGTTATCAAAGACATATGTATCTGTCACCCTGAAATCATAATTTATTTCTCCTAAGTATACTCTGTTTTCGCCATTTAAATCTTCTTTGTATAATTTTGTGGTTACCAGACCTTTTTCAACATTAATGGAACCCTCAGTAGCGAAATACAGTTTACCGTTAGCTATGAATGCACAATTTATCTGATATTGATCATGGGATACGGCCGGGCAGTCAGGATCCGGGTTGGTATCCTTATCATATATCTCATGCATGCATTGCAGACGCGTACATAATATGGTTTGCTTCCCTGTGTCATAATCATAATATGTCATTACCCCTTTATCGGACACAACAATGCCTTCCTTGCTAATTGCATTGGATGAATCAATTAGTAATGTATCCATTGAATTATCAGTCTTATTATCTTCACATGCTGACAGTAACAAGCACAGGATCAATATTGCAAACACTATTTTAAGCGAACCGCTTTTCATAACTTATCTCCTAGTTCTCATAGATCATATATCAAGACACTAAAAATTAATGAAGTCATTTGGTTTTTAGATAAGATAAACTGCTCATATATTCTTTTAACTGATTATTTATCTCATTAATAAACTCCATATAACCAAGCCTGTTTAATTCAGCCATAATCTCGTCAAGCTTTATTGAAAAATCATTTGGATGGGTGACCCATAATTTATCTGCCTGTAAAATCAATTCATTAAATCTGGTGATATCATACCGCATGTTTTCAATATCAGGATTGAATCTTTGGTATGCGGGAGGCTTTAATCTGCTTACTACCTCAAGTTTTTCACTAACTGAATAATCATCAGCTCTGCATGGTTCAACAATAAGCATATAACTGGGAGCAGTATTATTCTCAAATCTGGAATTTTCCATTTCTATGATACCATTACTTACAGTATAATCTTTTCCCTTGATTCCATACCGTATTAGGTTCGACAGATATTGATCAGTGAATACCCTGCATAAAAGGTCGTATGCCATATCCTTATTCTCGCTCCATGACGATATAGATATCATATTGCTGAAATTGTCATTAAACACCCAATCATTTAGATTAATGCTTACGGTATCAACCTTATTTGTGTAGGATAGCAACTCATAATCCAGCTTCATAAACCAGTTGCCTGAGTTGATAACGGCTCTCGATGTGTCGTCATAATAGTCTTCAGTAAAATACTTGCCTGAAAAGTAACCCTTTGAGTTCCATGATGCCATGGATCCCATAAACTCAATATATTTTTCATCTGCATATTTATTTAATGCATAAGCATTACTGTCATTGTCATACTTATAGCTGATATTATTGTCATCCGTATGTATATCCGCAAATAAATCATACGTATCTTCATTTGTATTATTGATTATCAATATAAATTGATTACTCTCTATCGCTTCTTTTTTTTGTATATATACATTAGCAAGAACGGTATTTATTTCCTCCAGCGTATCTACATCTTCCTTTTTTAGTCCCAATACCTGCATTACGGATTCATTAAACTTAATTTGCGAGCATTTTGCATATGAAGTGTCATTATATACTCCATAAATCCTGCCGTCTATCATGGTAAGGTTCCATACATATTCAGGCAAAGCATCATATAATCTTGTATCGCTGTCATTTGTAATATATTCTGTTATATCTGATACGAGGCCATCCTGCACAGCTCCTAAATCAGGATCCTCTGCGGCAACTACCCTCTGCCCGTAGGTGGGACTATCTTTTACCGGATCTTGATATCCGGTAGAAATGCCGGATGATATGATGTCAACCTGCTCATTGTTTTGTTTTAGCTGCCGTAACCATGGTTGGTAGTAAAGAAATAACTGACCTGGTGAAATAGTCACTTTGTCTGATATATCTTTCCTTACCTGATCGAAAACTGACATCTCACTTATAAATTTAACAACATAGTTACATCCCTGAGATATGAGATAGTTATTGTATTCTGCTACTATCTCGTTACTTATACCAGATGTATACTTCTCTATCTGGCTATACTGTGTACTCAACATACCCATATAGTAGTATAACATCTGGTAATAGTCGGAATAAGCCCATACAATCACTGTCTTGTCAGGCCAGGTAGCAGAGTAGTCGATATTCCCGCTACTATCATAATTTATCTTAAATTCTGGATTCTCTGATAATACAGGTGATGGTTCCTCCGAGGGCTCCAATGGATCGGAAGGCATGAAGCTCATTGTCGGATTTGGTGAATATGAATTATTACATGCCATCAGTAGTAATGCAATCAATATAATAATTGCAAACAGAGCAAAGGTCTTTTTTTTCATAATTGATCTCCTTAAGTTATCTATAATATGCCTTCATATATGAATTATGGGCCTACAGATAAATTTGTGCTGTCAATATATCCAACGCAATATGCTTCATGGTAAGTTGATGCGGAAACAATATAATATCCCGAATCAGGACTTAATCCTGTACTACCGTACTCCACATAATCAGTTACTATATGACTCTCTTTTGCATCAATGTCTTGTGTAATAGGATCTTTCTCAATTATGTAGAGATCAACCTGACAATATAGGGCATTTGTCGGATTGAATGGCTCTATTGTCGTAGAAGCTACTGCATAGTCATTATTAGCATAAACATACAGATCCGCATCCCACTCAGCAACAGTGGAAATATATCCATGATACGAATCTGTACCTCCGGCAAATACCATTGATGCTGTTAACAAAAAGCATACCAATAAAGCTACCGATAACATTTTTCTAAAGTTCTTCATTTCACAGCTCCTTTTATGTAATATTTTGTTAGGTTAATTCCTATTTAACTAATCCTTATTCATGCTAATACAAACGATAGTAAAACTAAAAAAATATTCGATGTGTGCTATATGTATTTGATGTGCTTATGGTAATAATATCACTAATATCTTATTTGTCAACCACATTTTAACAAATTATATGTCTTATCAAAAAACACAGAACAAAAAAGAAGACAATTTATATGAAACCGGCTTGCATGTATAAAAGGTTGGGTATATATTCATCTGCCATTGGTCAGGCTACAGTATCTTTGTTACATCCTCAATGGCTCTCTTTGGTACATTGAGCACACCATTCTCATCAAAGCAGTATTTAAGATTTCCGTCATCATGCATCGGTACGGCCATTGATGTCATTGCAGGATAACCCAGAGAGATTATGCTGTGCAGCACAAGTTTTTCCGTGTCTACATCGCATATCTCACATATCTTTTTCCTGTCTATTGCACCCATCCAGCAGGATGCGACTCCTTCATTCTGTGCGGTCAGTATAATGCTCATCCCTGCAGCTCCTGCAGCTATATCATCATTCTTGACCAGTTTCTGATCCACAAGTATCAATATGACAGCGGTTGGCGCCTCATCTATTGTAGGCGAGCAGCTTCCGTCAGGCAGATAACCTGCATATCTGGTATATGGGAAGATCTTTTTTAGCAAGTCCGGATCAGTAACGGCATAAAAGCGTAATGGCTGTATGTTCATTCCTGTCGGTGAAAGCCTCCCTGCATTAAGCATTTTAAGGATCAGAGGCTTAGGTACCGGTTTCTGTTGAAACTTCCTTATTGTCCTTCTTTTAAGTATCACATCATAGGTATCCATTGTTTTTCTCCTCTTCGTAAACTTATTGTACCACAACTGTTGAATCGATTGCGATATTCTGTTAACATTGAAATAAACAGAGGTTGAACATATGGAATATACAGGATCGAAGACCAGGGAGATATCCTTTCCGTTAGGCGGTATCGGGAGTGGTTGTATAGGATTATGCGGTAACGGAAGATTAAGCGACTTTGAAATATTCAACAGGCCTGATAAGGGAGTAAATAACGGCTATTCACATATTGCGGTAAAAGCTGAAACCTGCGACGGCAGGTTTTTGGATGCCAGGGTGTTGAACGGCGATATCCTGAAGGATCATTCAGGGCAGTATACGGGTAAATGGGGCGGTTACGGATTCGGTATAAACAGGGAGACCCTGTGCGGGCTGCCGCATTTTTCCATCTGGAGATTCAAAGGCGAATTCCCTATAGCTGAAGTCACTTTTAATGAAGACAGATTCCCTGGAACCGTCAAGCTTACGGCTTTTAATCCATTCATCCCTTTGAATGAGAACGATTCGTCCATTCCGGGAGCATTTTTCGAGGTGGAAATTGAAAACACAGGCGATTCGGATCTCATATATTCGATATGTTTCTCTGTAAGAAATCCATTCAGCATCAGTAAAAACACATATTCAGCTGATAAAGGCATCCACAGGATCTCGATGGTGAATTCCGGAGCAGAAAAGGACTCGGTAGAATATGGGGATCTGTGCCTTGCATGCACGGATGACGGTGATGTAAGCTATCAGGAATACTGGTACAGGGGAGGATGGCAGGATGAAATAGAGACATTCTGGCGTAATTTCACCGAAATCGGGCAGTTGCCTAAGAGAGATTACTCCGAACCGGGCAAACTGGATACATGCTCGGTCTGTATAAGAAAAGAAGCAAAAAAGGGAGAGAAAGTAAGAGCGGTATTTGTTCTTACATGGAACATCCCCAATAACTATAACTACTGGAAACCATATAGGAAAATGAATGCAGACGGCACAGAAGGTGACCATATATCATGGAAGAACTATTATGCCGTACTGTTTCCCGATTCTTCCGCGTCAGCGGAATACAGTATAAAAAACTGGAACAGGCTTAAAAGTGAGACTGAAGCTTTCAGAAGAAGCATGTTTGCATCTACTTTTCCCGAGTATGTAACGGATGCCGTGTCTTCAACTTTAGCGGTGCTTAAATCATCGTCGGTCTACAGACTGGAAGACGGGTCGTTATATGGTTTCGAAGGTACTGACGAGAGAGCGGGTTCCTGCGAAGGTACATGCACTCATGTCTGGAATTATGCATATGCATGCGCTTTCCTTTTTCCGAGACTGGAAAGGTCCTTACGTGATCTTGATTACAGATATAACCTGGAAGCAAGCGGCAGGATGCAGTTTAGAATGGTGCTACCTCCGGGAAGAAAGCCGTATGGCAGAAGAGCATGTGTAGACGGACAGATGGGCGGTATCATAAAGACATACCGTGAGTGGAAAATATCAGGGGACACGGAATGGCTCAAAAGCATATGGCCATCCGTAAAGAAATCACTGAGTTATGCGTGGTCACCTGAAAATGAAGACGCATGGGACAGAAACAAAGACGGCGTAATAGAAGGCAGACAGCATAATACTCTTGATATGGAGCTCTTCGGACCAAATCCGTGGCTTGAAGGCTATTATCTCGCAGCGCTCATGGCGGCAACGGAAATGGCCCTTGCGCTGGACGAAAGGGATCAGGCGTGGGAATATGAGAAACTGTATGAGAGCGGTCGCGGATGGTGTTTTGACAATATGTTCAACGGCGAATACTACGTGCAAAAGATAGATCTTTCCGATAAGTCCATACTGGAGAAATTTGACTGCGTTGATAAGTACTGGAATTATGAAACCAATGAAATGAGATATCAGATGGCGGACGGGTGTGATATAGACCAGCTGTGCGCACAGTGGCATTCGAACATATGCGGGCTCGGAGAGATATTAAATAAAAAACGTACCAGAAAAGCCTGTGCGGCAATGTATAAGTACAATTTCAAGAAGAGCATGAGGGATGTGAACAATACCTGGAGGGTATATGCAGTCAACGATGAAAGCGGAGCCATCATGTGCGATTTTCCCAAAGGAGTGAAAAAGCCGGTGATACCGTCGCCATATAACCAGGAGTGCATGCACGGTTTTGAATACCAGCTCGCAGGCCTCCTTATATCCGAAGGCTTTACAGATGAAGGAATGGAGATCGTGAAGTCCGTAAGAGACAGATATGACGGTGAAAAGAGGAATCCATGGAATGAAATAGAATGCGGAAGCAACTATGCGCGTTCAATGGCGGCATACGCTCTTGTTCCGATATTATCAGGTATGGTATTTGACATGCCCTGTGGAGTGATAGGGTTCGATCCGGTCATAAATAAGTCTGACTTTAGAAGTATATTCAGCCTGGGCAGCGCATGGGGAAATGTTGAGATCAAAGACAATATATTCACTCTTAATATAGAAAGTG